>OKTJ01000626.1_pt1 | contig 23077 bp, 15 predicted proteins | sample 1606201 | NCBI WGS metagenome assembly OKTJ01 (sample SAMEA3879536, study PRJEB24766) | human gut metagenome | biome: human-associated habitat; feature: feces | place: USA | collected 1985/1987 | reverse complement strand
CAGAAAGTTGTATATCGGTAACATTACCGCAATATGCAAATGCTGCTTTTCCAATTGATGTCACGGAATCCGGAATTACGATCTCCTGCAATCCGTCACAATCATAAAATGCACATATACCGATCGTTGTGACTGTACCAGGAATCACAAGCTTCTCCATCTGATCCAGATTTCGGAATGCTGATTCTCCGATCGTTGTAAGTCCTTCCGCTAATTCAACATCTTTCAAAGCGTAACAGGCATAAAAAGCTTCCTTTCCTATGCTTTCAACCTTTGAGCCTTTTTCGAACCGGATCGTCTCAAGATACTGTGAATTATAAAAGCACCTCTCCGGTATCGTTTCAATGGAAGCCGGAACCGTAAATTCTTTTAAAGACTTACAACCGTAAAGTAAATATTGAACATTCTTTCCAAATGAAGTAAGCTTGCATCCTTCCTCAAATGTAATCTTCTCCAGTGACTCATCCATATAGAACATGCCATGATTGAACGAACCTGAATTGAATTCTGTAACAGATGCCGGAATCGTGATCTCCTTCAGCTTCTTCTGTTGCTGCACCAGTGCTGTTGTTAATTTCTGCATCGTACTTGGAAGATAGATATATTCATACTGGAGATTTTCTGGTGGACTATATACATTAAAATATGTCAGTCCTTCTCCAACTTCTACCTGCACGATATTGTACTTGGCAAATACGTCTGCATAACCTGAGAATACACTAAACTCACCAGCCCTGCTGCTGTTTGTATCTACGCCTCCATATGTGATCGTAGCAATATATTTTTTCACTGATGTATCTTCTGTATCCACTGCATCTGCTGTGTCTGCCGTAGCTTCCGTATCTGCTGTATTTTCTGCAGCTGCATAGATCCGCCATATATTTCCGTTGTTATCTTTTTCCTCCACCAATGGTTCACCGGTCTTCTGATAGTGATATCCGGTTTCTTCATTGGTTACTTCACCAGTATCTTCACCAGATTCTGCCCCGGCCGCGTCATCCGTCTGTGCATACGTTGTCACAGACCCATAAAGCGTTATCGGCGTCGCAACCGCAAGCATGGCAAGCATGGCGGCTGCCAGATAATGCTTTTTTCTCTTTGTTTTTAATTTGCTTAGTATTGAGTATTATAAGTCCGTGGTTGGTGCCGAAAGCCAAACGACCATCTTTTAATTTGGCACATCCTTCTGTATATACATTCCCCAATATATCATTAGAAAAGAAGTAATTGTTGAATATTTTGTTTTCCGGGTTAAAACAAGAAATCCCATATTCGGTGGATACCCAGATATTTCCTTCATCATCTTCAATTTCTACATATCCGTGTTCACAAAGAGGTTTATCAAATTGTGATATTTGATATGCTTTTGGAAGATCTGGATAAAAGTAATTTTTTCTATCATTTTTACTATTTCTTGAAATTTCGCAATTTGTAGCTAAACCTGCTTTTACTGCGTATTCAACAACTTTTTCGTTCAATACAGGTAATGTACCAGGCATTGCCATACAAATTGGACAACAATGTGTATTTGGCTCTCCACCAAATTTTGTAGGACAACTACAAAAGATTTTTGTTTTTGTAGAAAGCTCTGCATGAACTTCAAGTCCTATTACTATTTCATAATCACTTCTTGACATATAATTAGCTCCTTTCACGCAAAGTGGGAAAAGGGGACGGTTCTCTTTTTCCCTTTTTCTTTTATCTATTTTTTAAATTCTGGTTTGTAATTTTTTCTGAAGTTTGTTGCTTGTTCGTAGGTGTATGCTGCATTTAGTATTGTTTCTTCTGTGAATTTGTTTCCTATTAGTTGCATTCCTACTGGCATTCCTTTGCTGTCTACTCCACATGGAATTGATATTCCTGGAAGTCCTGCTATGTTTACAGATACTGTACAGATATCTGCTAAATACATTTCTAATGGATTGCTTGATTTTGAACCTAATTCGAATGCTACTGTTGGTGATGTTGGAGTTAATATAACATCATATTTTTCGAAAGCTTTTTCAAATTCGTTTGTTACTAATGTACGAACTTGTTGAGCTTTTTTGTAATAAGCATCATAATAACCTGAACTTAATACATATGTTCCTAAAATAATTCTTCTTTTAACTTCTGGACCAAATCCTTCGCTTCTTGAATTTACATATATATCTTTTAATTTTTCAAAGTTTTCTGTTCTGTATCCATATCTGATACCATCAAATCTACCTAGGTTAGAGCTTGCTTCTGCACAGGCAATTATGTAGTATGTTGCTAGTGAATATTCTGCAACATCTAATGAAAATTCCTCTACTTCTGCTCCTAGCTCTTTATATTTTTCTATTGCCTCTTGTAATTTTGCTTTAACTTCTTCATTTATACCTTCACCAAAGAATTCTTTTGGAACACCAATTTTTAGACCTTTAACATCATTTTTTAATGCTTTAGTATAATCTACTTTTGGTCTTTCTATTGATGTTGTATCTTTTGAGTCATGTCCTGCTATTAAATTTAAAAGCATTGCACTATCATAAACATCTTTTGTGATTGGTCCTATTTGGTCTAATGATGAAGCAAATGCTACTAAACCATATCTTGAAACTAAACCATATGTAGGTTTTAATCCTACAACACCACAAAAAGCTGATGGTTGGCGGATTGATCCACCTGTGTCGCTACCAAGAGCCCAAGGTACCATACCTGCTGCAACAGCTGCTGCACGTGCTGCACTTCATATCCTCAAGAGTGAGCCCGAACGTCGTGAGAATTTGTGGAAGATTACAAATTATGCTTTGGATTGTTTCCGTCAGGCCGGTTTTGAAATCGGTGATACTGAAAGTCCGATTATTCCACTTTATGTTCGTGATACGGATAAGACATTCGAAGTGACTAAACTGGCATTTGACGAGGGTATATTTATTAATCCTGTTATTCCACCGGCTTGTGCACCACAAGATACTTTGGTGCGTGTTGCTTTGATGGCTACTCATACAAAGGAACAAGTTGACTATGCTGTGGATAAACTGACTAAATGCTTTAAGAAGTTGGAAATCATAAAGTAAGATATCACAGGTTGCCTTTACAAAGGCAACCTGTTTTTTTATTATGTATTATTGTCTATCTTTGTATCCGCTTTACTTGAAAAGGACATGAATCGGATAAAAGGTATTTTATATGCAGCAGTGTCTTCTGCGACTTTCGGATTGGCACCGTTTTTTTCCATAAGCTTGTTGGCTATTGGATATTCTTCTTTCGAAGTGCTGACTTATCGTTGGGGAGTTGCTACAGTTGTCTTGCTTGTTTTTGCTTTTCTTACCAAATGTGATTTTCACATAGGGTATAAAGATTTTAAAACAATTTTCGGACTGAGCTTGCTGCGTGCGCTTACTTCGTTCAGTCTTGTCATAGCTTATCAGAATATTGCAAGTGGTGTTGCTTCTATCATCCATTTTATGTATCCGCTGGCTGTTGCAGTAACAATGGCTGTTTTCTTTAGAGAAAAAAAGTCTATTGTGACTTTCGCTGCTATCGTTTTATCATTAGTAGGAGCATCTTTATTATCTTCCGGAAATATAGAATATAATGGTGGAAATAGAATGATGGGATTGATAGCGGCCTGCATATCGGTTTTCTCTTATGCCGGTTATATAATAGGTATAAGAAAAACCAGAGCAGTGGAAGTTAATTCTACGGTATTAACTTGTTATGTGATGGGGCTGGGAGCCTTGTTCTTTTTGCTGGGAGGACTTTTCTATGATGAGGGGGTCCGTTTGGAAACCAATGTAATCACTTGGCTCTATATCGGAGGACTGGCACTTCCTGCAACTGCGATCTCTAATATTACGTTGGTGAAGGCTGTAAAATTGGCAGGACCGACGTTGACTTCCTTATTGGGTGCATTGGAACCTCTTACGGCAGTCCTGGTAGGGGTATTTGTATTCAAAGAACTCTTTACTACATACAGTGCTTTGGGCATAATCCTTGTTGTGATTTCTGTAAGCTTGGTTCTTTTTCAGCAAAAGAGAACATATACATAGACGTTTGCTATTCAGCTTTTAGGCTGTTTACCGGATTAGTGCGTGCACTGAGATAACTATGTATTGTTATCGTAATGGTTGTAATTACCAATACAATAAGAACAGGGGTCAGGAAATTCCATTGTGTGGCTGAAATTCGATAAGCAAATTGCTCCAGCCAATGTTGCATTAATAACCACGTTATCGGAATAGCGATGATGTATGCTACTAGTATTTGCCATAGAAACGAACGGTTTAGTAACCATACTATTTCCCAATTGGAAGCACCGTGCACTTTACGGATTGCAATTTCACGGGTACGATGACGTACAGCGTACCATGAAATACCGAACAGGCCAAAACAGGTCAGGGCCAATGCAATAAATGAGTAGCTGATAAGGATTCGGGAGAGTATAATTACTTTGTTATTACGCAACATAAATTCTTTATGCATATCTACATATTTGAAACCTCTGTCACCATTCATTTCCTTCCATAATTTTTCAATAGATACCAATGTTTCTTTATAATATTCAGGAATGAGTTTTATTTGTATGAATGTTCCTTTCTGAATTAAATCTTGTTCTGTTCCAATAGATATTTGTTGACCACCGATTTCCTCTTCCAGGGAGTTTAATGGGAAGTTCTTGAAAATACCTGCAATAGTACTTAATGAATCCGAGAATTTATCAAATTCATTTAGTTTATGACCTATGTGGGAAACATCTATGTTCAGCAGACGCGCAAGCTTTTCATTGATAAAAGCCGGATGAGTATATTCCCGACAGGCTTGGGAGGGAGATACTCCGGCAATTTGCCGGATATGCATGGTTTGGAAGAAAGTTGTGTCGGTAGGGATGTGTGCTATAGAATTATGTTGGATACTACCGTCTGTTTGTCGGATAGGAAGTTCACGAAGCCAACAGTAAAGTACAGAACTCATGGAAAGACTTATAGACTCTATTCCATCCATTTGTTTCAGTTCCTGATAGAGCGGAAACAGAGGAAGGGTGCCACTCCCTATTTCTATTGTATTTTCGTAATGGTATGCACGGGATTTGATTAAATCCATTTGTTTTTGTGCAAGAGTGGTTGCATACACTAACCCGATTGAAAATATAAACTGGATGGTAACAAGCAACCATATAAATTGTTGCTTTTTCTTTCCTGTATAAGCTTGCCGATACTTGCTCAAAGTCTGTTGAGAGAGTTTATGGCTGATATACAGACCAGGAATGACAGCCATGAGGAAAATGAAGGATAAAAGTAAAGGTAGAACTTGCCGGCTGAAAAAGAAAGAGAAGGAAAGGCGGGTAGACAACAGGTTGTTAAACCACGGCAGCATGTCATTAATAAGCAATAATGATAACAGGAATGCAAATAAAACGGTAAGTGCTGCATCAAGAAATAACTGACTGCGGATTTCTTTTGATTTTGCTCCCATCAGCTTTTCTATATGTATCATTTTAAGTTGCTGCAGGGTACGTGAGAGAGTCAGATTTGTATAGTTGAAACAAGCGATGATAAGCACAAGCAGGGCCGAAATCAGACTGATATATAGTAATAATACATCACAATGTTGGAAAAAAGCCAACTGTTGCTGCTTGCTGTCTTTTCCTGTATTAAAGTATAGTTCTTTTATCGGATCAATATAATATCGTGAATCCGGTACTAATGCTGGAATCTTGTCTTTTTTAATTTTTTCCTGTAAAGCTAAGGGAGATGCACCTGGTTGTAGTTTCAATAATACAGGACCACCCCATGATTTGTCGGATAGTCCTGTCAGCAAATCAAAATGCAGAAAAGATTGTGGACGATCTTCTAATATAGCTGCTACTTTATAACTTTTACTTTGTCCTTCTTTATTGATTATTTCCAAGATTTCTCCAATACCGGAATGATTTCCGAAAAGTTGGTGGGCAAATCTTTTGTTTACAGCAACTTTGTCCGGAGTCGTGAGGACTTCTTCCAGGCTGCCTTCTGAAGTTGTATAAGGAAAAAATTGATTTAAAGTAGAGTCGGCACTGATAAAAAGAAACTGTTTGATATCTGTTCCATTATATTTGCAAAGATTACCAGACATTCCGTTTACACGCAGAATATCTGTAATTTCAGCATATTTTTCTTTTATCTGTGTGGCTGCGTCTGAGGTAGAGTAGGCTACTTTAATACCTTCTTCCATTGGAGAGTCTTGACGTAATAGATAAATGAGGTTACGGTCGGTATTATATTTTTCCACATTATATTCATGGATAAAAAAAGTCATAAGCAGATTGGTGCATCCTAATCCAGCTGTAAGACTGAATAGCGAAATCAGAAAAAAAAGTTTGTTTCGCCACCAGTTGCGGGCAATAAGTTTGATGTTTAAGAAGACGTTCATTGTTATAATATCCTTTTGTTATTATAGAGGTGGTTTAACCACCTCTATAATAAATTGACTTATATTTTTATTTCATTCACCACCTGCCCGTCAAACAAATTAATGGTTCTCCCTGCATAGCCGGAATCGTGTTGGGAGTGGGTAACCATAACAATTGTTGTTCCTTCTTTATTCAGTTCGGTCAGAAGTTCCATTACTTCCTTGCCGTTTTTGGAATCCAGATTGCCGGTAGGCTCATCTGCTAGAATCAGTTTCGGGTTTGCTACTACAGCACGGGCTATTGCAACACGTTGTTGCTGTCCGCCGGATAGTTGTTGTGGGAAATGTTTTACCCGATGGGCAATAGCCATACGGTTCATGGCATCTTCTACCCGGCGTTTGCGTTCTGCCGCCGGAATCCCCATATACAATAAGGGTAACTCGATATTTTCGAATACATTCAATTCATCAATCAGGTTAAAGCTCTGGAACACGAATCCGATGACCCCTTTACGTAAATTGGTGCGTTGTGCTTCGGTAAATTTGGAAACGTCTGTTCCGTTCAGTTCGTAAGTGCCTCCCGTAGGATTGTCCAAAAGGCCGAGGATATTCAGCAGGGTGGACTTTCCACAACCGGATGGTCCCATGATGGCTACAAATTCGCCTGCTTTGATTTCTAGATTGACATTGTTCAATGCCCATGTTTCGACTTCTTCTGTTTTGAAGATTTTCTGTAAGTTTACTGTTTTGATCATAATCTTATATTTTATAAAGTTATTCGTTCTTGATTACTTTTGCAGGGTTAATTCGTGCAATTCCCAGAATACGGAATAATACCGTGAGGGCCGTAATAAATGTTATTCCGATGAAAATTCCTGCCCAATATATGATACCGTCATTAAAGAATACAATATATGCTTTTTTCCATATTTGTATGACTATATAAATTAATGGAAATGCAATAATTGCGGAAACAGTCAGCAGTTTTATATAAAGGCGGGCAAACAATAAAATAATCTGTTTCAATCCTGCTCCATTTACCTTCCGGATAGCTACTTCCTTTTGTCTGCGTTCCGTATCCAATGTGATGGTCGAATAAACTCCCAACAAAGTAATGAGCAGGCTGACGATAGAAAAGAATAGAATAATCCCTTTCAATTTATTTTCTATTGCTTGTGCTTCATATATATCTTCCTGCAATGTAGTGACATGAGGATGAATACTTTCCGGGAGTGTTTCTTTCAATGTCTTTTCTATCATTTTTTTTATATCAGCCGTTTCCCCCGGCTCGCATTTCAGATAGCAATGACCTACATAATAATTGAAGTCGCTGGGTAAGAATACAAATCCAGGACTTTGATTATATACATCGGCGATAAAATCGTCACATACACCGCAAATGGTATAGCTTTCCGAGTAATTGTATAAAATAGTTCCTAACAGATCTTTTTTCTGGCGTTCCGCCCATGTTTTGTCTACTACCAAATCCTCTTTGGCTTTTAATGTGTGTCCCGATAGTAAAGGTATGTTCATGAATTGGAAGAAGTTAGTGGAAACATTCATGACATTTACTTCAAAACTGCTTTCCGGGTTACCTTTTTCCATTTGCATCCCAGTACCTGATATACCTTTCAGATAACTGATGTCTGCCAATAATTTGTCTTGTACACCGGAAAATTTGGATATACGTTCTATTAAAGCCAGTTTCTCTTCATTCTTCATAAACATATAATCTATGGAGAAACTTAGTATATTGGCTTTTTCTTTTTCAGTCAATGTGTTGAATAGGGTAGATTCCGTTTTCTCCGCTTGCATATAAAGAGCTACGGTAAATGCGACAAAAACCCAGCATATAAAAAATTGGATACCTAACAGAATATTCCGCATTCCATGTTTATGACGTTTTATCTCACTGCCATGAATCTCTGTCTGGATGGGTGTGTAATGTATGCGCAATACAGTTATAAAGCATAATATCATACATAAAAATAAGATGAATACCATATACTCTGCGGTCTGTATAAACAAGAGGTTCTTTTCAATGATAAGAACGTAATTAAATAAATTGAAATTCAAATAGGGACTGATTATTTCAATCAAGCAGAACGTAAACAAGAAAGCGATGAATGCAATGATGACAGACTGGACAAAGAGTTGGTAAAAAAGTTGCTGGTTTCCACTGCCCATAACTTTGCGTATCCCGTATTCACGGTTACGATTCAAAAAAGTTCCCATAAGAAAATGGAAGAAATTAAGAAGTCCGGTCAGTAAAATCAACAGGCCTACTATCATGGTTATTCCTGCAAAATAAGGAGCAATGGACTTATCCCAAAATTTCTTTCCAAAGGGCGAGGCGGTTATAGCTGTTTCTTCGTCATATATGTGGTGCTTCATATTTATGGAGCGAAAACGGGCTTCTAATTTTCGAGCTGTTTTACCCGGACGTAGCAGGGCAAAACCAAAACCTCCAGTCATATTATTACGACCGTTGAATTGCAATGTTCCTTCACTGTCATTCAAAGTCAGCATATCCAGTTTCTCAAGAAAACTCAGGCTGGTATTCAGGGGAATATCTTCTATCACGGCTTGAATGGTATAGGCTATGCCTCCAGTACGAGGAGTGGTATCTGGTGCTGTAAAAAGACGTTGTGTCAATATCATACGTTTGCCTATGGGATTTTCTGATTCACCGAAAATCCTTTTTGCTGAAGAGCGGGTCAGTATGATGGCATTGGGGGTGTTGGAGGCTACTTCCCATGATCCCTGTAGTATTCGGGGAGTGAATACTTTCCTAAAAAGAGAGTCTACTTCCATTGTCATCAAATGATCGTATGGCAATTCTTTCCCTTCTTTTATCTCTACGTTGTAACTCCGCTCTCGGGGATAAACGGTAAAGGTAAAATCTTGAACCTCATCGAATCTAAGTTTGCGCAATTCTTCAATCGTTGTTGCCGGAATACCAGAATACAAATCTCCCCGTGTTGTACATAAATTTATGTCTGCTATGAGTTCTTTATTGGAAAAGCAAGAATCTACTTCGCTGATGAACCGGCTACAATAAAGACAGATACTAAAACATAATATCCCGACGGATAGCCCTACGATAGATATCAGATTTTGTATCTTATTTTTTAATAAGTGGCGCATTGCCATTTTTATATAATGCCTTAACATATTTCCGTTGTTTTATAAAATTATTCTGTTTTCATGATTTGTGTCGGATTAATATATGCCGCCTTTTGTATTTGGTATGCTAAGGTGCCCAGTGATATGATTATTACCAACAGCAATGATATGATAAAAATGTCTATACTGACAGGTGCCCTTACTGCAAAATCTTGAGTATAGGTATTTATCAGATAATAAGCCAAAGGAATAGCTATGACAAATGCTATAATTAAAACGGTTATATATTTGCGGAATAACAGTCGGTAAAGGTCTTTGGCACTTGCACCGTTCACTTTACGAATCGCTATTTCCCGATATCGTTGGCGAATGTCAAAAAGAGAAATCCCTAACAGGCCAAGACTGGAAATAATAATAGCCATACCTGCAAAAATAGAATAAATAGTGGCTGTTTGGCGGTCTTGTGTATACATCGCTTTGATATCATCTTCCAGGAAAGTATATTCAAAGTCTTCACTTCCATAGACTTTATATTCCAAATTACGTAAGAAATCAATCACTTCTTTCTTTTTGCCGGGTGTATAAGCTATCTGATAAAGATCACCACTGAACCGTGCTCCGACAGGATAGATAGTAGGCTTGATTCCAGATGTCAAATGTCCTTCAAAATAATCCTCTACTACTGCAACGATAGGTTGAAGAGAAGCGTTAGCATTAGCCCTTTTTTGATTTTCTTCAATCACTCCAGCGCCATTGATTGAAGTATAGCCTAATGCTTTCAGTGCGGCTTTGTTTACAACAAAAACAGTGCGCCGGTTTTCTTTATTTATATCGGGTATCTCACCTTCAATTACTTTTATATCATATAATTTGAAAAATGCAGGAGTGGCGTAATGAATATTCAGAAACACCTTTTCTCCTTTATTGTTCAGATAGTTTGTACCAAAGGTAGGAGTAAGGATATTTTCATTGCTAGGTTCGTACAATTCAATAAAAGGACATGCATTAAGTTCATTATCCAATTGCATGACACGTTGGCGACGTTGTTGCATACTTTCATAAGTATAACTGCTAAAATCTTTCGATTCATATACTAAATTTACATTCATTATGTTTTTAGTACGAAAGCCGGGTTCGGTATTTAACAACATTCCAAGTTGTCGATTAAAATAAAGTGATAATACCACTAACAAAAAAGTTATAATATACTGTGCCCCTAGAAAGAACATACGAAAATGTTTGGAATGACTTTGGACACCGATAGAGCGAATGGAAAGAATGGGGGAGGTGTAATTGTATTTAATGTATGGATAAATAGAAGTTATTACTGGTAACAATAATAAAATACTTGCCGAAAGCCATCCGTCGAAAGCCGTATAAGAAAAGTGAATGTCGAACAAATATTCAGTAGGGGCAGACATTATTTCAATAATAAGCCAGGATACTAATAAGGCGCTCAGAACTAGTAATGTATTTTCAATCCATATATTGGCAAACAATGTTTTGCCGCATACACCAAATACTTTCTTCAATCCATATTCTTTTCCGCGGCGTAATAATGCTACCAGGTAAAGATTAATAAAATTCAAGATGCCGGTGAGGAGCAATAACAGGCATACGCCCGACAAAATAATTAAGTGGGAATGGTTTCCCGAAAGAAACATAGCAGGTTCACGGTCTGTTAAAGAACCGTCCCAGTAAATATCCTTCACAGAAATTAAAGAAAATGTATGTGTGCGAGTATCATATTTAGGGTCATTTATATACCGTGGGACGCTACCTGTCTTATTTATGGCATTTATATCTGTACCGGGTAGGAAACGATAGAGCTCTGTATTCATCCTTTCCCAATGTTGGGATAATTTAGAAGAGAGGATGATATCAAAGTTAATTGTAGTTTTACACTCAGGTTCTCCTACAATGCCTTCTACGGTAATATCTTTGCCATTGCTATAACGTAGTACTTTACCTATCGGATTTTCATTACCGAAAATCTTACGGGCGTATTTTTCTGTTAATAATGCCGACTGAGGTGTTGTGAGAGATAGCTTTCCTTGCACTATAGGATAATGAAATAACTGGAAAAATACACTGTCGGTAACGAGGCTACGTGCCGGAATACGGTTGGTACCGGAAATGACATAGTCCTTTTCCAATGGAATATAGGTGGTCATAGCTTCTACGAAACGATTGTCGATAGAAATGGTATCATAGTTATATTGTTTCAGTCCACTCAGTCCCCGGTTACCTTCTGTATTGGTACAGATAGCATACACATGCTCCCTGTCGATGCAATGTGTGTCCACTGTCAGTTCCCTATGGATATATCGCATCAAGATGATACTGCATGCCAGACTGAATGCCAGTCCCAGTAAATTAATGATAGTATACGATTTAGAACGCATTAAAAAGCGCCAAGCATATTTCAGTGTTTTCATATTTAATGTGTGTTTATTCTGATCTTATAATTTTTGCGGGATCAATTTGAGCAGCTTTGTGTATTTGCCAAATTAATGTGCTTGATGAAATAAAGGAAATGATAGCTAGAACTGCTAAATAAATTCCTATATCTACAGGTATTTTTAGTACAAAATCCCGTGTATACATATATATGAGGTAATAGGCAAGTGGAATAGCTAATACAAATGCACAACCTATTACTTTGATATATTTGCGGAACAATAGCAGGTAAAGGTCTTTCATCCCTGCGCCATTTACTTTGCGGATGGCAATTTCACGATAACGTTGTCGGATATCAAATAAGGATAATCCAAATAATCCCAAACAGGAGATGATGATTGCTATCAAGGCAAAGACAAAGTAAATGTTTGCTGTTTGACGGTCCTGAGCATAAAGTTTGTGGACTTCATCTGTCAACCAAGTATAGGTGAAGTCTTCGGTATTATATATTTCTTTCTCTGTTTTCTTCAGATATTCTATGACTTCTTTTTCTTTATCGGGGCTGACGGCAATCAAAAAATCGCTGTTGCCGCTGCTGGGCCCTACGACAAATGCCATCGGTTTTATTCCTTCAGTGAGATGGCTTGGGTAATAATCGTCTATTACAGCCACTACAGGCATAAGTTTGGTTCCACCTTCTTCCATTTCTCCTTTTTCGCTGACACTAATCCAAAGCGGGGATTCGCTGCGTACAAAAGCATCTTCTAGCCGAGTATAGCCCATAGCTTTCATTGCTGCTTTGTTCAGTACCATTTTATAGTCACTCCAACCTTCAAATTTTTGGGGGATTTCTCCTTCCAGTACTTTTAAATCATATAGTTGGAAGAATTGTGGAGAAGGAAATAGGGTGAGCATGGGTTGACGGGTATCCTGGTCATTTAACAACATGCAGATAGAGCCTCCCCTTAATATAGAATAATGGGAATTCATCCACATTTCAATGTGAGGACACTCGTTTAATAGTTGCTTGATACGGTCTTGGCGGGCAAAGCGCTCATTGCGCTTTTCTTCTGTATCAGAGCGCAGATAATTTTTGTTTTCGTGTAACAACTCAGCTCTGAGAATTCTTTCTGTCCGATATCCGGGAGAGGTATTCAGCAGGAAATGCAGTTGCTTGCCAAAGTAAAAGGACAGGATAAGGAGTAATATGGTTATAATGTATTGAAAAAAAAGGAATGTCATACGTACAGTGATAGCATGACGGTTTGATGTTATTGAACGGATAGACACAATAGGAGGGAGATAATTATATCTGATGTATGGATAAATAGAAGTGACCAAAGGTAATAATATGATGAATCCCAAAGACAATTGCCAGTCGAATGCCGAATAGCTAATTTGTTCATTCATCAACCGGCTGACTGGTACTTGGGTTGCTTCTATCAACAGCCAGGCGGTTAGCAATGCGGCAAAGGCTAATAACAGATTTTCTATCCATATTTGTAAAAACAAAGGCAGACGCTGCAAGCCGAATACTTTCTTTACTCCATATTCTTTAGAACGTTTCATCATAAATACCATATAAATATTGATGAAATTCAATATACCTACCAATAATAGCAATATGGTTACTCCTGAAAGAATATACAGGTGTGTACGGTTACCGAATTGCATGATGGAATCGTAATCGTCATCGTGACCAATGGAATTTCTCCAGTATAAATTTTTCCAAGTAATAAATTCCCAGCGTATTCTGTTTCCCCTTTTGTCCTTTCTGTACACATTGCTTGCTTTGTTTATCTTATCCAGATCTACACCGGGGAGTATGCGCATCAGTGATATATCCATACGTTGCCAGTGTTCCACCAATCTGTATGATACCAGTAGATCGAACCGAAGTAATGATTTGCATCCCAATTCTCCAATCACTCCCTTGATGGTGATGTTTTTACCATAATATTCCAATACTTTTCCTATCGGATTTTCTTTACCAAATATATTACGGGCATAGCGCTGGGTGATGATGGCGTCACCAGGGGCATCTAAATGGGCCTCACCGGCTGCAACCGGGTAGTGGAAGAAATGAAAAAAAGTGGAGTCAACTGCTGCTATATTCATTGCATAGTTACTGTTTTCATATACCACATTGTCTCGCTGCTGTAACATCAGGCGGCATTGTTCCACTATTTGATGGTCAGGAATATAAACAGAATCAGTTTCAGACCAGCCTTGTTGCAAACTTCCCGGATGAAGATTTCCTTCTATATCCCGTATAGGAATGATGATATGTTCCGGATCTACGCTATGTGCATCCACCGTCAGTTCCCTATGGATATATCGCATCAAGATGATGCTGCATGCCAGACTGAAAGCCAGTCCTAGCAAATTAATGATAGTATACGATTTAGAACGCATTAAGAAGCGCCAGGCATATTTCAAAGTTTTCATGTTGCATGTTTTATTTTAATATCAATTCTTCTGCGTCACCAAAGGTATCATATCCTGTGATAATTACAAATTCTCCAGGCTGTAAACCTTCAGTGATTTCATATTGAAGCGGGTTTTGGCGTCCTATATTCAATGGAACTTTTACAGCTTTTGTTTTTGATGGGTTTATTTTGTAAATCCATTGTCCTCCAGTAGACTGGTAGAAATTTCCACGTGGGATAACTATAGCTTGTTCGGGTTGACCCAATTCTATTTGTACCCGGAAGCTCTTTCCTACACGGACATTCTCGGGCATTTCTCCGGTAAATACCAAATCTACATCAAACATACGGTCTTTTACTTCAGGAACTACTTTAGTAATTCTCAGGGGGTAGCGTTTCCCTTGATAGTTTACGGTAGCCGGAAGACCTGTTGTGATGCGGTCAATGTAATATTCACTTAAAGAAGTATGAATTTTATATTGATCCAGCACTTTTATTTCAGCTATACTTTCTCCCGAAGCAACCTGTTGGCCGGGAGTTACTTTCACAAAACTTAGTTGGCCGCCAATCGGAGCTTTTATTATCAAATCCTCCAACCGTTCTTCCGCACGTTTCAGTTTTTTGCTTTCACGTTCCAGATCATTTTTCAATAATTCTTTGCGGATAAGGGTTACGGATGAATCATGTTTCAGGCTTTCCATTTGTAATGCCGTATTTTTCAGTTTATACTTATATTCATCTTCAGATACTTGAAGCTCAGCCTTGCTCTTAATTCCCATTTTGAATTCCTCTTTGTCCAGTCCGAAGCTCTTGCGCAGTCGTTCCATCTCATATTGTGCCTGTAATGTCTGTTGCTTCAGTGTCAGACTCTTTTGTTCCATTTCTATCTCTTTTTCTTTATAAGTGATTCGTTGTTTTTCCCATTCGTCACGTTGGTCTTCAATGGAACGAATCAGATCCGGATTAGTCAATATCAATAAGGTGTCACCTTGTTTCATCATATTCCCTTCTTCTCCAACAATGCGGTCTACACTGCCGGCTTCACGAGTATTTACTTTGATGGTAAGAATGGGTTGCACCAGTCCTTCCACATCTACATACTCCATAAATTTGTCGTCTTTTACTTCGGCTATCTGAATGTTGTCTGTTTCGATACGCAGCTTGCGAGGACCTAATGAAAGGCTTATCACATAGATAAGGAAGATAATGAAGGCCAGTGCAGCTATCATATAGTAGCGATAGCGGATGTACCACGGTTTCTTTTCAATTTTTATATCCATTAGTTTATGTTTTTTGATATAATTTTTTTATTTCTTTTTTAAGTATGGCGATAATACAAAGATCATTTATATCTGCCGTGTAGTTAAGGTTTAGGTATAGTACATGAAATCTCTGCTTTTCTGAGGAAATCATATCCCGTCATACTTCTAATACCATAATACAGACTCCAATAAGTTTTCAAAGCTGTTATATAATTTCTCCGTGCGGTATCTTTTTCTGCAATGGCGGCATTGAGGTCCAGAATTGTCGATTTTCCTAAGATATAAAGCCGGCGTGCTACATCGTGGCGCCGGTCGGCTGTCTTGTCCGTCTTGGCGGCTACTGCTACACGGTATGCTTGAAGATTGAATTGACGGACCATTTTACATACATTCAATTCAAAATCTTTCATTCCCTGTTCAGCCTGTGTATCTACTAAGTCTACATTGGAACGAGCTACACGAACGCGTCCTTTTCCACGACCCCAATCCAGGATAGGTAAAGAAATACCAATACTGGCATATTGTTGGTTCATGGGGTTTCGGTAAGAATCTGCAAATTTATTTCCGGTTTGAGAAAGCCCGAATTGTACATACAGGTCGGCTTTCAAACCTGCATTGGCTTTTGCAGAAGCTAATGCGCTGCGGCTTTCTAATTGTTTGCGTTTATAAGTGTCAGGATCGGGACTGTTTTTGAATGCCAGTTGTAATGCTTTTTGTAAAGGGATTTCGAGTTGAGGAATGCTGTCTTCCGGAATGACTCGTAAATTTATTTCCCGATTAATGCCAAGGAAGGAACGGAGTGTTTGCATTTGGTCCTCTACTTCGATGCGGGCATTCATCATATTGGTTTCTTCTGTCAGTTTGTTTATTTCCAGCTGTAGCATTTCGTTTTCAGTTATGGTTCCTATATTATATCTTCCCTCGGCATACCTGTATAAAGTATCGGCAGAAGCATAGTTGTAGGCGGCTATGTCAAGATTAGTTTGTGCAGTTGCCAGGTTGAAGAAAAGAGTGCTGGTTTCTGAGGCTACAAGTTCCAATGCTTCTGCATATGCTTTACGGGCTTCCCGGTAGCGAAGGGGTTCGATACGGTGATCCCATTTTAAAGAATTATATCCAAAAAGTTGCTGCTCGTAACCTATTACTATGGGTTGGGTGTTATACGCTGTATGATTATCTTCAAATTCATCAATGCGTTGGGTGGTAGTTTTTACAAACAAGCTGCCACCGGTAAACCATATATTTTGATTTATTTTAAGGCTGAGATCTGTGCTTAACTGGTCTTGCTGGATAAATTGATTTGTTCCATCCGGTTGGGTAATCTTGTTTATCTCCCGATTTAGGGTAGGAGATGAAGTTAATGTGACGGAGGGAAGATAATTCGCCCGGAAAAAACGGTAGTTCCAATAAGCTGCCCGATAGGTATGACGGGCAGCTTGTGCTTCCGGTGAGTTTTCTTGTGCTATTTCAATAGCTTGTTGCAAACTCAATGTTATTGATTCTTCTTGTTGTGCTGTGGCTGTTTCCGGGCGAAGCAGAAGAGAAAGTGCTATAATACAATATAGTTTCATGTTCGTTTTTTTATGTCTTTATACCTATAGTACTTTTGGCTTATAGTTAGGTGAACAGGAGTGGGTCTTCGGTGTCTTCTTTGGATAAGTCGCTTTTTATTTTGCTTAATGCTTCCTTTGCTTTTTCATGACCGTTGTCTATAGCTTTTTGGAACCAGAACCGGGCTTGTTGTAAGTCTTTTTCTACGCCTTTGCCCCACTGATACATGCGTCCTAGGTTGTATTGTGCAGGAGCATTCCCCTGTAAAGCAGCTTTGGTCAGCCACTCGACTCCTTTAGCAAAGTCTTTTTCCATTCCTTCGCCATAACAATACATATTTCCTATATTATATTGAGCTATCGGATTATTCTTATCTGCTGCTTTTTTAAACCAAAAATAAGCTTCTTCAAAGTCTTGGGGAACCCCAAGTCCGTTTTTATATAAATAACCGATATTGTTCATGGCGTCCGTATTACCATGAGCTACAGAACGTAGGTACCAAGTCATAGCAATGTAACAATCCTTACGTACTCCCCAACCGTTTTTATAAAGGCTCCCCATACCAATTTGAGCTTCTGGATTTCCTTGAGTGGCAGCTTTGTTCAACCATTTGAAAGCTTGGCTGTAATCCTTAGTGACTCCCAAACCATATGTGTACATAAAGCCTATATTGTTTTCAGCATACGTGTTTCCGCCCGCTGCCGATTGATGAAAAAGTTTCAAAGCCTTATCATAATCAATTTCACCTCCTAAGCCTTTTAAATACATATCGCCTGTCAGATATTGGGCATGATGGGCCGTATCAATGCGAGCTATCTTTTCTAATAACTCGCGTGCTTTTTCATATTGTCGATTAACATAGTGAGTTTGTGCTTCTTCCCACAATTGATGGCAGTCACCTATATAAAGCATATAGATCTTATTGCCGAATAGAGTTACTATGCTTGCTATAAGGCATAAATTGATAGCTATTACTGATTTTTTTTTCATAACTTAATATATTAGTATTGTAGACTAATCAAATAGCGTGCCATTATCTTATCTCTTTGTTTACCAGTTTTTTGTGGGATAAAAGATAATGATGTCTCTGTGCGGATACGCACAAAAATAGTGCGTATCCGCACAGACAACACATTAAAAAAAACAATATCTTTGCAAAAAAGCGGATAGAAAATCTTTTATTCGTATAACAAGATATATTGAGGATAAAATAATGAATGCAAAAGGAAAAATATTGATTATAGATGATAATGAGGACGTGCTTTTTGCACTAAACCTTTTATTGGATCCCTACGTGGAAAAAATAAAAGTTACTACTCAACCGACTCGTATTGAGCATTTCATGACTACTTTTCAACCTGATGTTATTCTGCTTGATATGAATTTTCGTCGGGATGCTATCAGCGGGCAGGAAGGATTCGATTGTTTAGAGCAGATACTAAAGTTAGATCCGCAGGCTATTGTCTTGTTTATGACTGCTTATGCGGATACAGATAAAGCAGTACGGGCCATTAAGGCTGGAGCTATTGACTTTATTCCCAAACCTTGGGAAAAAGAAAAACTACTTGCTACGCTTTCATCGGCTATCAAACTTCGTGATTCTCGTAAAGAGGTCAGGCAACTGAAAGAACAAGTTGTAGCATTGAGCGCGCAGGATGAAGAGATGCCTCAAATGATAGGTCACTCAGCGCCTATGCGAGAGGTTTTTGATACTATTCGGAAATTATCGGATACTGATGCTAATATTTTGATATTGGGTGAAAATGGAACCGGTAAAGATTTGGTGGCCCGTTCTCTACGTTATTTTTCTCCTCGTCGTGAATGTCCTTTTATAACGATTGACTTGGGGAGCATACCTGAATCATTATTCGAAAGTGAATTGTTCGGCTATGAAAAAGGGGCTTTTACAGATGCCCGCAAAGCAAAGGCGGGACGTATGGAGGTGGCATCAGGAGGAACGCTTTTTTTGGATGAAATAGGGAATTTGTCATTACCTATGCAGGCCAAATTACTAACAGCCATAGAAAAACGGCAGATTTCACGTTTGGGAGCAACGGATATAATTCCTATTGATGTTCGGTTGATAAGCGCAACAAATGTAAATATCCGAGAATTGGTGGAGGAGGGTAATTTCCGTCAAGACCTGTTGTATCGTATCAATACGATTGAGATTACTATTCCTCCATTGCGGGAAAGGGGAGAGGATGTTCTCTTACTGGCTGATTATTTCTTACAACGGTATACTCATAAATATAAGAAAGAGATAAACGGACTGAGCCGCGAAGCCAAGCAGAAACTCATGCGTTACCATTGGCCGGGTAATGTCCGCGAATTGCAGCATGCCATAGAACGGGCAATTATTCTTTCGGACTCGCCATTGTTAAAGCCTGCAAATTTCATGTTGCAGCCACAACTCGAGAAGAGGGTGAATACGGATGAGATACTGAACTTGGAACAATTAGAACGCAATGCCATAGAACGTGCTATGAAACGCAGCGAAGGGAACTTGAGTCGTGCAGCGGAATATTTGGGGATTACCCGTTACGCTCTTTATCGGAAACTTGAAAAATTAGGGTTATGAGTCGTTTACAAACTTTACGGATGATAGCTTGTATGTTATTAATGGGGGTAGTAGCTATAGCTGCATATCTCTTTTATCAACATTCGCTCTATTTTTGCTTGTTTTTTTCGCTGATGATTATGGCAGGTATTATCATTTATATCTGTCAGTGGCAGTATAAAACGACCCGTATGATATCGCGAATGATAGAAGGTATTCGTTATGCAGATTTCTCTTTGAGTTTTTCTACCCAGCACAAAACTCGTACAGAACAACGATTGGCACAAGAAATAAATAATGTTGTTGCTGAATTCCGTACTCGGTTGTCCGAGAATGAAGAGCGATATCAATATTATGAAACATTATTGAATACTGTTGACAGCAGTTTGCTGGTAGTAGATAGTCAGTGCAATATACATTGGATGAACCGGGCAGCCATGCAGGATTTGTGCGGTTATCGTATTCATTCTGTCAGGGAATTGGCTCTGTTAAATTCTGATTTTCCTACTATTATCCTGTCATTACAGCCTGGAGAAATTAAAACAGTACGAATACATAAAGGAGATATTATACAAGAATTGGCTGTTACGGTATCTGAATATTCCGCTCAACATGGTACGGAACTCCGGTTGGTTAATTTAAAGAATATCCATGCTGTATTGGAGGAAAATGAGATGGAAGCATGGCAGAAGCTGATTCGTGTACTCACTCATGAAATAATGAACTCCATTGCGCCCATTATTTCATTAAGTGAAACATTAAGTGAGCGTGCTGTACAAAATGGTATGAATGAGAGAGATTACAATATCATGTTGCAAGGGATGCAGACTATTCATAGAAGAAGTAAAGGGTTGCTGAATTTTGTGGAAAACTATCGTAAACTTTCTCGTCTGTCTGTTCCGATACTGGCTCCAGTAAATATAGGTGATTTACTGAGTGATATGAAAAAACTGTTTCCTAATAAAAACATACAATATATATATAAAGTAGAAAACCCAGAAACGACACTGATGCTGGATCGTTCACAGATAGAACAAGTATTAATCAATTTACTAAAGAATGCAGGTGAGGCTTGTGTAGAGCAAATCTATCCCGAAGTTATCATTAGCACACATTGTGATTTAGAAAAACATCTATTTTTCCTTTCTGTCTGTGATAATGGTAGTGGCATTCTTCCAGAAGTATTGGATAAAATCTTTGTTCCTTTTTTTACAACGAAGCCAACAGGTAGTGGTATAGGACTCAGTTTATGCAAACAAATTATGAATTTACATGGTGGAAGTATCTCGGCGAGTAGTGAAATCGGAAAGGGGAGTTGTTTTACACTGAAATTTCTTTGTTGCGGATAAAAAAAAGTTTTAAGGTTAATGTTTTGATTTATAATTTGATAAGTAATAATGCGAAAAAAAGTAGAAAAAAAATCGCTTTAAATATTTGCATATATAAAAAAAAGCCGTACCTTTGCATCGCTTTTGAGAGATAAAGCGATTGAAAAATAAAAAAAAGATTCGGGGTGTAGCGCAGTCCGGTTAGCGCACCTGCTTTGGGAGCAGGGGGTCGTGGGTTCGAATCCCGCTACCCCGACGAAGAAGCCTCCGGAAAAAGACTTCTTGCGTAGAGGCTCGAAAAAGAGGGAAATCAGTTACGGTGAAAAATATTGTTCGGGGTGTAGCGCAGTCCGGTTAGCGCGCCAGCTTCGGGAGTTGGAGGTCGCTGGTTCGAATCCAGTCTCCCCGACAAAAATCAAAACCTTTGCTTAAGGCAAAGGTTTTTTTATGATGGGCATACGGCGGCTATTCATCGCCGAAAGTAAGGACACAAGAAAAAAGGATTCCGCCTGGCCAAGCGGAATCTTTGATTTTTATACACCCAATATAAGGTCTCGTCCGAAAGCGAAACAGAGCGACGCAATCCAGTTTTCCCGACCGAGAGAAGGGATACGAAAACATTCCTTTTTTCATTTCCGGACAGCGACATGTCACACGGCAAACGAACAGCGATAAAAAACTGCCTGCGGAACAGCTTTTGTTTGTGTATTTCCCATCAAGGAGCTATTTGACAAGTCGCGAAGCAACGCAATCCAGATTCTTATTTTTATTTTCCAACGGCAATTCGTTTATACAAAGGCGGATGAAGATAAAAAGTCATTCGCGAACGACTTTTCTTCGTTTCGTCCAAGGGTTGCTGCTATCGGGAAAGTGGAGAAAAGCGACGCAATCCGAGGCTTCGAAAAATCAGAGTAATCTTTCCTTTACGGGAATTTTTATCGTCGTAAACTGCCGTTGTAGTCGGCGAAAGGCCACACGGACACAAAGAGTTTCATCAGGGAGTTCTCAATTTCAGGTCTGCCCCTCTTCTTCCGAAAACCGCCATATCATCCGGCTTTTCGGCAAAACCGGGACTGTAGCTTACAGGCAAGGTTTTTCACAGCCACCCACCGAACGCAGCGGCTGCCCGACTGCGCATCGACCGTCTATCGGAACCGGCGGAGCATCTTCCCGAAATCCGGTAATGCACGGGGCACAAAATTTGCGGATTACCCAAACACATTCTATGATTTACCGATATGAAACTGATAAAAACCATCGAAGAACGATGGAGCCCCCGCTCATACGACTCCCGTCCCGTCAATGAAGAACAACTGGCATTGCTGTTCGAAGCGGCACGCTGGGCTCCTTCCTGCAACAATGCCCAGGAGTGGGCATATTACTATACGACTCGCGAATATCCGGAAGCTCATGCCCGGCTCGCGGAGTGCCTCACCGGAGGCAATCGAGCCTGGGCGCCCGATGCTCCGGTGTTACTGGTTTCCTGCGGATACAAGAATTTCCCGAGGACGGATGTCTATAACCGGCACTGGATGCACGATGTGGGCGCCGCGAACATCTCGATCGCCCTGCAAGCCGCCTCGATGGGAATGCAACTGCATCAGATGGCCGGCTTCGACGTGGAAGCCTGCGCCCGGCTGCTGGGCCTCGACACGGAAAAGATCGAACCTGTAACGATGATGACGCTCGGCTACCCCGGCCCGGCCGACCGGCTGGCGGAGCCGTTCCGCACCCGGGAAACGCTGCCCCGGGAACGCAAGGAAGTGAAGAGCTTCGTACATAAGCTCGAATAAGACCGGAACATCCGAACCGGAAAAAACCGTCCGCCTCACCGGACATAACGCAAAGAGAGGCTGTTTAACAAGTCCGATTTTAATGCTCCGTCGGAATGATCCTGACAGGGACGATTTTCAATTTCAGGGACCTGTTAGACAGTCTCTCTCCTATTGTGTTTCCGACTATTGCAATCGCTTGTAGTGACAGTACATCAGATGCTCCTGGTCGTCGTGCAGGTGCATACCGCCGCCCAGACAGAAACGCCACATCTTGCAATCGGCGCACTCCCCT
>OKTJ01000609.1_pt1 | contig 23573 bp, 20 predicted proteins | sample 1606201 | NCBI WGS metagenome assembly OKTJ01 (sample SAMEA3879536, study PRJEB24766) | human gut metagenome | biome: human-associated habitat; feature: feces | place: USA | collected 1985/1987 | reverse complement strand
TGTAAAAATCTTTCCTTTTGCTGCATCATTTTTTTCTTTTTTGTGCTTAATATTCGCAAATTTGGAATGTCCTGACATAAATACTTCCTCTTTTCTCACTTGTTTATTGCTTCGAAAATACATTTTATTTTATCACTATTTCCGTTTTCTGGCAAGCCTATTTATGTATACAGCTCTAAGCTTACCTCAAGCGCCTTATCTATTTTCACCAGAATCTGGGAATCTAAATGACATACCTTGTCTTTCAAACGTTTTTTATCGATTGTGCGAAGCTGCTCTAAGAGCACCACAGAATCTTTGACCAGATCATATTTTCTGCTGTCAAGTTCTACGTGTGTTGGAAGCTTCGCTTTATTCATCTGGGATGTAATTGCTGCACAGATCACGGTTGGACTGTGCCTGTTGCCAACATCATTCTGTATTATGAGCACCGGTCTTACACCGCCCTGTTCTGAGCCGATGACCGGTCTTAAATCTGCATAAAAAATATCACCACGTCTAATTACCATATACTTCCACTCCATTTTCTTGCTTTACGGATAGTATTGCCAATTTTTACTGGTGTATTCCATTCCTTTCTATTATTCCGAAAAATGATCTCTCGTACCGATGATCCGCCCACCATGGATATAAACACGTGGTATACGTTTTCCAAGATCACAGGCGAATTCATAATTAAAACGTCCGGATAACCCGCCGACCTCTTCCATGGTAATGCACTCATCACCATCCCTGCCGATCAGTATCACTTCATCCTCATTTTTAACATCCGGAATATCTGTGACATCTACCATAAACTGATCCATACAGACACGGCCAAGAATCGGTGCACGCCTTCCGTGGATCAGAACAGCTCCTTTGTTTGAAAGTCCTCTCGCGTAGCCGTCTGCATAACCGACCGGGATCGTTGCAATCATACGCGGTTCTTTTGTGACATAAGTTCCGCCATAACTGATTGCCCTGCCAGCCGGAAGCTCTTTTACATATGCAACATGTGTCACAAGCGATAATGCAGGTTTTAAGCTGATTGCCGTCTTATCCACGTCCTCAGACGGCCACATTCCATAAAGCGTAATCCCTGCACGCACCATATCCATGTTTGCCTCCGGGATATCGACAATTCCTGCACTGTTTGAGCAGTGGTGAATCGGGATACTTACCCCGCGTTCTTCTAACATGTCGATCATTTTACGGAAAAGTTTTATCTGCTGGTATGTCGGCTCCTTATCTTTTTCATCTGCTTTTGCAAAATGGGTAAAAATACCCTCCACTATAATATGCGGTAGTTTTGAAAGCTGTGCCATCTCATCCGCAGCTTCTTCCGTAACCTGATAACCGATCCGGCTCATTCCGGTATCGATTGCAAAATGAATCTTGCAGTCCCTGCCGATACTTGCAGCCGCAACGGAAAGCTTTTCTGCCATCTCTCTGGTAAATACGGTCGGACGGATGCCCGCTTTGATCATATCCACATACTGATCCGGGAACACATATCCTAAGATCAGGATTGGTTTCTGGATCCCGTGATTTCGAAGGATCAGTCCCTCTTCCACCGTGGCAACCGCATAACCGTATAGATAATCAAGTTTTTCAATCGTCTCTGCAATCTCTACGGCACCATGTCCATAGCCGTCAGCCTTGATGACCGCCATAATTTTTGTATCTTTTGCAATGTTCCCACGCATTGCATCCATGTTGTGAAGAATTGCATCCAGATCGATCTCCGCATGCACTCTGCTGTATCTGTTCATGTTGTTCTCCAATCTATTTTTTTCATTACTTTTTTGTTCAACACAAAATCTATACGCGCTTTTACTGTTGTGTGTAAATATTTAGTACCTTTTTGATCCCGGTGATCAGATCCGAGGCTGTAAGGCCCTGTAAACCTGTCGTCTGTACCATGATATCACCTGCCAAACCGTGAAGGTATACTCCAAGAGGTGCCGCCTGATATGATGTCAGTTTCTGTGCCATAAGTGCACCGATCAAACCGCTTAGTACATCCCCGCTTCCTGCAGTTGCCATTCCCGGATTACCGGAAAGATTCAGATACCTTTTATGATCCGGCAGTGCGGTCACTGTATGTTCATCTTTCAGGACGCAAATAACCTGATTTTCATCTGCAAAATCTGCAGCTGTCTGCAGCAGATTCTTCTGGATTTCTCCAACTGTTTTTCCGGTAAGCCTGCTCATCTCTCCAAGATGCGGTGTAATCACGGCAGTATTCTTAAAATTTTTCCATCTATCTGCCCCCTGCACTCCGGTGTTTTTCTGCTCTGCCACCAGATTTAATGCATCAGCATCAAAAAGAAATGCTTTATTCTCATGTGACGTTCCATATTCTAACACAAAATTTAATATCTGTGCAGAAGTTTTTTCTTTTCCTAGTCCGGGACCGATCACAATGGCATCTGACCAGTCAAGGATCTCCCTCAGAACCGGTTCTTCCGGTACTAAAGTTTTATCGTAAGTAGTAAGAACCGCCTCCGGAACACTGCACTGTAAAATAGTTCTGTTTTCCCCCGGAGTCAGCACACGCACCAGACCACACCCTGTGGCATAAGCTGCTTTCGCAGACAAAACTGCCGCCCCTGCCATATTGACACTTCCGGCGATCAGCAAGAGTTTTCCATAACTGCCCTTATTAGAATGGCTTTTTCTTTTTGGCAGTATCGAAAAATCTTTTTCTTCAAGTGCCATCACGGCCGGCGGTTCACCCAGCCAGCTTTCTTTCGTGATGCCAATATCACATACAATGATCCTGCCGGCATACTCATTTCCCGGCCAGAGGATACTGCCTAATTTTTCAAATGCAAATGTGATCGTAAGATCTGCACGAAACGCTGTGCCAAGAATGGCTCCCGTGTCCGCAGAGATTCCGGATGCAATGTCTACCGCCGCTTTTTCCCCGGAAAGTTCATTCATCCGGCACAGCATATCTGCATATTCACCGGTCACATCTCTTGAGAGTCCCACACCAAATATTGCATCTATTACAAGTGTAGGTCTGATCTTTTCCGGGATATCCATGTATATAGAAATACCGTATGCATTTAAAATATCCTGCTGTACCCTGTTTGACTCCGAACAGTGCTCTTTATTTCCGGCATAAACGACCGTGACAGCATGTCCTTCCAAAAATAAAAGGCGTGCGATCGCAAGACCATCTCCACCGTTATTTCCACTGCCACACACAATGAGTACTTCCGTAAGATCCACATTTTGTCTATGCAGCTCTTCCACAAATGCTATTGCAGCGCGCTCCATCAAGAGAAGTCCCGGCACCTTAAAATGTGAAATGGTATTTGCATCATATTTTTGCATTTCCCGGCTGTCTACAAGATATTTCATGAAATCCTCCTTGTTTTGCGGAGCAAAATGCGACTGCCTTTGCAGGAGCAGAGGATTTTTCTCCTTGTTTTATAAGGCAAAAAACGCCGCACATAAATCTGTGCGGCAGCTATTTGCTCTCTACATTTACAGCACCTTTTCAGTTGCCGTTTTCTTCTGCTTTTTTGTTTCTGACAATGTTGTAAGACAACTGCATCAGACTGTCGGAAAGATGTACATTCTCCACGACAACATTTTTGTCGATCAATTCAAGATCTACATGGGCAAAATTCCAGATTGCACGGATTCCAAGTCCGACCAGCCTGTTTGCAATCGCATCTGCCTTTTCCTTCGGCATGGTCAGCGCTGCGATATCTACCTGATTTTCTTCACAGAAACTCTCTAATTCATCTAACATACGGATTTTGATCCCGCGTACAGTCACTCCGTCAAGCGCCGGATTTACATCAAAAAGTCCTATGATAACAAAGCCAAGTTTCTCAAATTTTACATAATTGGTAAGTGCCTGACCAAGGTTACCGGCACCCATTACAATAATATTGTGTCTCTCATTCAAACCTAAGATCTTACCGATCTCTTCATATAAATATTTTACATTATAGCCGTAGCCCTGCTGACCGAACCCGCCAAAATTATTCAGATCCTGTCTGATCTGGGATGCGGTCACATTCATCCGTTTGCTCAGATCATTGGATGATATACGCTCCACACCGGCGTCTAATAGTTCTCCGAGGTAACGGTAATAACGCGGCATCCTTCGGATCACTGCCTGTGATATCTCTTTTTCCTGCACAAAAGGTTCCACCTTTCTTACGTTCTCTCGTTTATTATAGTGATTTCCCCTGTGTCTGTCAATGTGTGAAATTTTTAACTATCTTTAGCTCCATCCAGCTGCATTGACAGATCTTCCCACGTTTCATAGCAGGTTTCAAGGCGTTCCCTGCACTCCTGCTGTCGTGCAGCAAGTTCATTTAACTTTGCGGAATTGACTGCATTTTCCGGCTTCGCACATTCTTCATCGATCGCGCTTATCTCTTCTTCTAATGCTGCAATCTCATCTTCTATTTTTTTCAGACTGTTTTCAATCTTACGGATCCTTGCCTGTTCTGCCTTCTGCGCCTGCCAGTCAAGTTTATTGACCGCATCATCCTGTTTTCCTGCCTGAATATCCGATATTTCCTGTGGTTTTACATACAGTTGCGTCATGATATCGTGTTTTTCCAGATAATAATCATAGTTTCCAATATAATTTACAACCGTCTCACCTGTCAGCTCAAGGATCCTCGTCGCCGTCTGATTGATAAAATAGCGGTCATGGGAAACGAAAAATACGGTTCCGGTATACTGGTTTAACGCAGATTCCAAAATTTCTTTGGATGTAATATCCAAATGGTTCGTCGGCTCATCAAGAATCAGAAAATTCGCATCGGAAAGCATTAATTTTGCTAAGGAAACACGTCCTCTCTCTCCACCGCTCAAATCTGAAATGTGCTTAAACACATCATCATTTGTAAACAAAAATGCTGCTAACACATTGCGGATCTTCGTATTATTCAGCCCCGGATAGGCATCTGAGATTTCCTCAAAGATCGTCTTTTCCATATGTAAAAGCTGATGTTCCTGATCGTAATATCCGATATGCACATTCGAACCAAGTGTCACGGTACCGCCATCTGCCGGAATCAGATTATTGATGATCTTTAGTATGGTCGTTTTACCAGTTCCATTGTTACCGATCAGCGCCACCCGTTCCCCACGTTTGATCTCAAATGAAATATCCGAAAACAATGTGACCGGCGGATAGGATTTTGCAAGATTTGACACGGTAAGGACGTCATTTCCGCTGACCACATTTGGCTCTAACACGATCTTAATATCCGTATTATCCTCAACCGGCTTTTCAATGCGTTCAATCTTATCTAACATTTTCTCACGGCTTTCCGCACGCTTGATAGATTTTTCGCGGTTGAATGATTTTAATTTTGTAATAACTTCTTCCTGGTGTCTGATCTCACGATGCTGGTTGTAATACTGTTTTAACAGATCTTCACGAACTTTTGCTTTTTTCTTTGCAAAATCCGAATAATTTCCCTGATATACATACGCTTTATGCTGGAAAATCTCTACAACTTTTGTGACAACACGATCCAGAAAATAACGGTCATGTGCTACGATCACAACAGCCCCTTTGTAAGCCCGCAGAAAATTCTCAAGCCAGCGGATCGACTCCATATCCAGATGGTTCGTCGGCTCATCTAAAAGCAGTACATCCGGCTTTGTGACTAAAAGTTTGCCAAGGGAAACTCTTGTTTTCTGTCCTCCGGATAACTCGCTCATCTGTTTGCTCAAATCTTCATCTGAAAAACCAAGTCCTTTTAAAATACCGGTCACTTCACTGCGGTATGCATATCCGCCCTGCAGTTCAAATTCATGGCTCTGGCGGTGATAAATATCCATCAGCTTTTCTAATTCTTCACCGGTACGGCTGTTCATCTCAGACTCCATATCACGAAGTTTCTGTTCCATTTCCAGAATATCGGTTCTTGCATAAAGAACCTCATCATAGATGGTTCTGTGACCGGATACATCCTGATACTGTGCTAAGTAGCCGATTGTCTTATCCTTTGCAAGAATCACTTCACCGGCATCGGACGTTTCTTCGCCCATAATAATTTTAAGCAGCGTAGACTTGCCGGCACCATTGATGCCGACAATCGCTGCTTTTTCATTTGCTTCAATATGAAAACTTACATCTTTTAATATCTCATCTGTTCCAAAAGACTTTGAGATACTCTGACATGACAAAATCATTTTAAACTTTCCTCTAACGTCGTTCTGATTGCCTTGATAAAATCTTCGCTGTTTAATACGACCGGATTCGGATTTGTAGTAATCAGCGCAAGGTCTTTTGTCATTTTACCATCTTCAATGGTCTTAATACAAGCCTTTTCGAGTTTTTCTGCAAAATCGGACAATGCAGCATTCGAATCAAGCTCTCCGCGTTTCTTAAGTGCTCCCGTCCATGCAAAAATGGTTGCAACAGAGTTCGTGGATGTTTCCTCACCTTTTAAGTGTTTGTAATAATGACGCTGTACCGTTCCGTGTGCAGCCTCATACTCATAATAGCCATCCGGAGAAACCAGCACGGAAGTCATCATGGCAAGCGAACCAAATGCGCTGGAAACCATATCACTCATAACATCGCCATCATAATTTTTGCATGCCCAGATATAACCGCCTTCAGATTTCATCACACGGGCAACTGCATCATCAATTAAAGTATAGAAATAAGTAATGCCTGCTTTTTCGAATTTTTCTTTGTATTCTGCATCAAAGATCTCCTGGAAAATATCTTTAAATGTGTGATCGTATTTTTTGGAAATCGTATCTTTTGTTGCAAACCACAGATCCTGTTTTGTATCAAGTGCATAGTTAAAACAGCTCTTTGCAAAACTCTCAATCGAATTGCAAAGGTTGTGCTGTCCCTGAACGACACCTGCTCCGGTAAAGTTATGAATCAGTTCTCTTGTTTCTGTGCCGTCCTCTGCAGTATAAACCAGCTCACATTTACCTGCTCCCGGAATCTTCATCTCGGATGCTTTGTATACATCACCATAGGCATGACGTGCAATCGTGATGGGCTTTTTCCAGTTTTTGACACATGGCTCAATGCCTTTTACAACGATCGGTGCACGGAATACCGTACCGTCTAACATGGCACGGATCGTACCATTCGGACTCTTCCACATTTCTTTTAGGTTGTATTCAGTCATACGCGCTGCATTTGGTGTAATCGTTGCACATTTTACAGCAACACCGTATTTTTTTGTGGCATTGGCAGAATCAACGGTTACCTGGTCATTTGTTTCATTGCGATGCTCTAATCCAAGATCATAATACTCTGTCTTTAAATCAATAAACGGAAGAAGTAACTCATCTTTGATCATTTTCCAGAGGATTCTTGTCATCTCATCTCCGTCCATCTCTACCAGTGGGGTTGTCATTTTGATTTTTTCCATTGTGTTCTCCTTTTCTATTGAAATAAATTGTCCCATCCGTAATTATCCATATTGTGAATGGTGTTCATCATGTGCTCATTCGCCAGTTTCTCTGCCAGACCGGCATCATGCTTCTTTAATGCCTCCACGATCTGTCTGTGTTCCTGATTTGACTGTACGGAACGCTTCGGATCTGCAAGTGTGATTTTTCGCACGCGTTGTACATAATGATGAAAATCAAGCAGCACATGTTTTAATTCTTTGCTGTCGGAAGCATTGTATAAAATTTCATGGAAACGGTTGTCAAGTTCCACAACCTGTTCCGAATTTCCTTTTGCAGCATGAAAATCCGACAGATATATATTTTCATCCAGTTCATCCAGCTGTTCCTTGGTGATCTTATCCGCTGCCCACTTTGCACAGAGTCCCTCCAGGCGTGATCTTATCTCATAAATATCCTGAATATCTTTTTTGGAAATACCTACGACATAAGCACCTTTATTCGGGATAATGGTGACTAATCCCTCAAGTTCGAGCTGACGGAGTGCCTCACGCACCGGAGTACGGCTGACACCTAACTCCTCACCAATATTTTTTTCCTTTAACTCCTCGTCTGTCGCATATTTTCCGGACAAAATATTTTCACGGATCGTATGAAACACACGGGAACTTAAGGAATAATTATCCTCTCCCATATATGACACCTCATGCTCCTATTGTTACATTTAATTTCTTGCAGCATTTTTCAATTTCTTCCACTAATTCTTTATCGGTCAATACCGTAACACGTCCATCCTCGTACTGTTTATCTACCCATACTTTTACTTTTTTCACAAGCTCTGAGTTTTTGTCTACGCTCTTATCTTTCGGAAGATGGTAATAAGAGTTGATCCAGAGAGCGATTCCGGCAAGACCGGATGTGTTGGAAACAGATACTAATGGTGGTCTGTTTAAAAATTTTCCGGTATCAAAAATATTGTAAATCTCCTCATTTTTGAGAAGTCCGTCCGCATGGATCCCGGCTCTTGTGACATTGAAGTTGCTGCCGACAAACGGGGTACGGCTCGGCTGTACATAGCCTAATTCTTTCTCAAAATACTCTGCCAGTTCTGTGATCACGGTAGTGTCCATGCCATCGAGTGTTCCCTTCAACTGTGCATATTCAAATACCATTGCCTCAAGCGGTGTGTTACCGGTACGCTCTCCGATTCCAAACAGGGAACAGTTGACTCCGCTTGCACCGTAAAGCCATGCGGTCGTGGAGTTGTTAACTGCCTTGTAGAAATCGTTGTGTCCATGCCACTCGATCAGTTCAGAAGGCACACCTGCATGTGTGGTCAGACCGTAGATGATACCCGGCACGCTTCGCGGGATCACGGCACCCGGGAAGTTAACGCCATAACCCATAGTATCGCAGGCACGGATCTTGATCGGGATCTTATATTCATCCATCAGTTTCATAAGTTCTACACAGAACGGGATGACAAAGCCGTAAATATCAGATCTTGTGATATCTTCCAAGTGGCAACGTGGACTGATACCTGTCTCTAAGCACTCACGGATGACACTTAAGTAAAGATTCATAACCTCTCTTCTTGTCATTTTCATCTTATAGAAAATATGGTAGTCAGAGCAGCTTACCAGAATACCTGTTTCACGCAGACCGATATCTTTTACTAACTGGAAATCCTGTTTGCTTGCACGGATCCAGCTGGTAACTTCCGGAAATTTATAACCACGTTCCAGGCATTTGTAAACAGCATCTCTGTCTTTTTTACTATATAAAAAGAATTCACTCTGGCGGATCAGACCTTTTGGACCGCCCAGGCGGTGCAGATAATCGTAGATCGTCACGATCTGCTCTGTGGTATACGGTGCCCTTGACTGCTGACCGTCACGAAATGTCGTATCTGTGATCCAGATATTTTCCGGCATATTATGCGGAACAATTCGATCGTTGAATGCGATCTTCGGGATCTCATCATACGGAAACAGATTGTGGAATACATTTGGTTCCTTTACATCTGCCAACTGATAAAAATGCTCTTCAAGCTGCAGCAGATTCGTTTTCTTATTCATTACAACTTCTCTCATAACGTAAATCCTTCTTTCTGCCATGGCACTTGTGCCATTGACACCTATGCCATGAATGCATATTTTTACTTTTAGAGTGAATATTTTTTCATGCATAATTGTATACAATTATACTTTTTCTATATTCTATACATTTCTTCGCTTATTTGTCAAGGCATAAAATTTTATATTTTCTATAACCTGAAATTATAAGTATGCATAATCATATATTCAAAAAAATTTATTCAAATCTGTAACACTTATTCTGCGCTCACATAAGATACAGTGTAAGAAAAAACCTGGAGGTTTTATATGAGTGATTTAGCTGCAACAAACTGTGGTGGTGGATGTTCCTGTAACGAGGGAGGATGCAATTCCATTCTCTGGATCATCATCTTATTATGCTGCTGTGGCGGCAATGGTGGTTTCTGCGGTGGAAACAATGGATGTGGAGGCAACAATGATTGTCTTTGGATCATCCTGCTTCTCTTCTGCTGTGGTGGATGCGGCGGAAACAATGGATGTGGTTTCTGCTAGTCAGATCATCTGTTCTGAAATGGCGGTCGGATATTCCGGCCGCCCTATAAGATTTATAAAGAAAAACGTCTCTGCCTGTTATGGAAGAGACGTTTTTATATGTCAGCAGAATTTACGGACGCTTTGTGTTCTGATCCCGTGCAGCATACTCACGGTCTTTTTCCCGATTCTGCTGCTGCATCATCTTCTCGTAGATTCCACATTCCTTTGGCACTTTCTTTTTTCTGACACATTCCTCATCTATCTCATAAACACTGTTTCCATCAATAATCAGCATATTTGATTCCTCCTCCCGTTTTATTTTATGCCGACTGCCTGATACCGTCACTAAAACTGTCCCCTCATCCATGTGATATCTGGCATAATCTATTTTCCGGGTTCATAAACTAAAAGAAAAAAGGCATCTTTATGGAACCAAATTCATTTACGCCCTTTGATAATATGACACAGACCCGTGAACTGCAAATGTTAAAAACTGCGATTCCCTATATGAAAGGTGACCAGAAAAAGCAATTTGCTATTCTGATCAAATATATGGAATTACAGAATACGATCCAGGTATTCAACCAGGAGGATAAAGTCATGTCCATGTGCTCTGTCAGTGAGGATGAAAATTCTACTCTTGCCATGTTAAATGACCTTCGGAAATTCTGTACAGACAAAGAGCTTGAAACACTTGATATGATCACAAATATGGTCTCTATGATGGAAACCTATGAGACTATTTTTGCATAATATATTGTAAGAAAACTGCCAAAACAAAGCATTACATTTTTGAAAGGAATAAATAGTGATGGAAAATGATTTCTGGAATAATCCGGGGTTAAAAAATATGTCCCCGGAAAAACTGCAGTTTTTAATGAATTTTGCATCAAAAGAAAAACCAACAAACATTAAAGATATGATGCCGTTTCTTCTTGGCACCATGAATGCAGCAAAAACAAATAATATCCAGTTCACAGACCCCGAAACAGAGCTGCTTGTCACCCTGCTAAAACAAAACATGTCAAAAGAGGAATCTGAGAAGGCCGATAAAATTATCCGGCTCATGAAAGACCGGAAGCAAAATTAACTAATAAAAGGGATGGAACACTCCACCCCTTTTGTACCTGCATATTTATTTATGATTTCTTAACATTTTCTCAAGTCTACCAGATGGAAGCTACACTTACCTCTAATAATTTATCGATCGGCGCCGGACTCTTTCCCATACCATCTGTACCCTCAAAATATTTTGCACTTGCCGATTCAAATAAAACAAACACCGTACCATCTGCAATAGCAACTTCTTCCGAACAAGGTGGCATCTCCACTTTTACCTTCGGTTCATTTGGTTTTTTGTCCAATGAAAGAAGAGAAGAATAAACTTTTAAATAAGAAGAATTATTTCTTCCATAGGAAGTGCTTAAATAAATTGATCCGTTATCATCGAATGCCACTCCCTGCACTTTACTCGGAAGATTATAGTTGCTGACTGCCGTCAGCTTATCTTCTTTTTTATCATAGCTGTATGAATACATCTCGGAATCAAAAAATCTGGTGTGTGTAGCAACCCAGAGTCTGCCACCGTAGCAGGTAATGCAGGATGGTGTATTTTTCAGGCGGTATTCGTCTGACAATGCCGATGCATCAATGCAATATTCCGGCGCATCCTGTGCGATTTTTGTAATATATTCATAGGAAATACGCTCTAAGGTATTGGAATTTGAATGGCAGATCCAGACATTCTCGCCATCAAAAGCAATACCGCCAAGATGACTTTCTTTTTTCATGCCAAGTGTTACCAGATATTCGCCGCTCTCACGATCAAACACCATCAGTGATCCAAGATTTTTGCGATCTTCCGAATATGCAGTAATAAGAATATAATCCGGTGTGAAACAAAGTCCCTGCATACACTGGCTGGAACTGCTGATCAGATTATCCTTATAGTCTTTTTCCCTGGTAGAAGGCATTCCCGGAATAGAAAGATCATCCAAAAAAGTATAGGAACATTCCTTTAACTCTTTCTGACTGTTGTCACGAATCGTGCCTGTCTGATAAGAATACATTTCCACATTATAATGATTGTCAATATTTTTTGTCCATTTTGCAAAAAGTACCATATTCGCCGGACTGTCTTCATCTATTTTCGTAACTTTTCTGGAATAGCTGCAGTCTGCATACCAGCCAGCAAAATTGTAACCCATTTTAACCGGCACGTCCAGTGTAAAAGGAAGTTCTTCTTTTTGGATTGTTTTTTGATTATTGCTGCTGTTAATACCGCCATTTACCTCATATACAATGTGATACTCTGACGGATCCTGTGTATCAAAAAAATCAAATGTAACATCATCACTGGTAATGGTTTCCTTTGAAGTATCAGGGAGGATGATCATACTGCAGGCACGAACCAGTTTCGGATCGCTTACAAGAAAAATAAATACATATAAAATTACAAATAGTTCTTTGCAAATTTTTATGCCATACCGCATATCCATTCCTCCCCGTTTTCTTTTTAATTACACACACCGGAAAATGTTACATCCAGTCTGTGTTTTTATCCTGCTTTCGGGAAGACCTGTTTCTTTCAGAAACTGTTTTATGAATTATCCGTATTATCAAGTTTGCCTGCCCTCTCTGCGATCTCCTTTTCCTGGATATCAGAAGGTGTCTGCTCATATCTTGCAAACTCATAGGAAAATGTTCCGCTTCCACCGGTCATGGATCGCAAATCTGTGTTGTATCCATATAATTCCATGTAAGGAATATCAGCTACGATCTCCTGATAACCGTGTTCCGTCGGATTCATTCCAAGTACACGTCCACGGCGTTTGTTTAAGTCTCCCATAATGTCACCTGTGTATTTGTCAGGTACAACAACTTTTAAGGATGCGATCGGCTCTAACAGAATCGGTGATGCTTCCATAATGCCTTTTTTGAATGCCTGAAGAGCCGCAACCTTAAATGCCATCTCAGAAGAGTCTACCGGATGATAGGATCCATCATATAATACTGCCTTTACTCCTACCACAGGATAAGCTGCCATCGGTCCTTTCACAACTCCTTCCTGGATTCCTTTTTCCACCGCCGGGAAGAAGTTTTTTGGAACTGCTCCGCCGACAACGCATTGTTCAAATACATATGGTGTTTCAAGATCCCCGGAAGGTTCAAAGGTCATCTTAACGTGACCGTACTGTCCATGACCGCCGGACTGTTTTTTGTACTTGTATTCCACATCCGCTTTCTTACGAATGGTCTCCCGGAATGCTACTTTTGGTTTTTTCAGTTCAATCTGAACTTTGTACCTCTCTAACAGTTTGCTTGCCACAACATCAAGGTGCTGGTCTCCCATACCGTAAAGTAATGTCTGGCCATTTTCACTGTCATTGACTGTTTTTAATGTAAGATCTTCGAGCATCAGCTTTTGCAATGCCTGCGAGATCTTATCTTCATCTCCTTTGTTGACTGCCTTATAACGTTTATAAGTATATGGTATGGAGATCTGTGTTCTTATATACAGGATCGGGTTCGCTTTGGTAGAGAGGGAATCTGTGGTAGCTGCTTTAGTCAGCTTCGCTAACGCTCCGATATCTCCCGCATGCAGTTCCTTTACTTCCTCCGGCTTATTGCCACAGAGTACATAGATCTTTCCGATTTTTTCCTCTGTATCTTTATGCTGGTTGTAAAGAAGATCATCTGTTTTGATAACTCCCGAATTAACTTTGATCAATGAATATTTCCCAATAAACGGGTCTGCAATCGTTTTGAAAATATAAGCTGATTTTGGTTTTGCAAAATCATAGTCTGCATTGTATACCTCGTTGGACTTTGCATTGATTCCGGTGCAGGAACGTTTTTCCGGACTCGGAAGATATTTTACAATGTCGACCATCAGTGTATACATGCCGCGTGCAAGAACATTCGAACCCATCAGCACCGGAACGATGCTTCCATCGGATACATTGACACGGAGTGCCTGGCGGATCTCATCCTCGGAGAACTCTTCCCCTCCAAAATAACGATCCATAAATTCTTCACTCGTCTCCGCAACAGCCTCCATCAATGCTTCCCGGCAGATACCAAGATTCTCTTTGGAATACTCCGGCACTTCTACCTTTTCCACTTCGCCGTTATCTTTCCAGCGTTTTGCCCGCTGCTGTAATACATTGACATAACCGACGAACTGTCCGTTTTCACGGATCGGAAGATGGAAAGGTGCGATCCGCTTGCCGTATAGCTGCTGTAAATCTTCTACGACCTGCCGGTAACTTGCCTCATCGATATCCATATCTGTAACAAATACCATACGCGGCAGTTTGTATGTCTCACATAACTCCCATGCCTTCTTTGTGCCGACTTCAATGCCAGCCTTACCGGATACTACGATAATTGCTGCATCCGCAGCACTGACTGCTTCTTCTACCTCCCCTACAAAATCAAAATAACCAGGTGTATCAAGGATATTGATCTTGGTATCACCCCAGACTATCGGTATCACAGTTGTGTTGATGGAAAAATGACGTTTGATTTCTTCTTTGTCATAATCGCTGATCGTGTTACCATCGGTAACTTTTCCCATGCGTGTTGTCATCCCCGCAAGATAAGCCATCGCCTCGGCGAGACTTGTTTTACCACATCCACCATGTCCAAGCAGAACCACATTACGAATCTTGTCAGTTGTGTAAACGTTCATAGTAAATCCTCCAATACATATTTTTTAGTCGATACCTCTAAACGGCACTCGTTGTATGGTTACATTTTACTAAATTTACACGTTTATTACAACTTATTTATTCATATTTACTAACTATTTTTATATTACCTGAAATTTGTTTATATATTATGTATGCATTTTAAATATTTTATAACCATTTGCATGGAATGTTTACATAGTGTTCACATTTCATCCATACTTTGATTATTTTTTCATGCAATCTGCACTTTTATACTTTAACGTGTTGACTTTCTTGTGATTTATGTCTATGATAGGTAAAGAATTATGAGAACAGAACTTTAACATCTAACAGGGGGATTTCCATATATGTCACTTCAGAAAATAGGCTTTATCGGACTCGGACTCATCGGCGGTTCCATTGCAAAAAAACTGCATGCACTTCATCCGGAACTTACAATGATTGCAACTGCACACCATGCAGAAACAGTTGCCGAAGCTTATAAAGAACATTTGATCATAAACAATACACCATGTGAACTGAAGGATTTCGCAGACTGCGATTACATTTTTCTGTGCACGCCGACCAAGAAAAATATTGAATATCTGCAGCAGTTGAAAGATGTAATTTCTCCGGACTGCATCATCACGGATGTCGGCAGTGTCAAGACGGAGATCCACAGAGAAGTGATAAGACTCGGTCTTGAAGCCAATTTTATCGGCGGTCATCCGATGGCGGGTTCTGAGAAGACCGGTCTTTCTAATGCTTCAGAGACGCTTTTGGAAAATGCTTACTATATTATCACACCGACCACAAAGAGTCCTTCCCCTGCTGTGGAAGAACTGACCGGGCTGGTGCGCTCTCTCGGCGCAATTCCTCTGGTTTTAGGTTATGAGCAGCACGATTATGCGACCGCAGCGATCAGTCATCTGCCGCATGTGATCGCATACAGCCTTGTCAACCTGGTGCAGGAATCGGACGATGAAAATGAGATCATGAAAACCATCGCAGCCGGAGGTTTTAAAGATATCACGCGTATCGCATCTTCTTCTCCTGTCATGTGGGAAAATATCTGTTTATCCAATCAGGAACAGATTTTAAAATTATTGGACAACTATATCCATACATTAGAGGTAATGCGCACGAACATTGCAGATGCAGATTCCCCTGCACTGTTAGATGCCTTTACTGCAGCCAAAGATTACCGTGATTCCATCACGATCACGGCAAAAGGTGCTTTGAAGAATGTTTACGAACTGTACTTAGACCTGATTGATGAGACCGGTGGGATCGCCACCGTCGCAACGATCCTTGCGAGCAATAATTTAAGTATCAAAAATATCGGGATCATTCACAACCGTGAGTTTGAAGGCGGTGTTTTGAGACTTGAAATGTATGACGGGGAATCATTAGCGCTGGCGGTTGCACTGCTTAAGAAACATCATTATACGATTTATGAGAGATAGAAAAATGCCGTATGGTCAGATTCAGAATGACCGTACGGCGTTTTTCTGCTCTTTGTAAAACAGCAAAAGCCCATACTCCAGACAATCAAAAAGCTGTATCCCGACGTTAATCAGGAATACAGCCTCTTGAGTTGAACTGTTTACATTATAAACTAGTTCATGGATACAAACATAGTTTAGCACACTTTTATAAAATCTACAATAGTAAATTTCATAAAATTTAAAATTTTTTTCAAAAAAGGATTTTCACCTCTATTTTCATTCCACACAATCTTCTCTGTAAATTCACGCAACTTCCAACCCGGCTTCATCTAACCGTCACATTCCCCCGATAGAATACAGCTATCAACAAAAAAGGAGTGACAAACATTATGAAATATCAAAAAGCATTATTATGTATCACATTGGCAGGAACACTGATTTTTTCCGGATGCGGCAGCACAAACAATAGTACAGGTAATAACACAAATACCTCTTCTTCTGTAGAAAGCACAGTGGAAACATCTACGGAGGACACTGATGCAAAATCAGATGAAAACACGGTAACCGGAATGATTTCCGAAATTACCGACAGCACGATCACAGTTGCAGCCATGCCGGGCGGCGATCAGGGCGAAACACCGGGCAATCCACCGAGCGATAACAAAGGTGGTGCCCCAGCAGACAACGGGCACTCTGACAACAGCGATTCAACAGAGGCACCTGACAAACCTGACTCTGATGGCGCAGATTCCACCGAAACCCCTGGCAATCCGCCTAGTGGAGACAACAATTCTGCCCCTTCCGACAACGGCGGTGCCCCGGATATGAGTAATATGACAACTGAGACGATCAATCTGACCGACTCTACCATCTATTATGACAAAAATGGAAAAGAAACAACACTTTCCGCTTTATCAGAAGGTACTATGGTAACGATCACCTTAGATGATGATGGTAACGCTGCAACTGTAACGATCTCTGACAACGCCGGCGGTCAGCCGGGAGGTAACACTCCAGGCGGAGGCGCTCCGGGAGGCAGCACTTCCTCCCAGCCGGAATCTTACAATGCCGTAACCGAATATACGGAAGATACCGAAGTTTCCGATGAGACTTTCTCTTCCACCGGATCCGATGAAAATGCGGTTCTTGTTTCAAATGGCGCAAACGTTACTTTAAAAGATATCACATTAGACCGCACTTCCTCCGACAGTACCGATGGCGATTCGTCCAGTTTTTACGGAGATCATCTGGGACAGCATCAGCCAGCTTGACGTTTCCCTTGAAAATAAAAGTACCTGGACCGGAAGTTTTGTTCAGGATGAAAGCAATGCCGGAAATGGCGGAGACGGTTATGCAAATCTGACCATTGACAGCAGTTCTACCTGGATCGTTGATGGGGACAGCACTCTCTCCTCTTTAACCTGCAAGGGAACCATTACAGATGAGGATGGCAACACCGTTACCGTCAAAGGCTCTGATGGAACCACTTATGTGGAAGGTACAAGCGATTATACAATTACCGTAAGTTCTTATGAAGCATAATTAATTTTATGACTTACAAATAATTTATTCGTATACCTATGCTTTCATAAATGATAGCTTATGGACGAAGAATGACAGAAATAAAAAGAGCCAGACAGATCATCTTTATTTTAGGATGTGACCTATCTGGCTCTCTTCGATTTTTTGCATTTATCCTGTCATCAAAAGCATACTTCATCTCTTATACTTTTATGCTTCACGAAACACCTGATAAATATCTATTTTTATTGCATCTGTATCCGACATTCCAACAAAAGTTGCCCCATATTTGTCGGTTCCATCTTCCATTTTCTGCTTACGCACGATCTCGATGACTGCATCGATCACCTCTTTCGTCCATATCTGGATTCTGGTATTATAATATCCCCCCACTTCCAAAAGTTCGTCGGACTGGAAGCCGATTCCGCCGCGCGAAACATCCGTAACTACAACCTGCGTGTAATCATATGTCGTCGTTCCATCTTCTGTCAGACGTTCTAACTGGATGGAAACGTCGAGTTTTAAACGCTTATGATGTCTTTTCTCTTCCATTCCGTAATTTTCCTTCTCTTTCGTGATTTTTTCAAGCAATCATTTTGCCCGTAAATCATGCTGTCTGTTGCATCTTTTCAGATCATTTAAACTGTTGTATCCGTTATCAGCATTGCATCCCCAAAGCTAAAGAAACGATATTTCTCCTGCACGGCAATTTCATATGCGTTTAACACATGTTCCCGTCCTGCCAGTGCTGAAACTAACATTACCAGTGTGGATTCCGGCAAATGGAAATTGGTAATCAGGGAATCAATGACTTTAAACCTGTAACCCGGATAAATAAAGATCTCTGTCCATCCGCTTGTCTCGCGCAGGAAACCGTTCTCGTCCGATGCCGCCTCTAAAGTACGCGTGCTGGTCGTTCCTACCGCAATGACACGATGTCCGGTCTCTTTTGCATGGTTGATCTTATCTGCCTCGGACTGTTCGATCCGGTAAAATTCCGAATGCATATGGTGTTTTAATACATCCGTCTCCTTGACCGGGCGGAATGTACCAAGCCCTACATGAAGTGTCACCTCTGCGATCTCCACACCCATTTCCTTTACTTTTTTTAATAATTCCGGTGTAAAATGGAGTCCCGCTGTCGGTGCAGCGGCAGAGCCATCATACTTTGCATATACCGTCTGGTAACGGTTTTTATCCTGAAGCTGATGTGTGATATAAGGCGGCAGCGGCATCTGTCCAAGCTGGTCTAAAATCTCCTCAAAAATTCCATCATAGTGGAACTGGATCAGACGGTTCCCCTCTTCCACGATATCAATGACCTCACCGGTCAGAAGTCCATCGCCAAAACTGATCTTTGTTCCGACTTTACATTTTTTGCCCGGTTTTACAAGGGTTTCCCAGATATCATTTTCCTTACGTTTCAACAGAAGGATCTCGATCTTTGCCTCTGTGCCCTCTTTCACTCCGTACAGTCTTGCAGGAATTACTTTCGTATTGTTAATGACAAGGCAATCTCCCGGTCTTAAATAATCTGTAATATCCTTAAAAACACGATGTGTCACTTCACCGGTATTTTTATCCAATACCATCAGCCGCGAACTGGAACGGTCCTCTAACGGGTCCTGTGCGATCAGCTCCTGCGGCAGGTCATAATAAAAATCTTTTACGTCCATGATTCTCAATCCTATTTTCTTAATTCCGCACCAACATGCTCAAGTGCTTTCACGATTCGATCCATTGCACCAGTGATATCGGCATCCTCTAAGTTTCTATCCTTTGCACGGAAAGACAAGGAGTATGCGATTGATTTATATCCCGGTTTGATCTGTGCTCCCTCATAGATATCAAACAGATCGTATTTCTCTAAGAACTGACCGCCCTTTTCATCGAAGATCTTCTCGATATCGCCTGCAAGCACTTTCTTCGGAACAACCATGGAGATATCTCTAGCTGCAGCCGGGAATTTAGCGATTCCCTCATATTTGTGGTCGAAAGATGCGCGGGATACGATCTCTGGCATATCAAGTACTGCAACATAAACGCGCTCTTTGATTGCATAATTTGCAGCAACCGTCGGATGAACCTCACCGAGATAACCGATCACAGTGCCATCATAAACAACATTTGCCTGACGTCCCGGATGTAAGAATGGTTTTCCGGCTTCCGGATCATATTCCGGTTTCAGCTTCATTCCTGCTTTGTAAAGGAACTCCTCGATCACACCCTTCATGGTAAAGAAGTCACCCTCTCCGTACATACCAAGTGTAAACTGCATGCGCTCTTCCGGCAGCTCTGTTACCGGTACCTGTTTTGGCAGGTAAATATTTCCAAGTTCATACAGACGCACGTTTTTATTTCTGCGGTTAAAGTTTGTGGAAAGTGATGTCAGCATACCATTTAAGGAAATCGTTCTCATGATAGAGAAATCCTCTCCGAGCGGATTGCTGATCACAACCGCTTTGCGGAGCGGTGAATCCTGTGGCAGTAATAATTTATCGTATACTTTCGGGCTCTCAAAGGAATACGTCATGCCCTGTGAAAATCCGCAGAACTCTGCGATCTCTCTTGCTACTGCCTCGATGCGGAGTTTGAAGGTAAGTTTTCCTGTGGTAGCCTCACCGCTTGGCAGTGTGGTCGGAATCTTATCATAACCGAAGAATCTTGCCACTTCCTCTGCAAGGTCGGCGTCACACTCTAAGTCCTGTCTCCAGGATGGAACGATCACTTCGTTCGAAGCCGGATCATAGCCGAGGTCGATCTTTGAGAAATAAGCCAGCATTGTCTCTTTTGCAATGTCCGTTCCAAGTAGTTTGTTGTATTTCTCCGGCTCGAATGGAATACGTTTATCCCCTTTGACATTCGGGTAAACATCCACAACGCCGCCGACAACTTCTCCGGCACCAAGTTCCTCTATAAGCTGGCATGCACGGTTCATTGCCTCGATCGCTGTGTTTGGATCTAAGCCTTTTTCAAATTTTGCGGAAGCATCTGTACGCAGACCAATCTTTCTTCCTGACAGACGGATATTTGTTCCATCGAAGCATGCAGCTTCAAACAGCATTGTTTTAACATTGTCCGTGATCATGGAGTTTTCTCCACCCATGATACCTGCAATACCGATGGCTTTTCTTCCATCACAGATCATTAATACAGAGTCATCTAAAGTGCGTTCCTGACCGTCTAAAGTCACAAACTGCTCACCCTTTGCAGCGCGTCTTACTACGATCTCTCTGTCCTCGATCGTGTCAAGGTCATAGGCATGCATCGGCTGTCCATACTCTTCCATCACATAGTTTGTGATATCTACAATGTTATTGATCGGGCGGATTCCCTGCGCACGCAGTCTGCACTGCATCCATTCCGGCGACGGTGCAATCCTGATATTTTTTACTACTCTTGCGGTGTAACGGGAACAGAGCTTATCATCTTTTACAGATACTTTGATGTAATCGTTAACATCTTCATTATTGCCTGTTTCTGTCACAACCGGAGGAACAAACTCTTTTCCAAACGTAGCTGCCGCCTCTCTCGCAATACCTAAAATAGAGAAACAGTCTACACGGTTTGAAGTGATCTCATATTCCACAACCGTGTCATCTAATCCAAGATAACTGATAGCGCTCTCTCCGACCGGAGCATCTTCCGGCAGGATATATAAACCGTTTTCCGGTGCAAGTGGGAACATATCTCTGTTTGAACCAAGTTCCTCGATGGAGCACATCATACCGTTTGACTCCACACCGCGCAGTTTTCCTTTTTTGATCTTAATACCGCCCTCGGTCTTGCTGCCGTCATGACCTCCGGCAACTTTTCCACCGTCTAATACAACCGGTACTTTGCACCCTTCAGTCACATTCGGAGCACCTGTCACAATCTGTATTGTCTCCGTTCCGATATCTACCTGGCAGATCACAAGTTTGTCCGCATCCGGATGTTTCTCAATGCTTTTTACCTGTCCGATCACAATTTTATCAAGATCCTCATCCATGTTCTCATATCCTTCTACCTTAGAGCCGGATAATGTCATGGCATCCATATATTCCTGTGGTGTACAGTCAAGACCTGGAACTAAGTCTTTGATCCACTTTAATGAAGTATTCATAATGCTATATTCTCCTATCTTTTTCCTAGAACTGATTTAAAAATCTCTGATCATTTTCATAGAGCAGACGCATATCATCGATCTCATATTTGAGCAGTGCAATACGTTCTAATCCGATGCCAAAAGCAAAGCCTGAGTATTCTTCCGGATCAATGCCGCTCATGCGCAGTACACGCGGATGTACCATACCACAGCCTAAAATCTCAATCCATCCTTCACCCTTACAAAAACGGCATCCCTTGCCGCCACATTTAAAGCAGCTTACATCCATCTCGGCACTAGGCTCTGTGAATGGGAAATGATGTGGTCTGAACTTAACCTTAGTATCTTCACCGAATAACTCCTTAGCGAATTCTGCAAGTGTTCCCTTAAGGTCAGCAAATGTTATGTTCTCATCAATTACAAGACCTTCAACCTGATGGAAGCAAGGTGAATGGGTTGCATCAACTTCATCTGCTCTGTATACACGTCCAGGTGAAATCATTCTTATTGGAAGTCTGCCTTTTTCCATAACTCTTGCCTGAACAGGTGATGTCTGTGTTCTAAGAACAACTTTATCATTGATATAGAATGTATCCTGTTCATCTTTTGCTGGATGGTTAGCTGGAATATTAAGTGCCTCAAAGTTGTAATAATCATATTCTACCTCTGGACCTTCTACAACTTCGTATCCCATTCCTATAAATATCTTTTCTATTTCTTCACGCGCAAGCATATTAGGATGTTTATGTCCAAGTTCAGCTTTCTTGGCTGGAAGTGTTACATCAATTACCTCTGCCTTCATCTGAAGCTCTCTCTTCTTGGCAGCAAGCTCTTTCTTGGCAGCCTCTAATACTTCTTCAATTGCCTGTCTTGTTTCGTTGACAATCTGTCCAACCTTAGGTCTGTCCTCAGGAGCTACCTCCTTCATACCCTTTAAAACTTCAGTAAGCTCGCCTTTTTTACCAAGAAAAGCAACTCTGATATCATTTAACTTATCAAGAGAATCTGTTGCCTTTATCTGTGACAACGCATTTTCTTTGATTGCATCAAGTCTTTCTTTCATCTTATCCTCCTTCTTGCGCTATTTACACATTGTTAATCATTTCGCAAAAAACCACTCTCAATTGCAACACAATGCTCATATTTCGCAAGTATTATTTTAATTATTCTTATGTCTTTTCTCATAAATCTCAAGAACCTGCATAGCTTCCTTGGCATGCACCTTATTCTTTTTAGTCACATTTTTAATATTATTTCTTGCATCTTCTATTCTTGATTCATTATATTCTATCTGTTCTCTTAACTTCTGGCGTCTTATGGAAAGATTATGTCTTACCTCTACCATTTCTTTAGGATTAAGTATCGCCTTAACTTGTCCTATCCATATATGTGTATCAATTACACCAAGCTGTCTTAATATATCTGTAAGCTCCGCTTCTGCCTCATTAAGATTACTTGTTATCTCAAGTATTTTACGTTGTTCATCTTTCATCTCAACATATGCCTGAAACTTCTGCTCAAGCTCAAATGCACTCTTTACCGCATATTTGCTATATTCATATTCAAGCACATTTACAGCATTTACATACTTTATCTTGTACTTATTAAGAAGTGCTGTTGCTTTATTAAGCTTTACCTCTGTCACATACACTTTTCGTTCTGTTGATTTAAGATAAGCAAACAGACCAAGCGAAAGCGTAAGTGCAAGTATTACAACTGTTATGAACATTCCAATGTGTTCATCATCTGGTGAAGCCGCTGATATAAGAAGAAATATAACAAACACCCCTACAAGAAGTGCCAGCATAAGTACTGAATACTTCTTAATTCTAAGCTGTTTTTTCACAAGGTCATTTGCCTCTATACGATACATTGACCTCTCACCCTTAATCATTCTTACATT
>OKTJ01000587.1_pt1 | contig 24243 bp, 18 predicted proteins | sample 1606201 | NCBI WGS metagenome assembly OKTJ01 (sample SAMEA3879536, study PRJEB24766) | human gut metagenome | biome: human-associated habitat; feature: feces | place: USA | collected 1985/1987 | reverse complement strand
ATTCCGCTTTTGCTGACAAATACGGACAGGGTTCACAAGAAGGGCTCGGGAGTAGGGCTTGTCAATGTAAATAACAGGATAAAGATACTGTTTGGAGAGCGCTATGGCCTGCATATAGAAAGTGAGCTTGATGAGGGAACAGTTGTGACGATCAAAATCCCGGCAATTGTCTATTCAGAGGAAAACAGACTTCGATTTGAGGAGCATCATATAGTATGAAGCAAGTACAATTCCCTTGCTGCATGGGAGGTGTGAGAGTGACAGTGAAAAATAAATGGACAAATATGAGCAAGAATAAGAGAAACTTCATCATAACAGAGCTGCTGCTTGGAGTACTACTTGTGATAGGAATAGGTTTTATCGCATACAATAAGCTCAATGAGAAACCGGAGCGTATTGCAGTTGTGATGGCTGATGTAGATGAAAGCCACAGTGCTGCGTTTAAATATGGCATGAAAATGGCGGCCTCTGAGTATGGTGTGGATGTAGTTATGATAAGTAAGGAAAATCTGAACAATATGTCAGATGAAATTGATGTCATAAAGCAGGAGATAAACAAAAAAGCTGATGCGGTCGTTTTCAAGCCGACAGCAGAAAAAATGACAGAAGAAAAAAGCCTTAATACACTTATCCGGATAAATAAAAAGACACCGATAATGGTAGTCGGAGACCAGGCGGGAAGCGAGAGCTTTAAGTCGTTAAATACAGTGGAGTTTGACCAGTACAGCATGGGTGAGGAACTGGCACAAAAGCTTATTGCTGACAACAACGGAACACTTTCAGGTAAAAAAATAGGAATCTATTGTGAAAACACTGAATCCGATGCCTGTAAAAAACGCATTGATGGCATAAAGGATACTCTCGCGGAGAGCGGCTGTGTTGTGATGTGGATTGTATCAGGTGTTTCGGATACCGGGGAGTCACAGAGAAAGGTTGACATGGTTCTTGCAATAGATGATGCAAGTGTAGTTGAGGCGGCAAAGGAAGCCTCTGATAATAATCTGCAGGGTGCACTGGTATATGGGATAGGAAACTCAACAGAAGCCATATATTATCTCGATTCGGGCTGGACAGAGGCTCTTATCACACCTGATGAATTTGCTGCCGGATACAAAAGTGTTGTAGGGCTGGTCGATATGCTGCGTGGCAGTAGAAAGTATTCAGTAGAGGAAAAGCCGGTATCTTACCAGCTTCTTACCAGAAAAAATCTGTTTGATGAAGAAAACAAGAAGCTTTTGTATGCAATCAGCCAGTAGTGGGGGAACAATAAATGAGAAGCAGAATAAGAAATACCATGATAATACTGTGTTTTGCACTGATACTGTCATTTGTCTCGTGCAGCAACACAAGAGTTGACGAGAAAAAACAGATATATATAGGCGTGACCTGCTATGACCAGAAGGATACATTTATCGGGGAGCTGATAGAAACTTTCAAAAAGGAGTGCGCAAGTCTTGATACAGACAAATACGATATCAGCATGACAATCATGGATGCTGCAGGCTCACAGCGTGCACAGGATGATCAGGTGCAGGAGATGATAGAGGACGGCTGCAATGTGCTGTGTATTAATCTGGCAGACAGAACAGATTTGTCGCATATTATAAATGCTGCAATGGAGAAGGACATCCCGATTATTTTCTTTAACAGGGAGCCGGTTGATGAGGATTTAAATCGCTGGGATAAGCTGTACTATGTCGGGGCCAAGGCAAAGCAGTCAGGTCAGATGCAGGGGGAACTCATCGCCGATTATATAAAAAATAATCCGGGTGTGGATAAAAACGGTGATGGCAGGATACAGTACGTCATCCTGGAGGGAGAGATGGGGCATCAGGATGCCATCGTCAGGACAGAGAGTGTGACAGAGAGCATGAAGAATAACGGTCTTCAGATAGAAAAGCTGAGCTGTCAGATAGCAAACTGGAATCGTGCTCAGGCGCAGAACCGTATGACACAGCTTATAGGTCAGTATAAAAACAGCATAGAGCTGGTTATTGCAAACAACGATGCAATGGCACTCGGAGCGATAGACGCATACGAAAAGCTTGGTGTGACGGAGTCGAATGTACCTGCATTTTTTGGAGTGGACGGCACAGACGATGGGCTTGAAGCAGTGCAGCAGTCGAAGCTTGCGGCAACAGTTTATAATGACAAGGAGGGACAGGCAAGGGCTATGGCTCAGCTTGCCTATCTGGCAGCCACCGGGGGCAGCATGAAAAACATAAAGTTTGAGGATAAAAAGTATGTTTATCTGCCGTATGAGAAGGTGACCCCTGACAATGTAAATGAATTTGTGAAGGATGAACAGTGAGCTTATTTATGCTCGTTCCTCCACTCCCTCGGAGCCACTCCGTAGATATTTTTAAAGGCGCGTGAGAAATGAAGCTGATTTTCGTATCCAACTGCAGAACCAACATCTGCGATGGACAAGGAGGTCAGCTTTAAAAGCTCTGTGGCCTTTATCATACGATAATTCATGAGAAATTCCTGAGGTGAATGTCCGACGGAATTTTTGAAAATTTTGCCCAGATAGCTTCGGTTTATGCCGCAGACTCTGGCAATATCTTCGATTGATATATCATTCTGAAAATTCTGCTCGATATAATTCATCGCTTCTTTTATATAAAAATCACTCATTTTCCCACCTGAAACGAGTTTTGATGATTTGGCTGACTGCATCAGATAATCCAGAAAAAGGTACATATGCCCAATCAGGTGATACGGTGATTCTGAGGGGTGCCTTGTGATGTAGAGCATTTCCTCAACAAGCTTTTCGCGGATATCCTTTGAGTGTGTGTGATATACAGGATTATTTTTGGTAAGCTCTGTTGTGGTGAGAGCCTCCTTGACGCGCAGACCGTCAAACTCAATCCATATGTATTCCCAGGGAAGTTTGTCATCTGCGATATAGGTATTTATCTGGCCGGGAAAAATCAGAAAGCCCTGCCCGCTTTTTATGTTGTAGGTTTGTGTAATGCCCTTTGCATTATCGGCCATCAGAGTGCCGGTGCCGGACAGTACATAGTGGAATAGATAGTGGTTTCTTGTGGCAGGACCAAATGAGTGTCCCGGTTCGCACTGCTCGTGGCCGAACTGGTACATACACAAATCTATGAAATTTACATTTGGAAAAATATTGAAGGAAAGCTTGTCCATGTGAGTCACTCCTTATTGATTAATACTATAAATATACCCTTATGCGACATTATATGCAATTATAGCATGTTTTATAGCATATTGGTATAAAAAAGCAAAAATAAAGGTATTTATTGTATGCATAATGGTATGTTATAATCGGTTTATCAGGAAAAAGAGCAAATAAAACAGAAAAGGAGTGAAAAAATATGGCAAAAAGAAAGATTTGTCAGGCTATGGCGGTTGTGCTGGCACTCGGAATGTGCACGACAGGACTGACCGGATGTGGAAATGAAAAGCGGGCGGACGGAAAAACTGAGATTGAGGTGGTTTCTTATAAGCCGGAGGCTGTTAAGGCTTTCGAGAAGATTGAGAAGCAATTTAATGAGACTCACGATGATATTCACCTGACTATATCATCTCCGAATGAGGCTATGACTATTTTAAAGACACGCTTCATCCGTGAGGATTATCCGGACATCATTGCAATAGGTGGAGATATCAATTATTCAAATTTCCTGGATGCAGATTTGTTTGAGGATATATCAGATCTGGATGCAGTGGACAATGTAAAAGAGGCATATCTGGATATGGACAAGGAGCTTGAGTTCATTCCAAAGGATGGCACCTATGCACTTCCTTATGCCGCAAATGCAGCAGGAGTACTTTACAACAAGGATATGTTTGCGGAGAATGGCTGGAAGGTGCCTACAACCTGGAGTGAGTTTACAGCACTGTGCGATGAGATAAAGGAAAGCGGAACACTTCCTTTGTATCTGGGCTTTAAGGATACATGGACCTGTCTGGCACCGTGGAATGCCCTTGCAGTAGGTCTTTGTGATTCAGACACCTGTAATCAGGTAAATATGGGAAATACGACATTTGAGGAGGCATATTCTCCGGTTGCCGACAAGATACGCACATTGCTTGATTATGCAGAGGACAATCCATATGCTTACAGCTACAATGACGCATGTACAGCCTTTGCCAGAGGTGAATCTGCCATGTACACGATAGGAAGCTATGCTATTCCTCAGATTAAGTCGGTTAATCCTGATATGAATATCGGTTCATTTACTTTCCCGGCAAATGATAATGAGGCTGACAATGTGTTAAATTCAGGAATAGATTTACAGTTTTCAGTTATGAAGGCCTGCAAAAATAAGGAAGCAGCATACGAGGTGCTTGAATATCTGTACAGCGATGAGACAATTCAGACATATCTGGATGACCAGGGCGGAATTGCCTGCAAGGATGGAGATTTCGCAATACCGGATACACTGAAGGATATGCAGGAGTATATAAAGGACAACCGTATGTCGGATTATCAGGATCATCATTATCCAAGTGAGATGAGCGTGGATGCCATGATTCAGACATATCTGCTTGACACAGGCGACAATGCAAAGGAGAAGTTCTTAAAGAAATTTGATTCAGACTGGAAGCGTTACAACAGAGATCTGATTCGTGAAGTACAGGATTACCAGAAGGAACAGGAGGATGCAAAATGAAAAAGAAAATGTCAAATAGGGACAAGACATTCTGGGCAGTTGTGATACCTGTTGTGGTTTTATTTTTCGCATTCAACACACTGCCGATGATAAAGGGTGTGATTTACAGCTTTACAAACTACAAGGGTTATGGCTCATATGATTATGTCGGACTTAGAAACTATACAGACCTGTTTACCGACGCCAGAGTCGGAAAGAGCTATCTGTTTACCTTTAAATATGCGATTGCAGGAACCATACTTGTAAATGTATTAAGCCTTGTAATGGCAGTTGCGTTAAACAGCAATATCCGCGGCAAGAGTGCATTAAGAGGTGTTTATTTCGTACCGAATATCCTTGGCGGACTGGTTATTGGTTACATTTTCAGCTTTATTTTTACATATATTCTGCCGGTAGTAGGAAATACCTTCAACATCGGTTTCTTACAAAACAGTATTCTGGCGAGTGAAAAATATGCATGGATTGGTGTGCTGATTGTCGGGGTATGGCAGGCGGTTGCCATGAATACCATCATTTATATATCCGGACTGCAGACAGTGCCTGAGGATGTTTACGAAGCCAGCATGCTCGACGGAGCAGGCAAATGGAAGCAGTTCTGGAAGGTTACATTTCCACTCGTTATGCCATTTGTTACAATCAATCTGGTGCTCAGCACAAAGAACTTCCTCATGGTATTTGACCAGATTATGTCATTGACAAAGGGCGGCCCGGCGCAGAGCACTGAGTCAATCTCATACCTGATTTACAGAAATGGTATGGATGGAGGACAGTTTGGCTTCCAGAGTGCAAACGCAGTAATTTTCTTTGTTGTAATTGTGGCTATTTCACTATTCCAGATGGGCGTTATGAATAAGAAGGAGGAGCAGTTATAATGAAAAAACAAAAAACAAACTGGGTACTTACCATCGTTTTAATATTGGGAACCTTAACCGTATTTTTCCCACTGTATATGGCTGTTATCATTGCCTTCAAGAAACCGAGTGAGATGACAAATGATGTCGCAGGAGCTCTTTCATTCCCTTCAAAGTGGAGCTTTTCAAACTTCACAGAGGCTATGAAGGTGACTGATTTCTGGCATTCTCTCGGAAACAGCTTACTTATCACTATTGTGACCATTGTTCTCGCAATCCTTATCCATTCGGTTGCAGGATATGTTATCGGACGAGGCATGGCAAGGAAAAAGAGCTTCCGTTTCATATATCTTTACATTGTAAGCGGTATGTTTGTGCCATTCTCAATTCTCATGATGCCTCTTGTAAAGCAGACTGCGCAGATGGGACTTGGAAACAGGGCAGGAGTTATCATTTTATATCTTGTATTTTACATGCCAATGAATGTATTATTATATAGTGGATACTTGAAAAATATCCCTATGGCACTTGAGGAGGCTGCAGACATCGATGGCGCAAGCACATGGACAACATACTGGAGAGTTGTATTTCCTATGATGAAGCCTATGCATGCGACAGTAGCCATCCTGACAGCACTCGGTACCTGGAATGATGTCATGACACCGCTTGTCATCATGTCAGGAACAGGACAGAATACACTGCCGCTGGCGCAGCTGAATTTCCAGACACAGTTTGGAACCAACTACAATCTGGCATTTGCATCATATATTCTGGCTTTGATACCGATACTTATATTCTATATAATCTGCCAGAAGCAGATATTAAACGGTGTTGCAAACGGTGCAATCAAGGGATAATTTTTAAACACTATTTTAACAATGATATGGAGTGATTTTATGGCAATTATATTTAATCCAAACAAGAAAATTTTTACTTTACAGACAGCTCACACCACATATCAGATGCAGGTGGACAGACTAGGCTATCTGCTGCATCTGTACTATGGAGCAAAAAGCACATGTGATATGGACTATGTGCTGACATATGCTGACAGAGGCTTTTCAGGTAATCCTTACGCAGCAGGCATGAACCGCACATATTCGCTTGATGCACTGCCACAGGAGTATCCGACACTTGGCACAGGCGATTTCAGAAATATTGCGCTTGATATCAAAAACGAACAGGGCACTGAGAGTGTTGAGCTTCTTTATAAGAGTTATGAAATCAGAGACGGAAAATACGCTCTAAAGGGACTTCCGGCAGTGTGGGCATCTGATGATGAAGCACAGACTCTTGAAATAGTTCTTAGCGATGATATCGCAGGCGTTGAGGTGCATCTGCTTTATGGTGTGCTTGAGGCTTGTGATGTCATCACAAGAAGTGTGCTCATTAAAAATACAGGCAGTGGAAATATTACAATTGAAAAGGCTCATGCTGCCTGCCTGGATATGGTTTACGGAGATTATGATGTGATCAGATTCTACGGTAAGCATGCCATGGAGCGCAATCTTGAGCGCACACACTTAGGACACGGCACACTTTCATTCGGAAGCCGCAGAGGAACCTCAAGCCACCAGTACAATCCGGCGGTTATTCTCGCACAGCGCGATACTACAGAAAATGCAGGCGACTGCTATGGTATGCTTTTTGTATACAGTGGCAACTTCTCATGTGAGGCAGAGAAGGATCAGATTAACCAGACACGCCTTTTAATGGGGCTTTCCGATGAACTGTTTTCATATCCGCTTGCGGCAGGAGAGAACTTTACAGTGCCTGAGGTGATTATGTCATACTCGGCAGACGGTTTATCACAGCTTTCCCATCAGTACCACACCTGCATCAGTGAGCATGTGTGCAGGAGCAGATTTGCACATGAGGTAAGACCGGTGCTCATCAATAGCTGGGAGGCTGCTTACTTTGACTTTACCGGTGATACGATAGTAGACCTTGCAAAGGAGGCCGCATCACTGGGCATAGATATGGTGGTCATGGATGACGGCTGGTTTGGAAAGAGAGATGATGATAATTCATCACTCGGAGACTGGTTTGTGAATGAGAAAAAGCTTGGCGGAACACTTTCAGAGCTCATCGACAGAGTGCATGCGCAGGGTGTGAAGTTTGGAATATGGATTGAGCCTGAGATGGTAAATGAGGACAGTAATCTGTACAGAGAGCATCCTGACTGGGCTATCCAGATTCCGGGAAAGCTTCCTGTACGCTCAAGAAACCAGCTTCTTTTAGACTTTTCGAGAAAAGAAGTCAGGGACAATATTTTCAATCAGATCTGCGCAGTGTTTGACCAGGGAAAAATCGACTACGTGAAGTGGGATATGAACAGAAGCATGGCTGACGTATATGCAGGAAATCTTGCATACGACTACGTGCTTGGAGTGTATGATTTTATGGAGCGTCTGGTGACAAGATATCCGGATATACTTCTTGAGGGCTGCAGCGGTGGCGGTGGACGATTTGATGCAGGCATGCTCTACTACAGTCCACAGATATGGTGCAGTGACAATACAGATGCCATAAACCGTACAAGAATACAGTATGGCACATCATTCTTCTATCCGGTATCGTCCATGGGAGCGCATGTATCGGCAGTGCCAAATCATCAGACCGGCAGAGTGACAAGCCTTAAAACAAGAGGCATCACAGCCATGGCAGGAACCTTTGGCTATGAGCTGAATCCGGCCCTTCTGTCAGATGAGGAAAAGGAAGAAATCAGAGAGCAGATCAAGACCTTTAAGAAGTATGAGATGCTTATAAATGAGGGCACCTACTGGCGCCTTACAAGCCCATTTGAGGATGAGGTGGCTGCGTGGATGTCTGTCTCAAGGGCAAAGGACAGGGCGCTTGTGAGCGTGGTTCGTCTGTATGCGGAGGCAAACGCGGCTGCTTGCTATGTGAAGCTTAAGGGCTTGGAGTCGGATGCAGTATATATTGAGGAAAATACCGGCAGGCAGTACACAGGTGCAGCACTGATGAATGCCGGAATACCGCTTCCGTTTGCAACAAAGGAGTATGAGGCATATCAGTTTTCATTTATCAGGCTTGATGAGGCAAAGAAGCTGTATGATGAGATAAAGAAGGTGTGCGGCAATCTAAAATTAAGTGAGGCTGACACTGCAGATAGTTCTTCTGATAAACGTATTGTAATAAGCATCTACGGCGGCTCAGGCTCAGGAAAGACAACGATTGCAGCAGCCCTGCAGCAGTATTTCCTTAACGATAATACAGCCTGCTATGTGCTGACTGGGGACAATTATCCACACCGTATCCCGATGAGAAACGACGAAGAACGCCTTAATGTGTATAACGAGTCCGGCGAGGATGGCTTACGTGGATATCTTGGAACACCTAAGGAGATTGACTTTGACAGGATTAACAAGGAGCTTTCAGAGTTTAAGGAAGGAAAAGATATAATTGAGATAAAGCATATGGGCCGCCAGGACGGTGATATCTCATATGATGAAACTGATTTTACAGGAATTAAGGTGCTCATCCTGGAGTGGACCCACGGAGGAAGCGAATACCTTAAGGGTGTTGATATACCTGTATTTTTGGAGAGTTCGCCTGAGGAGACTAAGGCGCGCCGCATTAAGAGAGGACGTGACGAAAACGCCGCAAGCCCTTTCATATGCCGCGTGGTAGAATTGGAGCAGGAAAAGCTTGATTTACAGAGTAAAAATGCGCGTATAGTAGTTGGAAAGGATGGCAAAGTCTATGAACAATAAACCTATGCTTAACGCATATCCTGACAGTCTGGGCGGTAAGCTTTCCGATATCGCAGCGCTGCTCAAAAAGAAGGAAATGCAGGACACATTCTCATCATTTTATATTCTGCCAAGCCTGTATCATTCGGATTTGGACCGCGGATTTTCGGTCGTGGACTACAATCTGAATGAGGAGCTTGCGACAATAGAGGATTTATCGCAATTGAAGGAGTTGGGGATTGACCTAAAGCTTGATTTTATTTTAAACCATGCTTCGGCACAGTCACCACAGTTCAAGGATCTTGTGGAAAAGGGCGATGAGTCGGAGTACCGGGATTTTTTCATAGACTGGAACAAGTTCTGGGAAGGTCATGGAGTCATGACGGACGAGGGCTACATACAGCCTGATGAGTCATGCTTAAAGCAGATGTTTTTCAGAAAGCCGGGGCTTCCGATTCTCATGGTTGAGTTTCCGGATGGACGAAGGGTGCCATACTGGAACACATTTTACCAGGAGGTGCATGGCAGAGATTATCTGGGACAGATGGATTTAAATATAAAGTCCGAAAAGGTGTGGGATTTCTATCGTGAAACACTTAAAAAAATAGCATCCTACGGTGCGGCTATTGTGCGGCTTGATGCATTTGCCTATGCGCCTAAGGCACCGGGGAAAAAGAATTTCCTGAATGATCCTGAGACCTGGGAATTTCTACAGCAGATCCATGAGCTTGCAGCTCCGCTCGGGCTGACTCTGCTGCCTGAAATACATGCGGCATATGAGGAGAAAATATACAAAACCCTTGCAGATAAGGGCTATGCCACATATGATTTCTTTTTACCAGGACTGGTAATTGATGCGATTGAGAACAGGAGAGCAGATTACCTTGCAAAATGGGCGCGTGAGGTTGTGGATGATAAAATCTCCACTGTCAATATGCTTGGCTGCCATGACGGCATACCTCTTCTGGATTTAAAGGGTCTGCTTCCTGAGGACGATATACGTTCGCTTATAGATTTGATTGTATCTCGTGGCGGCATGGTCAAAAATCTTCACGGACAGAAGAATATATATTATCAGGTCAATGCCACATATTACAGTGCGCTTGGTGAGTCTGACAGCAAAATGCTTCTGGCCCGTGCTATTCAGATGTTCATGCCGGGCAAGCCGCAGGTATGGTATCTGGACCTCTTTGCAGGCAAAAATGACCATGAGGCGGTAAGGCGCGCAGGAGAATCAGGACATAAGGAAATAAACAGAACAAACCTCAGTGCTTCCGATATTGAGGAGGCGCTAAAAAAGGATGTTGTTGCAAAGCAGCTTGAGCTGCTTCGCATGAGAAACACCCATAAGGCATTTGAGAAGGGAGCTGTCATCACAGTAGCAGAAGAAGGACCAAAGCTCTCAATCCGCTATGATAACGGTGAAGCGTATGCGCTTCTTACGGTGGATTTTGAAGCCGGAGCATATGAGATTGAGCTGAGCTGATGAAATCAGATTACTCATATATAATGTGTTTAGCAGATGTGCAAACTCACAATCGAAAAAACGATTGTGAGTTTTTTTATGAGAAAAATCATTTAATTGACTCGTAAAAGTATCAGCTATAAGGTATAATAAAACTATAGAAAAGACAGGTATCGAAAAGGAGCAGACACTATGGGAACATATCTGAACAGCATAACACCATATACATTGTATAAAAGTGAGAGCTTAAGTCCGTATTTTGTGGATAAAACACTTATGCTTAGGGAATTGTTTCCATATGTAAGCGCAGGAAATCGTCATATTTGTATTACCAGACCGCGTAGATTTGGCAAAACAATTATGGCAAATATGATTAGCTCATTTTTTCAGAAAGCATCGGATTCGAGTGAAGTTTTTGATAGTCTTACAATATCACAGGTGGATGACTATAGAAGATATAAAAATCAATATAATGTCATTCGCATAGATTTCAGTAAAATGCCAAGAAACTGTGATTCATATACACAATATATTGAGCGCATAGAAGCACTTTTGATTGAAGATGTAAAGGAAGCATTTCCACAGGTTAAAATAAATGAGGCAGATGCAGTCGGAGACATTCTTGAGAGTGTATTTGTGCAGTGTGGTGAGAAATTTATATTTGTATTGGATGAATGGGATTTTATATTCCACAGAGATTTTATAAATGAGATTGATAAAGAAAAATATGTGGCATTTTTAAGTAATCTTTTGAAGGATCGCCCATATGTGGTTCTTTCATATATGACAGGCATTTTACCTATTGCAAAATATTCCAGTGGTTCTGAGCTTAATATGTTTGCAGAGTTTACAATGGTAAATTCACCGATGTTTGGAGAGTATTTTGGATTTACCGATGATGAAGTGGATGATCTGTACAGACGCTATATTGTAGAGTGTGACAGGCAGCATAAGGAAAAGAGCGTGACGAGGAAAGGACTCCGTGACTGGTATAATGGTTACTATACAAAGTCGGGGGAACGTGTTTACAATCCACGTTCAGTGGTATTTGCATTGCAGTTTAACAATCTTGCAAATTACTGGACAAGCTCGGGACCATATGATGAGATATATTATTATATCAGAAATAATATTTCTGATGTCAGGGATGATCTGGCACTTATGATATCCGGTGAGTCCGTGACTGCAAAAATACAAGAGTATGCGGCAACATCAATGAATCTTTCAACAAGAGACGAGATATATTCTGCGATGGTAGTGTATGGATTTTTAAGCTATCTTAATGGAAAAGTGTGCATTCCAAACAGAGAGCTGATGGAGAAATTTGATGAGCTTCTTGTAAAAAATGAGTCATTGGGATATGTATACCGTTTAGCAAAAGAGTCCGAGAAAATGCTTAAGGCAACCTTGGCAGGGGACACGCTGACTATGGAAAGGATACTGGAATTTGCGCATAACACGGAGGTGCCTCTGCTATCGTATAATCATGAGACAGAGTTATCTGCAATAGTTAATCTGGTATATCTTGCAGCAAGGGACAGTTATCGTGTGGAGCGTGAGGATAAGGCCGGAACAGGATATGTAGATTTTATTTTTTATCCATATGATACAACTGCAGATTGTATAATCCTTGAATTAAAGGTAGATCACACTCCGGATGAAGCAATTGCACAAATCATAGATAAAAAGTATGCACTTAAATTTATGCCTAAACTTGCAGGGCAAAAGATATACACAGGAAGGATACTTGCGGTTGGAATTGGTTATTGGAAGGAAAGTAAAAAACATAGCTGTAAAGTGGAAGAAATATTGAAATAACAAAGGAGAACGTTTAAAGATGATAAGAGGTGATAAAGGCTAATGGAATACGAGCACATAACCCACTCCTTTAAGCCTGTCTATGACGAAAACAGCCGAATCCTCATCCTCGGAACGCTTCCATCCGTAAAATCCAGGGAAAACAATTTCTATTACGGACACAAGCAGAACCGTTTCTGGAAGCTGCTTGCGTATCTATTGGATGAACCGGTGCCGGAGACGATAGATGAGAAAAAATATATGCTGTTTAAAAATCATATAGCTATATGGGATGTGATACAAAGCTGTGACATCAGGGGTTCGAGCGACAGCAGTATCAAAAATGTAACACCAACGGATATAAGAAAAATCCTTGAAACATCCGATATAAAACAGATATATGCAAACGGAAATAAAGCAGGGGCACTTTATAAGAAATATCAGCTTCCTCTGACAGGAATGGAGGCAGTTACATTGCCGTCCACAAGCCCTGCAAATGCGGCATGGTCATTTGAAAGGCTATGCGAAGCATGGACACGGATACTTGTAAACCTTTAGAGATTTATATATAGAGGTAAAATTTACTTATGAAAACAATAGAATTTGATACACATTTTTACAAAAAGCTGTGGACACTCATGGTTCCGATAATGGTGCAGAATCTGATGCTGGCGCTGGTGGCGGTGGCAGATGCTTTCATGCTCGGAGGACTGGACCAGAACTATATGTCAGCGGTTTCGCTTGCCACACAGATACAGTTCATCCAGAACATGTTTCTTTCAGCAGCTACAGCAGGGCTTGCAATACTCGGAGCACAGTATTGGGGCAAGCAGGACATAAAGGCGCTCGATGACATATTCGCTCTTGCAATCAGGATATGTGGCATAGTATCGGTGCTGTTTTTCGTGGCATGTGCATTTTTTCCACGATATCTGATGCTTATTTTCACAAACGAGCCGGTACTTATAGATTATGGTGTAAGCTATCTGAAAATAGCTTCTTTTTCATATTTATTGACTGGTTTTTCGCAGTGTTATATAGTCATGATGAAGATATCAGAGCACGCGGGTACTGCGGCGGCAGTCAGCTCAATTACAGTGCTTATAAACATAATGCTCAATGCCATATTTATCTATGGTGCATTTGGCATCGAGAGCATGAATGTGAGGGGAGCGGCACTTGCCACACTCATATCAAGAGTAGTGGAGCTTATGCTTTCAATCACATTTTCGTACAGACCGGGATATATCAGGCTTAAAATCCGGGAGCTTTTTGTAAGGAACAAGGAGCTGTCAGCAGATTTTATGAAGTGCTCCGGACCGATTCTCGGAGCAAGCCTTGTATGGGGAATAGGCTTTACATCGTACTCTACATTTATGGGACACATGGGAACAGACGCAGCAGCGGCCAACTCCGTCGCAGCGGTTGTGCGTGATATCATTTGCTGTCTCAGTGCAGGTATATCAAGTGCAGCAGGCATTATGATAGGAAATGAGCTTGGCGCAGGAAATTTAAAGCGTGGAAAAGCATATGGCATCAGAATGGCAAAGCTGTCATTTTTGTGTGGAGCTGTTATGACAGTGCTTATGGCGGTTTCAGCACCGGTGATTTTACATTTTGTAAAGCTCACACCGCAGGCTGCAGAGTATCTGAAGCAGTTATTCGGTGTACTTGCCTTCTACATGATTGGACGATCGGTAAATGAAATCATCATAAACGGTGTCTTTGGTTCGGGAGGAGATACGATGTTTGATATGTACTCTCTTGCTGTGACGATGTGGGGCATAGCAATACCGCTTGCAGTTGCAGGCACATATTTTTTGAACTGGCCGGTGGTTGTGGTATATGCGTGCACCTGCGTGGATGAGGTTGGAAAGATACCGTGGACACTCATACATTTTAAAAAATACAAGTGGGTAAAGGATTTGACAAGATAATGGAAAATGTATGAAAACAAGCGTGTGCACAGGGAGTAGATCGGATTTAGCGCTAAACTAATTTTAACAAAAAGAGGATATTGAATTGCGGCATCAGCTGTCAAGGGATAGCGTAATTTATATGAGAGGGAGTATTTCATGCAGGAAATATACAGAGTAAAGACAAGTCCGGTGGCATTATCGGACAATATGATAATAGGTGAAAAATACAGGATTACATTCCTGACAGAGGCGCTTGTCCGTCTGGAATACAGTGAAGATGGCGTATTCGAGGATAGGGCAACACAGACAGTATTGTTCAGGGATTTTCCAAAGACCGGCTATCATGTGGTGCGTAACGCTGATGGAATTGAGGTTCATACATCAATGCTGCACCTGATATATAATGAGAAGGAGTTCTCATCACACGGACTGAGTATACAGATTAAGGGAAACCTGAGCGCATATCACAGCATCTGGCATTATGGCGAGAAGGTGCATGATTTGCAGGGTACAGCGCGTACACTTGATGACGTAAACGGAGAGGTTGAGCTTGGACACGGTGTCGTTTCACGCTTTGGATATTCAATTCTTGATGACAGTAAATCACAGATTTTACTTGACGATGGATGGATTGAGCCAAGAAAAAAGGTGTGTCTGATTTGTATTTCTTTGGATATGGACATGATTATAAACAGGCGCTCAATGATTTTTACAGGCTTTGCGGCAAGACTCCGATGCTTCCGCGATATGCACTGGGAAACTGGTGGAGCAGATATTATAAATACTCAGAAGAAAGCTATATGGAGCTGATGGACAAATTCGATGAAAAGAATATCCCATTCACGGTAGCAGTAATAGATATGGACTGGCATCAGGTTGATGTGGACCCTAAATACGGAAGCGGCTGGACAGGATATACCTGGAACAAAAAGCTTTTCCCGGATCCGAAGCGCTTTCTTGGAAAGCTCCATGACAGAGGAATGCATACTACCTTAAACGTACATCCTGCGGATGGTGTGCAGGGCTGTGAAGAAATGTATGTTGATATGGCAAAGGAAATGGGCGTGGACTATGAAAATGAGGACCCGGTTGTATGTGATCCGGCAAGCCCAAAGTTTATGGATGCATATTTTAAGTATCTTCATCATCCGAGAGAGGCTGAAGGTGTGGACTTCTGGTGGATTGACTGGCAGCAGGGCAGCAATTGCAAGGTTGAAGGATTGGATCCGCTATGGATTTTTAATCATTTTCATTATCTCGATAATAAAAGAGACGGCAGGCGTCCAATGACATTTTCGCGCTATGCAGGTCCGGGAAGCCATAGATATCCGATTGGATTTTCGGGAGATACACATATTACATGGGAGTCGCTTGATTTTCAACCGTATTTTACAACGACAGCGACAAACATCGGATATGGATGGTGGAGCCATGATATTGGCGGACATATGCTTGGCTACAAGGATGATGAGCTGACAGCCAGATGGACACAATATGGTATATTCTCTCCGATAATGCGTCTGCACAGCTCATGCAGCGAATTTAACGGCAAGGAGCCGTGGCGATTTAAAAAAGAGACTGAGGAAGCGATGGAGGCAGCGCTCAGACAGAGGCATTGTATGATTCCGTATCTGTATACCATGAATTATCGCAGCTATGCTGAGAATATGCCGCTGATTGAGCCTATGTATTATGAGTATCCTGAAAATGCAGAGGCTTATGAGGTAAAGAATCAGTATTTCTTTGGCAGCCAGCTTATGGCAGCACCTGTTACAACTCCACGTATTAAGGGACTTAATGTGGCAAAAACCAAAGTATGGTTCCCGGAGGGCATCTGGTATGATATCTATACAGGCATGCGCTATGATGGTGGAAGAATGCTGGAGGTTTACAGGGATTTGAGCAGCATACCTGTGTTTGCGAAGGCTGGAGGCATACTTGTGTGTGCAGATGCTGATGAGCTTGATGCAAGATCTGTTATCAAAAATCCTGATGTATTATGTGTCAGGGTATTCCCGGAGGCTGATGGTGAGTTTGAGCTATACGAGGATGACAATGAATCCTGCGGATATGTGGATGGCAGATGTGTGACCACAGCTATGAAATATTCTGCGGATAAAGATATGTTTGTCATTTCTCCGGCAGATGGAGATACATCATTAATACCTGACAACAGAACCTATAAGCTTGTCTTTGAAAGAAGAACCGAGGCAGCAGCCGATAAGGTAAAGGTATCCGTGGATGGTAAAGAGGTATTGGCAAAGAATAAATATGATAAAGAAAACAGAAAGCTCATCGTTACTGTAAATGCATCGACAGCGAGCAAAATAAGCGTTGCAATATCGAAAGACACAGTAGCGCTTGATAATCAAATCGAAAAAAGATGCTTTGATTTCCTGAATCAGGCAGAGATAGGCTTTGTTCTAAAGGATGAAATCTACGGTCTTATTACATCGGGAAAGAAAACAACAGTGATTTTATCAGAGCTCAAGGCAAAGGAGCTTGATACAGAGCTGTATGGTGTATTGACAGAGATACTTACAGCCTGAGGCTATTGATTTTAAATTTGTATTTTGTAGAAAGTTGCTGGCTACACTGTTAGATGTGAACAGTAACAGTCACCGGTCATACTAGGTGTGACCGGTGACTTTCTTTGTTGTAAAAATAAAAAATGGATGATACTATTATAGTAAACAGAAGTATTTTTATAAGAAACATCAGGAGAAACACTATGAACAATTGGGACAGAATGAGAGCGGGAAAGCTCTACAATGCAGACAGCACAGACATAGCAGGCTATCATGAAAGAGGAATGGGGCTGTGTGACAAATTCAACCGCACACCGATTTGGATGAAGAAGCGCAAGCAGCGTATTTTGGAGAAAATGATACCATCCGCAAAGGATGGTGGCGCATGCATCTTTGCACCATTTTACTGTGAGTATGGTGTAAATATCCACTTTGGCAAGGGTTGCTTTGTAAACTACAAATGTACATTTCTGGATTGCGCACCGATTGAGCTAGGTGACGGTGTATGGATTGGAGCAAATGTCACTATTGCGACACCTTGCCATCCGTTTTTGTCAGAGGAGCGTCTGCCGCAGGAATATCCGGACGGCTTCCATGACCTTGAATATGCAAAGCCTATAAGGATTGGTGACGGAAGCTGGATATGCTCGAGTGCTACAATCTGTGGCGGTGTCACAATCGGAAAGAACTGCATAGTGGCAGCAGGTGCAGTTGTAAACCGCGATATACCCGATAACTGTATCGCAGCAGGTGTGCCGGCAAGGGTGTTGCGCAAGCTTGACGAGCAGGATCGCATGAATGTGTGGGACACTTACATGAAAAATGAGGTGCCGTTGTCGCAGAGGGAAAGAGAGAGGTAGTTATTGACCAACATACCAATAAATGGTACTATGGTAATAACAATGAAACAACTCGAAACTATATAATGATATAAGGGTCAAAATGTATTTTGACCATTTAATCATATAATTCAAGGGAGGATTACGCAATGGGAAATTTATATAAGAACTGTAAAATACAGGACAACACAGCAGAGCTGATCTACGAGAAAGGCAGTCTGTTTGTTACCATATTTGAAAACAACATAGTGCATGTTGCACAAAAACCCGGCATCGAAAGTGTTGCAATAGAAGAGGGCTTTATTCCGAAGGCTGCCACACCGGACATAACCTGCAAGGATACGTCTGATGCCAAGGGGACCGCAGCAGAAGCCGGTGTAAGCGATGCAGCAGTTAAAGCAGTCATCAGCGCAAGGAATATTACTGTAAATGTAAAGGATAACGAGAAGCTTGATATTTATTACAAAGGGAAGCTTGTGCTTTCAGATTATGAAAAAGCACGCAAAAAGAGTGAGAAGAATCCGTACGAGGATCTTGCCATCGCAGAGCTTGAGGGACATACTGTCGGAAAAGATGAAGAAAAAACTGACTCTGTTACCATCATCAAAAAGCTTGGAAAGGATGATGCCATTTACGGTCTGGGAGATAAGCCGGGATGCCTCAACAAGCGTGGATATTCATATGTAAACTGGAACACGGATGATCCTGCGCCACATGTGGACAGCTTCAAATCGCTGTACAAATCCATACCATTTTTTATCGTGTTGGGCGATGAATATTGCTATGGAATTTTTGCGGATAATACCTACAAGACAACCTTTGATTTCGGTTATGAAAACACAGATTACTATTTCGTCGAGCATGAGAAGGGCGAGCTGGACTACTATTTTATGCCGGGAAATGATATGGCAGAGGTGGTAGGACTTTATACATCACTGACAGGCACCACACCGCTTTATCAGAGATGGATATACGGCAGCCATCAGAGCCGCTGGGGCTATTACACACAGGATGAGGTGCTTGATATAGCTGACAAATTCCGCGGGCTTGATATCCCATGCGATGTGATACATATGGATATCGATTACATGAACGGCTACAGGGTATTCACCTTTGATGACAAGAAATTCCCTGATGTAAAGGGGCTTTCAGAGAAGCTTGCTGACAGGGGTGTAAAGCTCATATCCATCATTGACCCGGGTGTGAAAAAGGATGAGGATTATTTCATGTACAAAGAGGGCATGGAGATGGATGCATTTGCACATGATACAGATGGCAGTGTATACGAAAATGCTGTCTGGCCGGGAACATCGGTATTTCCGGACTTCACAAAGCAAAGCGTCAGAAGCTGGTGGGGAGACAAGACAAAGATACTCCTCGAACACGGTATCAGTGGCATATGGAATGATATGAATGAGCCTGCAAGCTTCAATGGACCACTGCCGGATGATGTACAGTTTGAGTATGGAGCACATGAAAAGGTTCACAATATTTACGGACATTTTATGGCAAAAGCCACATATGAGGGACTTGCGAAAAATGATGGTGGAAAACGTCCGTTTGTACTTACCAGGGCTGCATATGCCGGAAGCCAGAAATACTGCGGTGGCTGGACCGGAGACAATCACAGCATCTGGGCGCATATAGCACTTTCTCTCGAGCAGGTGTGCAATCTGTCAGTCAGTGGACTTGCCATGTGCGGCAGCGATATAGGCGGTTTCGGAAGTGATACTACACCGGAGCTTCTTGTCAGATTTTATGAGGCAGCAGTATTTGTGCCGTTTTTCAGAAATCATTCAGCGATGGGAACACGCAGACAGGAGCCTTGGCAGTTTGACGAGACTACGATAGATGCAGTAAAAAAGACAGTAAAGCTCAGATACAGATTTATCCCATATATCTATGATCTGGCACATGAGTGTGAAAAGACAGGAGCACCTATCGTGCGCCCGCTCGTATACGAGTATCCTGCAGATAAGCATGTGAGAAATATTTCCGATGAATATATGCTCGGAAGCTTTGTACTGGTTGCACCTGTGATCGCACCGGGCAAGGAGGCAAGAGAGGTTTATCTGCCTGACGGCGACTGGTATGATTACTACACAGGCGAAAAATACAGTGGCGGCAGATATATTTTAGCAGATGCACCACTTGATAAAGTACCTGTCTTCATAAAAGCAGGAGCCATTATCCCTGTTGCAGACGGAGAAATCCGCTCTACAGAGGACATTACAGAGGATAAGATCAGTATACTGACATATCCGGGCAAGGGCAGCTTCGTGCATTATCAGGATGACAATGAGACGTTTGCATACAGAAACGGTGCGTACAATGCTGTTGAGTATACCCTGGATGGGGATAAGCTTGAGAAGAAGGTGTTGCATAAGGGATTGTAAAAATACATAACCTTAAATTTAAAATTCAATATCAACCTCAACAGGGCAGTGGTCTGAACCGAGCACATCGGTATGGATTGCTGCCTTTTGCAGCTTATCATTGATGCGCTTTGATGTGATAAAGTAGTCGATACGCCAGCCTGCGTTCTTCTCGCGTGCCTTAAAACGGTATGACCACCAGGAATATATACCCTCGGCATCCGGATAAAAATATCTGAAGGTATCGGTAAAACCGGAACCTAAAAGCTCTGTCATTTTAGCACGTTCCTCATCTGAAAAACCTGCATTTTTGCGGTTGGTTTTTGGATTTTTCAGGTCGATTTCATTGTGTGCGACATTCAGATCACCGCACAGTACGACAGGCTTTTGGGCATCAAGAGCCTTAAGGTATTCACGGAAATCATCCTCCCACTGCATACGGTACGGCAGCCTTTTCAGCTCATTCTGTGAGTTTGGAGTGTAACAGGTTACTAGATAGAAATTGTCATATTCGAGTGTGATGACACGTCCTTCCTTATCATGCTCCTCAATGCCTATGCCGTAAGACACTGATAATGGCTCATTTTTTGCAAAAATGGCTGTGCCGGAATAGCCTTTTTTCTCGGCGTAATTCCAGTACTGGTGATAGCCCGGCAGGTCAAGGTCAATCTGTCCCGCCTGTAGCTTGGACTCCTGTATACAAAAGAAATCCGCATCTATACTGTTAAAAAAATCAAGGAAACCTTTCTGGACGCATGCGCGCAGTCCATTTACATTCCACGATATAAATTTCATGTCTTAGTCCTCCATATCATTGCAATCTCCTAATAAAAAAACAAAATCGCATTTTCTTTTTGGCAATTTTACTACAAAATCGCATTTTTTAAAAGAGGTTTGTATCTGCAGATTGAACTTTTTCCATAAAATACGTATAGAGTAAGAAAATACGCAAGTAAAATTTCTTACAGCACATCGCTTCCATCAGGAATCTTTGAGATAATAGTTCTGTTGATCCTGATTAAGAATAATGTCGAAACAGTAAAGGATATCACCTCTGCTATCGGGAAAGCCCACCATACAGCGTGGAGTCCACCGAGCTTTGAAAGGATGTATGCTGCCGGAATTAAAACCACAAGCTGACGCATGATTGATACAATCATGGAAAAGACTGCTTTTCCCAAAGCCTGGAATACTGTGCCGACGATAATACAAAACCATGCGATGAGGAAATGCACTCCGATTATTCTGAGCGCCGGAACACCGATTTTGAGCATATCGTCAGAGGCGCTGAACATTCCAAGAAGCACCTGTGGTATGAACTCAAAGCAGGCAAAGCCAACGAAGAGCAGACAGAATGCGGTTATCAGGCTGACCTTTATTGTCTTAACCATACGCTTTCTGTTCTGTGCACCGTAGTTGAAGGCGATGATAGGTGTGATTCCGTTGTTCAGTCCGAATACAGGCATAAAGAAGAAGCTCTGCAGCTTGAAATAAACACCGAAAACAGCAGCGGCAGTCGATGAAAAGCCGATAAGTATTCTGTTCATGGAATATGTCATTACTGAGCCTATAGACTGCATAATGATCGACGGAATACCGATAGCATAAATGGTTCCCATGATTTTGAAATCCGGGCTGTAGCCCTTGAAGCTCAGCTTGATATCATGATTGAATTTGTGGTTGCAGACAAAAGCAACAACGGCGGCCACGCACTGTCCCACAACGGTTGCCACAGCAGCACCGGTAGCACCGAGCTTAGGGAAGCCAAGCAGTCCAAAGATCATGATAGGATCCAGAATGATATTTGTGATGGCACCGCAAAGCTGTGAGGTCATGCTGAAAATAGTTCTTCCTGTCGAGGTAAGTACCCTCTCAAAAAAGATTTCGGCAAAAATACCAAATGAAAAAATCATAACAGTACTCAGGTAGCTCACACCCATATCCATGATTTCGACATCAGCATTTCCAATCTGACTCATGTAAAAAGGCTTTACGATTGTAAGTCCGAGAATCAGAAATATTACGTAGCTGAATGCATATAGCACGGCACCGTTGATGCCGATTTTGTTGGCCTCGTCGTATTTATGGGCGCCGAGGGACTTTGACAGCAGCGCGTTTACACCTACACCTGTACCGGTTGCGACAGCGATGATGAGTGTCTGCAAAGGGAAGGCAAGTGAAACTGCTGTGAGTGCGTTTTCGGACAGCTTTGCAACGAAAATACTGTCCACGATGTTGTATAGAGCCTGTACGAGCATGGAAATCATCATAGGCAAAGACATGTTAAATACAAGTCTGCCGATAGGCATGGTTCCCATCTTGTTCTCTGTTACAGGGGCTGAATTTGTTTCCTGACTCATAATTCCTCCTATTGTAAATGATTGTTAATTTAAAACTCCTACATTATATATGTACGAAGCTTTAGTTATTAAAATTAAAATCACCGGTAGATTAGCCGGTGTTAAAAATGTGCAACAAAGCACCAATTACATATAATACCATGACTGCAGGATACTTTCAAGGTATTCATATAACTGTTAAATCATATCATAATAGTTAATGAAAAAATGCCTCAAAAAGTATAGCATTGCAGGGTATAAATTACAATAACCGCTTGACAAAATGACAGAGAGATATATAATTAGTTCAAAAATGAATAATTCAAAAATGTATAACGAAGCAGCAAAATAGGAAAAGAAAAGAAGGAATATCACATATGAAATTTAACTTTGAGTTTGCAGAGAAAATTTCGCGAACCTACAGCGATGAGTGCAGACCACTGTGTCATGAGCTAAAGCTTCCGCAGACAGCCTTTGATATACTCATGTTTCTGGCGAACAATCCGGAATATAAGACGGCAAGGGATATAGTTGAAATAAGAAAAATCAAGGCAAATCTTGTGTCTGTAAATGTTGATAAGCTTGTGAATGAAGGCTATCTGGAGAGAAAACCTGTGGAAAATGATAGGAGGAAGACGGAGCTTGTCTGTACAAAAAAGGCCGGGACTGTCATTGAAAGAGGAAGGCGTATACAGCAGCAGTTTACAGCAAATCTGTTTGCAGGGGTAGATGAGGAGCAGAAAAAGCAGCTGACGATTGTTATGGAACAGCTTGAGAATAATATGGATGAAATAATCAGGAGGAAATCACACAAATGAGCACATTAATAACTATAATAGTAACATTTTTTGCCGGTATGGGCGCAGGTCTTGGAACCGGCTTTGCGGGACTAAGCGCAGCAGCAGTAATAAGCCCTATGCTCATTACCTTTTTGGGAATGGACCCGTATATGGCAGTGGGAATAGCCCTGTCGTCAGATGTGCTTGCCAGCGCAGTGTCAGCCTATACATATGGAAAGAACAAGAACCTTGATGTAAAAAACGGGCTCATAATGATGGTCATGGTTTTATGCTTCACGGTTGTCGGAAGCTATGTATCAAGCCTTGTGCCGTCAGCAACAATGGGCAGCTTTTCGGTATTTATGACATTTTTACTCGGAATCAAGTTTATAGTCCGTCCTGTCATGACAACAAAGGAGGCCATGCAGGGAGTTTCAGCTAAAAAGAGAGCTATCCAGTCAATCATCTGCGGTGTGCTTATCGGATTTATCTGTGGCTTCATAGGTGCGGGAGGCGGTATGATGATGCTCCTCATCCTCACATCAGTGCTTGGCTATGAGCTTAAGACTGCAGTCGGAACGAGCGTATTTATCATGGCATTTACAGCCTTTACAGGAGCTGCCTCGCACTTTGCCATCGGTGGAAAACCGGACTGGTTTGTGCTGATTTTATGTATTGCATTTACACTCCTTTGGGCGAGAATTGCAGCGGTCTTTGCAAACAAGGCATCCGCAAAAACCTTAAACCGTGCCACAGGTATTGTGCTTGTAATACTTGGCATCGTGGTATTTGCATTTTCACTTCTGAGCTGATTTATCCTTTCGGTAATTATAAAATATTTATTAAAAAAATATAAACGCGCAGCTCAAAACTTTATCACTTTAGTTATGGCTTATCAAGTGGGAAAATAAATAATTAGTGGAACATCTCTACAATAAATACCGCCACACAGGAAGCCACGGCCACGGTTGTAAGCCCCTTGCCCTTTA
>OKTJ01000560.1_pt1 | contig 25178 bp, 20 predicted proteins | sample 1606201 | NCBI WGS metagenome assembly OKTJ01 (sample SAMEA3879536, study PRJEB24766) | human gut metagenome | biome: human-associated habitat; feature: feces | place: USA | collected 1985/1987 | reverse complement strand
GACAAATCCTGTGATTGATACATTGCCACTATCGTATGCGATGCTTCCGGATGATCAAAAGCGATTCAATCTAGGAAGTGTATGTCGTCATTATCGTGTGAGTTATGATGGTGAAGGTGCGCACCGTGCGGACTATGATGCGGATGTACTTTCTCAAGTCATGTATAATATGATGAATCAATTAGGACATGAAGCTACTTTAGATACATTAGTTGATATGGAAAGTGGATGTGAGAAATACGCTTCGAAAAAACCTTATGAGAGAAATCGTCCATATCATATGACGGTATTCGCAAAGAATAAGGATGGCTTAAAAGAATTGTTTGAATTGATTACTTTATCACATACACAATATTTGGTGAGTATGGGTAAAGAAAATGGTCAGCCTCGTATTATTAAGGAGGAAATCTCAAAGAAGTGGGATAACGGCAACTTATTAATTGGTTCTTCTTGTCAAAATGGTGAAATTTTTGAATTGGCGCATACGCGAAGTAAAAAAGAATTATTGGAAGCTATGGGCTATTATGACTACATTGAGTTACAGCCATTAGAGTGTTATAAGAATTTATTGGATCGTGGAAGCATTACAGATGTGGATGATTTGAAGTGGTATTTGCAGTTTATCTATGATACCGCAAAAGAAGCGGGTAGGATGGTGATTGCTTCAAGTGATGCACACTATGTGAATCCTAATGAGAAACGTCTTCGTGATGTATATATAAATGCCAAGGCAATTGGTAATGCTAGACATCCTCTCTATATTTATAACAAGCAAGCGCGTAAAGCTACGAGCAATCCAAATCAGCATTTGTTGACGACAGATGAGATGTTGAAGGCATTTGAATGGATGGGTGAAGATGTAGCATATGAGGTTGTTGTGGAAAACACAAATAAATTGAAGTTATTAACAGAGCCTATTTTTCCAATCAAAGATAAGTTATATCCACCTGACATTGAGGGGTCTGACCAAAAGTTGCGTGATATTTGTTTTGAAACAGCTCACCAATGGTATGGAAATGATTTGCCAGACATTGTAGAGAAACGTTTAACTCGTGAGTTAGACAGTATTATTGGTCATGGTTACTATGTAGTATATTATATTTCACACTTACTTGTTAAAAAGAGTAATGATGATGGATATCTTGTAGGTTCGCGTGGATCTGTAGGATCTAGTTTTGTTGCGACAATGTCCAATATTACTGAGGTAAACCCATTAACACCTCACTATGTATGTAAAAATTGTCAGCACTATGAGTTTTTAGAGGGGGACGAAGCTAAGTCTGGTTTTGATTTGCCAGATAAGGTGTGTCCGGTTTGTGGTGAAATCATGCGTGGAGATGGTCAGGATATTCCGTTTGAAACATTCTTAGGTTTTGAGGGGGATAAAGTTCCCGATATCGATTTGAACTTTTCAGGTGAATATCAACCGAATGCCCATGCCTATACAAAAGAAGTATTTGGAGATGATCACGTCTTTAGAGCAGGTACTGTAGGTACGGTTCAGGAGAAGACGGCGTATGGTTATGTCAAAGGATATGAAGAAGAGATGGAGTGTGAGCCTTTTAATGAGGCAAAGCGTGTAGATTTGGCTAAGGGTTGTGAAGGTGTAAAAAGAACAACGGGTCAGCATCCGGGTGGTATTGTCGTTGTGCCATTGGATATGGATGTACATGATTTTACGCCTGTTCAATATCCTGCAAACAATCCAAATGCGACTTGGAAAACAACACACTTCGATTTCCATCAGATTCATGATAATATCTTAAAATTTGATATTTTAGGTCATGTTGATCCTACGGCGATGAAAATGTTGGAGAGAATAACGGGGGTGAATGTTCGTCAGATTCCTATGAATGATCAGGCAACTATGGCTATATTCTCAACAACGGAATCACTAAAAATCGATACGACAAAATATAATGAAGTTACAGGAGCAGCGGGGATTCCTGAGTTTGGTACACCATTTGTTCGTGGTATTCTTGAACTTACAAAGCCTACAACGTTTGCGGAATTAGTCACAATTTCTGGTTTGTCTCATGGTACCGATGTTTGGTTGGGAAATGCCAAGGATCTAATTGATAATGGTACTTGTAAGTTGAATGAAGTTATTGGTTGTCGTGACGATATCATGGTTGATTTAATGGGGTATGGTGTTAAACCAAAATTATCATTTACGATCATGGAAAGTGTTCGTAAGGGTAAAGGTTTAAAAGATGAGTGGGTTACCGAAATGAAAGCGAACAATGTACCAGAATGGTTTATTGATTCTTGTACAAAAATTAAGTACATGTTCCCTAAAGCCCATGCGGTTGCCTATGTAATGATGGCTGTGCGTATTGCGTGGTTTAAAGTGCATATGCCAGTACATTATTATTGTATGTATTTTAGTATTCGTTGTGATGCTTATGATGTGCAGACCATGATTCAGGGTGAGGCTGCAATTCGCCAAAGAATGGCGGATATCAAACATATGAAAGAGGATAAAACACAAAAACCAAGTGATAAAGAGTTAGCTATTTATGATACGTTAGAACTTGCTTTAGAGATGGTATTGCGTGGTTTTAGATTCTCGAATATTAGTATTAATCGTAGTGCAGCCACCGAATTTATTGTGGATCCAGATGATCCAAAAGCAATTATTCCGCCTTTCACAAGTATTGATGGCTTGGGTTCAAACGTAGGTTTGTCTGTCGTTAAGGCTAGAGACGAAAAACCATTTCTTTCTAAGGAAGATGTATTGAAGCGTACACAGCTTTCAAAGACTTTAGTTGAAAAGTTAGCGGATATGAATGCTTTAGAGGGATTGGATGAAGAAAATCAGATGACACTGTTTTAGGCAGTGTCTTTTTTTGTGCACGTGTAAATTTTTATATTTATGTAATTATGTGGTAAAATATTTTACATTATTGGAGGAGAGTTATGAAAAAAAAAGGATATAATATAACACTTGGTATTTTCATTGGCTTGATTGCAGGTGTTATTGTTGGAATTATTATGCCGGAATGGGCAAATACCGCATTGAGCGTTGTTGCTTCCATATATATGTCGGCATTAAAAATGATGATTTTCCCACTTGTATTTACAAGTTTAGTGATGGGGATCATTGGCATTGGGGATATTGCCAAAACGGGTAAGGTAGGTTTACATGCCTTATTATGGTATACAGGTACAACAGCTTTAGCTTCGGGTCTAGGTTTGGTTTTGCCTCGCATGTTACATTTGGGTAAGAATGCGCATATTGTTGCGACAAAAACACAAGTGGAGGCTGCGACCTTTAATGGATTGTTGGATACGTTACAGAATATTATTCCACCGAATCCAGTAGAGGCTTTCGCAACGGGAAATATGCTTCAAGTTCTTGCGTTTGCCGTGATTATTGGACTTGCATGTTTGGCTATTCAGGAAAAAGCGGATCCATTTATTAATTTGTGCGATTCGATTTATCAAATTTCTATTTTTATTATAAGTAAGATCATGTATGTGACTCCATTTGGGGTATTCGCATGTATCGCTACAGTTATGTATTCAAATGGTGTGGATACAATGCTTCAATTAGGACAGGTATTATTGGCGTTGTATATTACATTCTATTTATATGCGTTCATTATTTATGGTGGTATGGTCAAATTCTTTGGAAAATACAATCCAATTCAATTTTTTAAAGATATTGCACCAGCAGGATTGAATGCGTTTGGAACTTGTTCAAGTAGTGCTACGATCCCTATTTCATTAAGGTGTGCAACAGAAAAGATTGGTATTCCTGAAGAAATCACTTCGTTGACTCTTCCTTTAGGAGCAACGATCAATATGGATGCTGTTTCGATTTTGATGTCATTTATGATTACATTCTTTGCGACAGCTTTAGGTATTGATTTAAATATTGGAACAATGGTTACAGTACTTGCTTGTAACGTATTGTTAAGTATTGGTACTCCAGGCGTTCCAGGTGGTGCGATTGCTGCTTTTGCGGCTTTATGTCCAATTGCAGGAATTCCAACAAATCAAATCTTGGGTGTTTATATTTCAGTAAATACTTTGTGTGACATGGGAGCTACTTGTGTGAATGTCATTGGTGATTTGGCTTGTTCTACTGTTTTGAAACAAACTTTGCATTTTGATAAGGAAAAATAAATGAAGCCAAATAAAACAATCAGTGAATTTAAAGAGTTTATTGCCAAAGGCAATGTGATGGATATGGCTGTGGGTGTCATTATTGGTGGTGCCTTTGGGAAAATCGTTACTTCCTTGGTAAATGATATATTGATGCCGATTGTGGGTATTTTGATTGGTGGACTTGATTTTACAGGTTTAAAAATTCAAGTAGGCACAGCTACAATTACGTATGGTAATTTTATTCAAAATGTTGTGGACTTTTTAATTGTTGCGGCATGCATCTTTGCAATGCTGAAGTTTTTGTACATTTTAAAAAGACAACAAATGAACAACTTGATCAGGAAGAACCTAAAAAAGATGATACTGTTGTCTTATTAGAAGAGATTCGTGATTTGTTAAAGAAGATAGATAAAGTAAATTAAATATGTCACTAACAAGAGTATGCCGGCTTTTTTGCCGAGTACTCTTGTTTTTTTAGTGCAAATATAAAGGACAAGACCAATCAATATTGCGACAAAGGAATCGATGATAAAGTTAGGCTCAAAAGGTACGGGAGTAATAAGTGCACTAGAACCTACGACAAATAGGATATTAAAGATATTCGATCCTATGATGTTTCCAATCGCAATATCGGCGTTGCCTTTTTTGGCGGCCGTTACCGAAGTGACAAGTTCAGGTAAAGATGTTCCTAAGGCAACAATGGTTAGTCCGATAAATCTTTGGCTAACACCTAGTGAAATGGCAATGTTTGTGGCTGCATCTACCGCAAAGTTACTTCCAATCATTAAACATACCAGTCCGAGTGGAATAAATAATGGGTTTGTCTTTTTGATTTCTGCTTCTTCGATTTGATTTTTTGTCATTCTGAAAATGTAGTATAAGTAACCAAGGAAGAATAACCATAAGATAATACCGTCAAAGCGTGAAATAGTATTGTTTATGCCTTGTAGAATGAGTACTAGTGTTACAAGCATCATAAATGGCATTTCATATTTGATTGTACTATTTTGAATATGTAATGGACGAATGAGTGCTGTAATGCCAAGAATGATTCCTACATTTAAAATATTACTTCCAACAACATTTCCGATTGTGATGGCCGCATTCGATTTTAAAGCAGCTGTAATAGAAACGAAGGCTTCTGGTAGACTCGTTCCCATCGCAACGATAGTAAGTCCAATAATCAGTTGGGGTATGCCAAAGCGTGATGCGATACTGCTTGATCCATCGACAAACCAATCGGCTCCTTTTAGTAGTAGAATAAATCCTAATACTAATAAAATTATGTTCATATAGTTCCTCCTGGACCAGATAAAATAAAAAGACTCTGGTCTTATGTACCAAAGTCTTGCCATTTCATCACAGTCCGGATTTAATATCGTATTGACGAAGCTGTAAACACATATATGTGCAGGCTACTCCCTTTATGGGCTTATTATACATATTTTGTGCAAGAAATTCTATATTTTAACGTAAAAATTTTTTAACAAATGCAAGTTTTCTAGAGAAACCTCCATTTATTTCGTATATGAGATAGGGGTGATGAAATCACATGAATAAATCAAAAGACAAAATTATGAAGGAGTTTTTAGAAAACAATGCCTATTTTGTCGACTTCTTTAATGCGTACTTCTTTGATGGAGAAAGAGTTCTTAAACCTGAAAACTGTATGGAACTCGATTCAAAGATGAATGATTCGAATATGGATCTAGAAAAGCATGTGGATGTGATTCGTAAGTACAATGATGGAAATCTTAATAGTGCATTCATTATTGAGAATCAAAGTTATGTGGATATGTCCATGGTTGTAAGGGCTGCAGCATATGAATATGTAGCTTATGAGCGAATGTTAAAGAAGTCGAAAAAGAATAAGTCAAAAGAAAAACTACCAATGGTGCACATTCTAGTATTCTATACAGGTGAAAGGCCTTGGAATGCAGCAAGACAGCTTTCTGAGCTAGTCGAGGTGGATGAAAGATTTGAATCCTATTTCCATGACTACAAAATGAATCTGATTGAAATCACAGGAAATACTTCATATAATTTTAATGAAGAAGACGTGTATAATCTATTCTACATATGTCGAAGTATTTATGATCAGTCTATTTATGAAGGAACGAGTAATCATTTTGGACTTGTGAAAAGCAGTGTGTTAAAAGTCATCAAGACATTAACGGATGTAGAATGGTTGGATTTAGAAGAATTAGAGGAAAAGGAGGAAATTGAAATGTGTGAAGCTGAAAAGAGATGGCTGGAAGTAAAGTCAAAGGAATGGGAAGCTGAAGGAATTGAGTTAGGAATCAAACAAGGCATTGAACAGGGGTCGAATTGGGACAAGTTCTTTTGTACAAGACTATGATAAAGAATGGAATGAGTGTTAATGAGATTTCTAAGGTTTGTTCAATATCTGTTGAGAGTCTAAAACGAGTATTAAGTGATTGATAAGAAGAGAAAAAATCTCTTTTTTTATTTTAAGCCTGTGATATAATAAGGTGACTTTGAAAGGATTGAGAAAATGGTATTTCTTTTATTAGTATTAGGTATGGTCCTTTTAATGAAGGGTGCAGACTTGTTTGTGGATGGCAGTGCAAGTGTGGCCCGTAAATTAAAAGTGCCTTCAGTTATTATTGGTTTGACAATTGTAGCACTTGGAACAAGCTTACCAGAAGCGAGTGTGAGTATTACGGCTGGCTTAATGGGCAGTAATGAAATTGCGATTTCAAATATTGTGGGTTCTAATATTTTCAACACGTTGGTTGTGGTTGGAACTAGTGCAGTGATTACTCCATTTTTAATGGATAAGGATATTTTGAATCGTGATCTAAAACTCAATATTTTAGTGAGCCTCTTACTTTCTATTTTTGTGTTAAATGGAATGTTGAATCGCTTTGAAGGAATTATCTTCTTGGTTGGTTTGGTATTGTTTATTTTAAACTTGATTCGTAGTGCTAAAAAGAATCGTGTTGAGGATGAGAAAGTTCAAACTTTATCGGGAATCAAATGCTTGATTTATATCGTGATTGGAGTTGCGTGTATTATTTGGGGTGGAGACATCACTGTAGATAGTGCAAAACAGATTGCAGCTATGCTTGGTATGAGTGATACGTTGATTGGTTTAACTGTCGTATCTATTGGAACTTCATTGCCTGAGTTAGTAACAAGTGTTGTTGCAGCAAGAAAAGGTGAGAGTGGTTTATCTTTAGGAAATGCGATTGGAAGTAACATAATGAATATTTTATTTATTTTGGGTGCTTCAAGTACAATCCATCCAATTGCGGCTACTTCACAGAATATTATTGATACTTTTGTCTTGATTGGTGTTTCTCTATTAATTTATGGTATTGCGAAAAAGGGAGATACAATGACAAGAAAAAAAGGGATCTTTGTGATCCTTGTATATGTCATTTATATGATTTATATTATTGTACGCTAGGTTTGTCCTAGCTTTTTTTCTTTCCTTGGGAAAGGATAGCTCGAATGGAATCGAAAAGAATGGGTTTATATTCTTCGATAGGAAGGGGTTGACTGTGAAGAATACTGTTGTAGCAAGTACTTCCTGTAAGTTCAACTATAAGATAGAGTATGACTTCTGAATTTTCAAATTCATATCCATTTGCGGTCGCAATTTCGTTAAATTCTTTTATAAGATTGAAACTATCATTGTCGATTGCTGTATTTAATTGGGTATGGAACACGCCCCAAGATAGGTTTCTTTCAACGAATTTTAAGATCAATGGATTGTTTTCTAGTCGAATCAATACTTGATTAATCAAGAAGATAACTGAGTCTTCAAAATTACGAATATCATTCTTTTCTAATTGTTTGTGGGCTTCTTCAAATAGGCGATGTGCTTCTTTTTGAATTAGAATATCGCGTATTTGGTATTTATCTTTGAAATAAAGATAGAAAGTTCCTTTTGCGACTCCCGCGTTTTTTACAATATCATTAACAGAGACATTTGTGATGTCTTCTTTTGTGAATAGATTAAAGGCAGCCTGTAAGAGGTTGTTTTCTTTTATTTTCTTGTTTTCGATTATCTTACTTTTCATGCTTATCACCATCCTTATTATAAACAATAATTTAGAAAATACAAATAAAAATGACCGATTGAACATATTAAAACAATTGTATATTGGGAATTCTAAAAAAATAAAACAAAATATTGACTAGCGGTCAGTTTGGTACTATACTCTTCACGTAGTAAAGGAAAGGATAGAAAAAAAGGTGATTCGATATGGATAAGATGTCAAAATGGATAGTTAAATATCGTAATATGATTTTGGCTGTGGCCATTGTTCTTTTGATTCCAAGTGCAATTGGTTATTTCAATACAAATATTAATTACGATTTATTATCTTATTTACCTTCGACTTCAGAATCTATGAAAACACAAAAGATTCTTGGAGATGATTTTAACTTATCGAGTGTAGACTTCTTGGTTGTCAACAACAAGACGGATCAAGAGGCCGCAAAAATTAAGGAAGAGATCAATAAAATTGATGGAGTTGAAAAATGTATTTGGAGAGATGATGTATTAGATATCTCTGTTCCAAAACAGGCAATTCCAGAAAGCATTCAGGATATGTTATATTCTGGTGACAGTACAATGATGATTGTTACATTTAAAGAGCCAACATCGTCAATGCGTACAATGAATGCGATTAGTAAAATAAAAAAATATACAAAAGATGATTGTTACTTAGGTGGTATGTCAGCCATCAGTGAAGATACTAAAGATCAAACAGAACACGATACGCCAATCTATGCAGGTATTGCGGTTGTATTATGTATGATCGTATTGTTCTTAGGATTAGAGAGTACGATTGCTCCAGTTGTATTTATGTTAGGAATGATTTTCCCAATCGTTTATAACTTTGGTACAAACGTATTCTTAGGTGAAATTAGTTATATCACAAAGGCTTTGGCTGTTGTATTACAGTTAGCTGTAACATTGGATTATTCCATCTTCTTATTACATAGATATCAAGAAGAAAAACAAAAACTTCCAAATGAAGAAGCTATGGCTAAGGCTATCAAAGCTACGTTTACTTCAATTACTTCAAGTTCAATCACAACAATTGCTGGTTTCGTAGCCTTGTGCGTAATGCAGTTAACACTAGGTAGAGATATTGGTATCGTTATGGCCAAAGGTGTTGTTCTTGGTGTATTATCAACTATCTTCATTTTGCCAAGCTTGTTGATGTTCTTTGATAAGACGATTGAAAAGTACAAACATAAAACAATTTTGAATGAGTTACATAGAGTTCCTCGTTTTGTGATGCGTCACTATAAAAAGATTCTTGTTGCCTTCGTATTGATTTTCATTCCATTTGGATATGGTCAGGCACATACAAATGTCTATTATGATTTGATTTCTGGTATGCCAGGTGATTTTGCGAGTATCATTGGTACAAATCAGTTAAAAGATAAATTTGATATGACAACAACACATTTCGTTTTAGTGGATGACAAATTAACAACGAATGAAATTCAGAATATGTGTTCTGAAATCAAAGATTTAAAAGGAATTCATAACGTATTAGCGTATGAAGAATTTGTGGGTCCAGGACTTGCATCCAACTTTACTCCAAGTGTAGTAAAGGATATTTTCCAAAATGGTGGAAAGAAATTAATTGTTGTGAACAGTGATTATAAAGCTGCAACCGATGAATTAAATACACAGTTAGATAAAATGGATACCATCATTCATAAATATGATAAGAAGGGTATGATTGGTGGAGAAGGTAGTATGACACGTGATTTGATCACAACAACAAATACAGACTTTGCGATGGTTAACGTATTATCTGTCATTATGATCTTTATCATTGTTGCCTTAACATTTAAATCATTTGCACTTCCAGTCATCTTAGTACTAACCATTGAATTTGCGATCACAATCAATATGGGTATTCCATTCTTTACAGGAACTACACTTCCATTTATCGCAAATATGGTTATCGGAACTATTCAATTGGGTGCCACAGTAGACTATGCCATCTTAATGACAACGCGTTTTAAAGAAGAATTATCGCATGGTAAGAAGGTTAAGGAAGCGGCTTTGATTGCGATGGAAAAATCGAGTGTTTCCATTATGACAAGTGGATTCTCATTCTTTGCCGCATGTATCGGTGTAAGCTTTGTAGCTAAGATGGATTTAATTAAATCATTAGTTATCTTATTAGCGCGTGGTGCATTAATTTCAGTCGTAAGTATCTTATTAGTATTGCCTTCATTGTTGATTTTCTGCCACAAGTTCATTGAAAAGACGACAAAGAATTGGCCAGAATCAAACATGGAAGCGAAAGGAGAATAAATATGAATTTAAATCATACAGTAAAAGTAGTTGGTAGTGTATTGTTAAGTGCAGTTATGGCAGGAAGTATGATGCCTGTGACTGTATTTGCGCAAAGTAATGATGAAAATCCTACAGAAAAAACAGAAACTGTTTATTCTGTATTAAACTCAGATGGTTCCATCAGCGATACAATCGTATCTAGCTGGTTACATGATGAGGATGGAATTAATAATATTAAAGAAACTTTAAATTTAACAGATGTTAAGAACATTAAATCAAATGAAAAACCTTCAAAAGACGGAAATACATATACATGGAATGCGAAAGGTAATGACGTATATTATGAAGGAACAGCCACAAAACAACTTCCTGTGTCTGTTAAGATTCGTTATGAATTAGATGGTCAAGAAATGTCTGCAAAAGATATGGAAGGTAAGTCTGGTCATTTGAAATTAATGATTTCTTTCACAAATAACTATTCAGAAGTTAAAAATATCAATGGCAAATCCATTGTGATTCACCCTAGTTATTTAGCTGGTGGTATGTTGAATATGAGTACTGGCAAGTTCTCAAATGTGAAGTGTGAATCTGGTAAGATCGTAAATGACGGAACAAATGAAATGTTGGCATTTGCGAATATTCCAGGCTTGAATGAAACATTAAAATCTGCAGGTTTAGACAAAGTAAATAATCAATTAGGAATCAGTGATGATGTAACAGTAGAAGCCGATGTCAATGATTTTGATTTAGGATCTATCATGGTTGGTATGACAAATGAAATTGATTTGGCAAGTGAATTAGGTGAAATTGGTTCAGTATCTGAATTAACAGATGGAATTGATCAATTAATTGAAGCCGATAATCAATTGATTGATGGATCAAAACAATTGTATGATGGAACAACTCAATTAAAAGAACAAGCTGCTCCATTAACAGGTTCATCTAATCAAGTAAGACAATTATCTGCAGGTGCTATCCAATTAAATGATGGTGTTAAAGCCTTACAAACAGGATTAACTGCTTATACAAATGGTGTGGATACTTTAGCTGCTGGAAGTCAACAATTATATGGAATTCCTCAAGGTGTATCTCAAATTCAAACTGGAGTTTCAGGTAACTTAGGTCAAGGAAAAACTAATTTATTAGATGGTGCAACTCAATTAAATGAAGGTTTAAAACAATTAGAAGCACAAGTAAACACATTAAATCCAAATGAACTAGATACTATGCAGAGCCAAATCCAAACTGCCATGAATACTTTAGGTGGTATGCAAAAAACTATCACTGATGATAGTGCGACATTAGGTGATTTAAGTAATAGTCTTAATACTGCTTCAGATGCAATTACAGACATTACCAAATATAATGAGGACTTGAAATCTGATGTGGAAACATTAAAAAAAGATGTGTCTGATTTAAAAGACCAGATTTCAAATAAAAACAAAGAAATTGATGAAAAAAATAATGAAATTAAAGAACAAATTAAATTAATAAATGATCAAATAAATAAGATTAATCAAGCTACTAAAGATGCTAATAGCAATATTGATACTGCATATACAACTGCAGTTAATGCATTGAATGAAGCAAAATCAGCAACTGATAATGTTGAAAAGCAGGGAGAAATTCAAGCTGCTATTGATAAATTGCAGCAAAATAAGCCTTCTGCTGGATCTGATGTATTAGCAAGTTTGATTCCAGAAAGCTTTACTGTTAGTGATATTGATAATCTAGATCAATACGTTAAAAATGTAGAAAAAGATCAAAATAACATTTCAGAATTAGTAAATAAATTAGTTGGTACAACTTCAAGTGTAACATCAGGTTTAAAAGATGCTCAAAAAACATTAGTTGGTGAAGATGGTAAAGGTGGCTTGAAAAAAGATTTAAGTGATGCGCAAGGTACATTAAGTAAAATGGATGCATTATTGAGCCAATATACTGATCCAAGTACTCCAACGGTGAAAAATGCTAAAAACTTCAAAGAGTTGGTAACTGGTTTACAAGCTGCTGCTAAGAAATTATCTGCAGGTTCTGAAGGAATCTTAGGTGGAGTTCAACAAGTCAATGCTGGATTAACTCAACTTCAAAAGAAATCAGAGGCTGGAATTACTCAAGTAGCTGAGGGAAGTAAAACATTATCTTCAAATAGTGCTACATTAAATGGTGGTGCTAGTGCATTATCACAGGCAACAGGAACACTTGCTGGACAAAGTGGAACATTCAATGAAATGGCTGATGGATTAGATACATTGGGTAAGGCATTTGAAACATTGAATTCAGGTGCTAAACAATTGTATGAGGGTAACGAACAATTCAAGTCTGAAGGATTGGATCAATTAAAAGAAAAGGTTGATTTAGGTGTTGGAGAACTTGAAACATTACAAAGTGTAATGGATGAAATCAAAGCTATGAATAAAGAATATGCTTCATACTCTGGTGCTCCAGAAGGTGCTACAGTAACGAGTCGTTATGTATTCCGTACTAAGGAAGAAAGTTCTAAATAGTTTATAAAGGTATTCTTCGGAATGCCTTTTTAATTTGATATTCTTTTGTTGGCGTGTTAAAATAAAAAGGAATTTATATGGGGGTATATAATCATGAAACATATTAATACAGTAGATACTCGTAACTTGTGTGAAAGCGCAAAAAATGGTGGATGTGGAGAATGCCAAACTTCTTGCCAATCAGCTTGTAAAACTAGTTGTGGAATTGCGAACCAAGCTTGCGAAAATAATAAAGAAAGTAAGTAATTAAGAAATGCCGAAGTAATTCGGCATTTTTAATGCCGCCTTTAAGGCAGCATTTTTTAAATTTTGAGGAGGAAATATAGATGATTCATCAGTATAAGATGTTTAATCAGAATATTGTATTGGATATTTGTTCAGGAAGCATTCATGTGGTAGATGAAATTGCTTATGATATGATTGCTGAATTTTTAGATAAAGATAAAAATACCTTGGTTTTAGAAATGAAGGAGAAATACCCTAGTGTTGAAACATCTGAATTGGAAGAATGTTACGACCAGATTTTAGAATTAAAAGAACAAGGTCGTTTATTTAGTGAAGATACATATGAGCCAATGGCAGGCCAGTTAAAGGCTAAGACAAGTGGTGTTATTAAAGCTTTATGTCTTCATATTGCCCATACTTGTAACTTGAATTGCTCGTATTGTTTTGCCAGCCAAGGAAAATACCATGGAGATCGTGCATTGATGAGTTTTGAAACGGGAAAACGAGCTCTTGATTTCTTGGTGGAAAATTCAGGAACACGCAGAAACTTAGAAGTGGATTTCTTTGGTGGAGAGCCACTAATGAACTTTGATGTGGTTAAACAATTGGTTGAGTATGCTCGTAGTATTGAAAAAGAAGCTGGAAAGAATTTCCGTTTTACATTAACGACAAATGGTATGTTGATTGATGATGACGTAATTGAATTTGCGAACAAAGAAATGAGCAACGTTGTTTTAAGTTTAGATGGACGTAAAGAAGTGCATGACCGTTATCGTGTGGATTATTCTGGTAAGGGAAGTTTTGATACAATCGTTCCTAAATTCCAAAAGTTAGTAAAGGCTCGTGAAGGTAAAAATTACTATATGCGTGGTACTTTTACTCATGCCAATCCAGACTTCTTAAAAGATGTGCAACAAATGTTAGATTTAGGATTTAGAGAATTAAGTATGGAACCTGTTGTTGCCAAATCCGATGATCCTGCAGCATTAACAGAAGCTGATCGTGAAGTTGTTATGAAACAATATGAAGATTTAGCGAAGTTGATGTTGGAATATGATGAGAAGAAAGATCCATTTACTTTCTATCACTATATGATTGATTTAAAAGGTGGACCATGTATTTATAAACGTATTTCAGGATGTGGTTCAGGAACTGAATATATGGCCGTAACACCATGGGGAGATTTATACCCTTGTCACCAATTTGTAGGAGAAGAAGCCTTTAAATTAGGAGACATTTATACGGGTGTCACAAACAAAAAGATTCAGGATGAATTTGCATCATGTAACGTATATGCACGTAAAGAATGTGCAGATTGCTGGGCAAGACTTTATTGTTCTGGAGGATGTGCAGCCAATGCATACCATGCGACAGGATCTGTAAAAGGTGTATATAAAGAAGGTTGTGAGCTATTCTGTAAACGATTAGAGTGTGCCCTTGCCGTAGCCATTATTCGTGATATGAAAGAAAATAATCATGAAGACGCCGATTGTTAGTTTTCTAAAATCGTATCAAGAAAAATCACCTGTAAGAATGCATATGCCAGGCCATAAAGGCGCTGGCATTCTTGGTTTTGAAGGAATGGATCTTACAGAAATTTATGGAGCTGATGAACTGTTTGCGGCAGAAGGAATCATTAAGGAAAGTGAACAAAATGCTTCCTCTTTATTTGGATGTCCAACCTATTATTCAACCCAAGGCTCTACTTTATGCATTCAAACGATGTGCACGATATTATGCCAAGATGCCAAAAGTAAAGGCAAGAAGCCTAAAATTCTTGCAGGAAGAAATGCGCATCGAAGTTTTATTCATGCGGCTGCACTATTAGATTTTGATATTGAATGGTTATATGGAAATAGTGATTATTTATCTTGTAAGATACATGCAGAGGATTTAGAAAAGGCAATTATTGAAAGTCTTCCAACGGCTGTATATCTGACCAATCCAGACTATTTAGGAAATCTTTGGGACATTCAGTCTTTAGCTAGTGTATGTAAAAAACATAATGTACTACTTGCCGTCGATAATGCGCATGGTGCATATCTTCGTTTTTTAGAACCATCTTTACATCCTGTAGATTTAGGAGCTGATCTATGTTGTGATTCGGCCCATAAAACACTACCTGTACTTACTGGGGGAGCTTATCTTCACTTAAGTGATTCTTTGAATCAAGTATGGAAAAATGATGTAAAACATTTTATGGAATATTTTTCTTCCACAAGTCCATCCTATTTGATTATGGCATCTTTAGACGCGGCAAATGAGGTGTTGGATACTACGTTTAAAAAATCTTTGTCTGAATGTATACAAAGAGTGGATGGATTAAAGAATACGTTGGTTCAATATGGATACACGATTTTATCTGGTGAACCCATGAAGATAACGATTTCAACAAAAGAGTTTGGCTATACTGGAAATGAAATCGCAAATCTTTTAATGGAATGTGATATCTATGCTGAATTCTATGATTCAGACTATATTGTATTAATGCCATCTCCATATAATACGAAGGATGACTTAAAACGATTAGAGACATGTTTATGTGGAATTGAAAGAAAACCCATTTTAGCAAATAAGCCACCAAAATTAGAACAATCTAAAAAAGCCATGAATGTGCGTCAAGCTTTATTTTCGCCAAGCATAACATTGGATGTATCTAAATCATTAGGACAAGTATGCTCCAGTGTGACTGTATCTTGTCCTCCTGCGATTCTTCCAGTGATTCCAGGAGAAGTGATTAGTGAGTCTTCTATTGAAGTCATGAAATACTATGGTATTGAAACTGTACGAGTTGTCAAAGAATGACAGCTCTTTTTCTTTTGTGTATGTGAAACCACTAACAATTGAAGTATAATAAAATAAGAAATAAACATACGAAAAGGAGGACAATCATATGTTTGACAAATTGTTTGAACCCATACAGATTCGTGGTATGGAATTAAGAAATCGTGTTGTCATGTCTGCGATGGGAACACATGAAAGTGCGGAAAGTGAAGATGGAAAGAGTGTTACAGACAAGTTGATTGCGTATCATGTGGCTCGTGCAAAAGGTGGAAATGGATTAAATACAATTGAAGTTACAAGTGTTGATGCGGCCAGTGCACCTTTTGGATTCTTGTCGATTGCCGAAGACAAATACATTCCAGAATTTAAAAAATTAAATGATGCCGTGCATGAAGCTGGAGGAAAAACTTGTATTCAATTATGGCAAGGTGGATTAGCCGTAGCTTCAGATCAAACGGCTCAGATTTTAGTACCCAATGACTTACCATTAAGTCCACAATATACCGTGCCAGCTATCACAAATGAAAGATTACTCGATATAATAGATAAGTTTGGACAAGCGGCAAAACGTGCAGTAGAAGCTGGATTTGATTGTTTAGAATTTCATTGTGCACATAACTATTTACCACACTCTATGCTTTCAGGTGGAATTAACCATCGAAGTGATGAGTGGGGTGGATCTTTTGAAAATCGTAAAAAATTCCCATTGGAATGTATTAAATCGATTCGTGCCAATATGCCAGAAGATATGCCACTATTCATGCGTGTGGATTGTCATGATGACATGTTAGATGGTGGATTAACGGTTGAAGAAGTGATTGAATTCTGTAAAGATGCTAAAGAATTCGGTGTTGACGTATTAAACATTAGTCGTGGAAATATATTAACGGCAGCTACATTATATGAAGTGGCTCCAGTGGATATTGAAAATGGATTTAACGTAGAAGATGCTGCGCGCATTCGTAAAGAAACAGGCATGTTGACAATGCCATGTGGACGTATCAATACGCCTGAATTTGCCGAAAAAATCTTAGAAGATGACAAGGCCGATTTAGTAGTTATGGCACGTGCTCAGCTTGCCGATGCCAACTTCTGTAATAAGGCTAAAGCAGGTAAGGTCAATCAGATTCGTTATTGTATCGGATGTAACCAAGGTTGTTATGACTCATTCTGTGCATCGTTATATAATCCAGCAATTAAACACATTACTTGTATGCGAAATCCTGGCTTATTAGAAGAGGAAACATTAGACCTAAAACCAGGATCTGTTTCTAAAAAAGTTGTCATCTTAGGTGGTGGAATTGCAGGTATGGAAGCGGCTCTAGATTTAAAAGAAACAGGTAATACACCAATTTTATTTGAAAAGAGTGAAAGCCTTGGTGGACAATTTGTATTGGCCGGGGCTATTTCAGCTAAAAAAGACTTTAAGAATGCGGTCAATAAAATGATTTTGGATGTTCAAGAATCTGGAATTGAAGTGCACTTAAATACTGTTGTTACTAAAGAAATGATTGAAGAAATTAAGCCGGATGCACTCATTGTTGCGATTGGATCTAGTCCGTTTGTACTTTCAATTGAAGGTAGTGAAAGAGCCATTGTTGCTCATGATGTATTAAGTGAAAAAGTAGAAGTACCAGGTGAAAACGTCGTCATTATTGGTGGTGGTCTTGTTGGTTTTGAAACCGCTGAATTCTTGGCTGCAAGACAAAAGAAAGTCACTGTTTTAGAAATGAAAGAAAAAGCTTTACAAGATCTAGGACCATTGCGTCAAATTACAGCGCAGTTTGCGATGGCACAAATGCCAATCACAATTGAAACAAGTGCCACTGTAGAACGAATTGAGGATCATGCAGTTGTTGCCAGTGGCAAAGAATATCCATGTGATAGTGTGATTATGGCTGTAGGATCAAAGGCAAACGATACAAGCATGTATGCAGATTTAGGTATTCCTACATACATCATTGGTGATTGTAAAAAAGCAGGTGTTGCTTTAGATGCATTTAAAGATGCGTATCATGCGGTTTTAGAAATTAATAAGTAGGTAGCGATATGACAACATTATTTGATGAACTTCAAATTGGTTCGATGACCTTAAAAAATCGTACATTTATGGCGCCGATGTCTTTAGGATATGGAGATCAAACGGGAATTCCTACATTACAAGAACAAGCGTATTGGATTGAAAGAGCTAAAGGGAAAGTGGGTTGCATTATTACGGATGCGACAAGTGTGGATCCTAATACACCTTATTTAGGAAATACGCTATGTTTTAGAAGTGAAGAAAGCATTTTGGAATACAAGAAATTTACGGATAAGATCCATGCGTATGGAACAAAAATCATTCCTCAGATTACGCATCCTGGGCCAGAAAGCATCTCTTCATTCTTTGGGGTTACACCAATTTCTAGTAGTGGCTATTTAAATTCTATGTATCAACAAACTCGTGAATTAAAAATAGAAGAAATTCCAAACATTATTTCCATGTATGCGAATACTTCTTATCAGGCAAAACAAGCTGGTTTTGATGGAATTGAACTTCATTGTGCTCACGGATATATGCTTCTAGGCTCTTTCTTAAGTCCTTTAAAAAATAAGCGAACAGATGCATATGGTGGCGATTTAATGCGTCGTGCACGTTTATTATTTGAAGTGGTAGAAGCGATTAAATTAAAATGTGGAGATGATTTTCCGATTATTTTAAGAATTTCTGGATCGGAGAAGATTCCAGGTGGAAATACAATTGAAGATACACTTCAATTGATACCAGAACTCGAAAAACGAGGTGTAGATGCCTTTGAAGTTTCGGGTGGATCTCAATATGAGTTGCCAAATAAAATTATGCCTAGTCATGGAGAAGAGTGTGCAACTAATTTGAAAGAAGCATTTAGAATCAAAGAAATCAGTCATGTACCAGTGTTGTTGGTGGGAAAAATCAATGATGCGAAATTGGCTCGTTCTTTAGTAGAAGAAGATAAAGTCGATGGTATTGTACTGGGTCGTGCTTTACTTGCAGATCCAGATTTTGTCAAGAAGACAAAAGAAGATAAAGATGCACAAATTGCACCTTGTACAGGATGCCTTGCAGGATGTGTTGGACAACAAACAAAGCGTTTATGCGGAACTTGCGTTATCAATCCATTCTGTGGTCATGAAATGGAAATGAAGATAGAACCATCTACATCGAATAAAAAAGTGATGATTGTAGGTGGCGGAATCGGTGGATTAAGCGCTGCAAGAATGTGTTCTTTAAGAGGACTTGATGTAGAAGTTTTTGAAAAAAGTGGTGTGTTAGGTGGACAGATCAATCTTGCCAGCAAGATTACCCCGAAAAAAGAAATGCATAAATGGATTGATTATTTAGAAAGTGAATGTCAAAGACTACAAATTCCAGTTCATTTAAATCATGAAGTGAAAGTAAGTGATGTACATGATTTTGATGTGGTACTCGTATGCAACGGTTCTATTCCAAATAGACCCAATGAAAATGCCTGTACAGCACATGATATTTTAGGTGATAAAGTTGATGTACACGGAAATATCCTTGTCGTAGGTGGAGGCATGGTTGGTGTTGAAGCCAGTGAATATATTTGTGAAAAGCACTCGGATGCACATGTTACAATTTTAGAAATGAAAAAGAATATTGATGACGGAGAATCTCCGGCAAACTTAGTTTCTACAATGACTCGTATTCAAAGTTTACCAATCAAGGCACTAACAGAAACAAAACTCATATCTGTAGAAGATGGTGTTAAGGTTGAAAAAGGTGGAGAAATACAAAACTTAGGAAAATTTGACTTTATCGTATATGCGACAGGTTCAAAACCAGATCCAAGTCTATATGAAGCTATTCGGGAAACAGGAAAAGAAACATACTTATTTGGTGATGCATCAAGTGTAGCACAAGCTTTGGAAGCGGTTCGTGATGGTGTAAATATTGCTTTAAAACTATAAGAAAAGAAGTGAAGTCTTAATCGGCTTCACTTTTAAATTGGTCAATATATTTTTGTACAGAATTTGTCATTTCTTTTGAAAAATCCGAATTGTATTTTCGCTTACAGAAAGCTGTTGCCCATTCATTTAATGTTTTATTTCCAGCTTTATGTTCAAACATATTTTTTAATTCCTTTTTGTCTTTTCTATGATATTGATCAACACAAACAATATCTTCTAATTTACAACGCTTTGGCTTTTGTCTTTTAAAATGATCCTCTGCAGGATATCCAAGTACTAACATGCATACAGGGACTACATATTCACTTAGATTTAATAATTCTCTATGTAAATCATGCTGCTCTAAAATGTCACCAATGTAACAAGATCCAATTCCTAAACTTTCGGCTGCTACAACCGCATTTTGTGCGGCAATAGTCGCATCCGTTGTGGCTAATAATAAATCACCAACGCCTGGTTTTCTAGGACTGCAATTTTCACAAACAAATAAATCATACCATTTCTGAAAATCAGCACAGAAAATTAAAACCATTTTAGCTTGATTAATAAAAGATTGATTATCACACGTTTTAGATAGTGTTTCTTGTAGTTTCTTATCTTGTACATCAATAATTGTATACATTTGTTGGTTTCCTGCACTCGGTGCCTGCATGCAAGCTTCTAATATCAATTTTCTTTCTTCTTGGGATATTTGTTTATCTTTAAAAATGCGACAAGATTTGCGGTCAAATAAACTTTGGATAATTGGATTCATCATAAATCCCCTTTCTTTTTGAAAATATTTTACTACAGATATGCTATTATTTAAGTATGAAACTCAAAGAAATTAAGAAAAATGCACATAAAAATGTAAAAACACACTATGCGACCTATTTCGTGTTATGTCTTGCAGCAGTACTTATGGGAAGTGAGTTTAGTTCGACTTTATCCCTTTTAAAACAAGAAAATGCCAAGAGTATTTCAGGCTTATTAATGCACTCTTCTTTTGTGAAGTCGATGACATTTTTACTTCCTGAAGACGTCTTTGGTACGACCAACGGTGTATTTGCACATGTGGTAAATGGAATTACTTCAGGATCCTTTGTGAAGACACTATTTTTAGGTTTATCTACCATTGTTCATTCAAAAGATATTGCGGGTATTTGTTTTGTCGTGATGGGTTTAAGCATATCTGTGTTCTATAGAGTGTATATTGTGAATGTATTGCCTGTCATTAATCGTAGACTATTTTTGGAAGGCAGAGTTTACGCAAAACTTCCACTTGATCGATTGGTTTATTTAATGTGAATACGAAAACAGATGCATGTTGCGTTTGTGAAGTTAGTGAAATCTATTATTTTGACAATTATGAATTTTACAGTTGTTGGAGGAATATATTTTTACTACATATATTATTTAGTGGATTATATTTTGGCTGAAAACCCAACAATATCTTTAAAAGATACACTTTCTTTATCTCGAAATATGATGAAGGGACATAAGTTTGAATGTTTTAAATGGCAATTTTCAATGGCAGGATGGTACATTTTGGATATTTGTACATTTGGGATTAGTGCTATATTCTATTCGAATATGTATCGTATGGCTGTGATGAGTGAATTTTATACACTAAGAAGAAAAGAATTCCAAAGTGCTATCTTAAATGATACGTATTTATTTGAAAAACCAAGTAGTGCTTTGATGCGTAATACGTATTCGGATGTAATTGCGGCATTGAATGCGAAAAATCCAATAGAAAATGCGTATACGGGCGTAAAAAAATTCTTGTGTGATAATTTTGGAATCATCTTTCATTTGAGTTCAAAAGAAAAACAATATGAAAGATATACCTATAATAAAATGGAAGCTGAAACTATGATTACCGAAGTGTATTTATTATGTTATCCAGTAAGGCTATCTCCAATTGAAGAGGAGTATAAGAAGTCAAATCTTCGCGTTTTACATCCAAATCGAAATTATACAGTAACATCTATTTTAGTCTGTTTCTTCTTTATGTGTTTTGTCGGATGGATCTGGGAAGTCAGTCTTTCTATGATTAGCTATGGGTGTTTTGTGAATCGCGGAGTTTTACATGGTCCGTGGATTCCTATTTATGGTTTTGGCTGTGTTTTGATTTTACTTTTATTAAAACGATTCAGGATGCGACCAAAAGTTGAATTTAGTATGGCCGTACTTCTTTGTGGATGTATTGAATACTTTACTGGTTTCTTTTTAGAGCTTACGCATAATGGTCAAAAATGGTGGGATTATACAGGCTACTTCTTGAATCTTCATGGAAGAATTTGTGCGGAAGGCTTATTGGTGTTTGGCATTGGTGGTATGGCTTTTGTCTATGTAATTGCGCCTTTAATTGATAACTGGGTAAAGGAACACTTAAATAAAAGATTATCGGCCGCATGTTTAGTTTTACTTCTTTTATTTGGTGCAGATGTTGTTTATTCGCACTTTGAACCTAATGTAGGAGAGGGTGTGACTCTATGATAAAAAAGTTAAATGGAAATCAAATCAAGATGATTGCGATCATTGCGATGTTTATGGATCATTTCGCAACTACATTTTATCCGAATTATGAAAAGTATTGGTGGCTTTTATTGATTCATTTAATTGGAAGAGTAGCGGCTCCTATCATGTGGTTTATGGTGGTTGAAGGTTATACGCATACACATAGTTTAAAGAAATACTTAGAAAGATTATTGATTTTTTCAATCATTGCGCACTTTGCGTATAACTTCTGTTTTGGCATTTCTTTGATTCCTTTAAAAGATTCTTTATTAAATCAGACAAGTATTATATGGCCATTATTCTTATCGGTGATTGGTTTATGGGTGGAAGATCAAGAATGGAAAGATGCAAAGAAGATAGGTTGTATTCTAATTCTTTGTTTGTTGGCATTTCCAAGTGACTGGTCTTGTTTTCCCATTCTTTGTACAAACCATATTTACAATAATCAAGGGAATTTAAAAAAACAAGTATTAGGTATGGCCTTATATATTTCTATGTATGTAATAGTCTATTGTTTATGTATTGATGTAGTTTATGGTTTGTTGCAGTTTGGAATTATTTTAGTCTATCCAATTATGTCTTTATATGATGGAACAAGAGGAAAGAGTACTTTTATGAAATGGTTCTTCTATTGGTTCTATGTGGGACATTTAGTATTATGTGGATTGATTCGTGTAATGATGTAGAGGTAAAGAATGGATGAGTAAAAAAGTACGTAGAGTGCCAGTTATTCTGGATGCAGGAGAAATTAAAGATTTACCACAGGAAGATATACGAATGATTTTAAGAGGTGCCGATGAATTGATTTCAACTGGTGGAAGAAGTATGCTGGCTAAAATATTAAAGGGTTCAAAAGATAAAAGGATATTCGAGTATAAATTAAATGAATGTCCTGCTTATGGATATTATCAAGATATGAAATTAGATGATATCAGTAAATGCATTGATTGGATGATTAAGAAAGATTATCTTAGAATTGAATATGATTATCGTCTACCTTTATTGGTGTTTTCCGAAAAAGGATGGCAAATAGAAAAAGAAACATTTGCCCAAGAACTTTATCGAAGAATGTGCTTAGATGTAGAAGAAAAAAAGGCTCGTGTCTTTTTTGAAATGAAAGAAGTGAATAGACAAGTTGTTATGTGTGTTCTTGATAAAATTGAGAAAGAGGGAACAGAGGAATTTCTGCCTTACTTAGAAGCATGGAAAATGTTGGAAGTGAAAAAAGTTGCAGCAAGAATTTCAGAAGTAGAAAATAAGATAAGTAAGCGCATATAGAGGTGTAAAATGAAAATATTAATATTTGGGATGGGTAACATTGGAAAGAGTACTGTTGGTGAGTTGTTGGCAAGAAAAATAGGTTACGATTTTATCGATATGGATACGAAAATCAAAGAGAAATATGGTACGATGCTTGGGTTTCAAGATGAATATAATGATCAATATGAACGTGATGAATTACGAGCAGAAATGATTTCATCTTGGATCAAAGAAAATGAAAATGTAGTCATTGCCCTAAGTCCTATTGCGTATTTAGATGCATATGAAGATTTCTTTGAAGATTCAGATATTATTTGTTTCGACTTAACAGATCGAGCTGAAAATATTTTTAAACGCTTGGAATTTACAGATGATAATGACAATCTTTTGCACATCCCTCAATCGTATCTAAATAAGCATAAGGCATATTATATGCGAGAAATACAGGCGGATTTTGATTATTTCCATACTTTGTATGCATCCAAAATGGATTCGATTTCAATGGATGGTAAAAGTTTAGATGGAATTGTTGAGGATATATGCAAGAAATATAAATTAGTCTAAGATTGTGATATAATCAATGGGCAAGTAAAAACATACATGACAGGGGTGCAAATGCTGAGAAAAACCCTTATTACCTGATCTGGTTAATTCTAGCGTAGGGAGTCATATCGATTGATGGTGGCACTCTAGGGTGTCTTTTTTATTTGGAAAGGAGCTAGTGAATGAAGAAAAATCGTAGAATTGTCATGCCGTTGCTTGTGTTTATTCTAGTGATTGGTGGCTGGGAATTATATGTGCGTGTATTTGATATTTCACTTTATATTTTGCCAAGTCCATCAAAAATTATCAGTGCACTTATTGAGAATTTTGATATTCTAATGCAACATTCGCTTGTTACGTTGGAAGAATCAATCTTAGGATTGTTGATTAGTACTTTCTTTGCGATACTTATTTCAATTTGTATGGATCTATCGAAAACATTCAAGACAAGTATTTATCCATATTTGATTGTGACACAAACCGTTCCTATTATGGTTTTAGGTCCGTTGTTTTCAATTTGGTTTGGATTTGATTTGTTGCCCAAAGTGTTGATTGTCATATTTATGTGTTTTTTTCCGATTGCGATATCCTTTACGGATGCCTTGTCACAAGTGAGTGAAAAAGAAATCAATTTATTAAAAAGTTTTGGTGCCAATCTATTTCAAATCTATAAAATTGTTAAGATTCCATCGGGTGCCATTGGCTTATTTTCAGGATTAAAGGTAGCGGCTACCTATTGTGTGGGCGGAGCTATTGTAGGTGAATGGCTTTCAAGTAGAGCAGGACTTGGTTACTATATGCTTCGTGTAAAAAATGGGTATATATTAGATAAAGTCTTTGCGTGTGTATTGATGATTATATTTTGGAGCATTCTATTGAATTTAGGAGTGACTCTATTGGAAAAAATATTATTTCCACATTTACGAGAAGGAGAAAGAAAATGGTGCGCCAGTTCGGTGTAGTTGATTTAGTTAGGTGAAACTCCTGACCTGGTA
>OKTJ01000545.1_pt1 | contig 25659 bp, 21 predicted proteins | sample 1606201 | NCBI WGS metagenome assembly OKTJ01 (sample SAMEA3879536, study PRJEB24766) | human gut metagenome | biome: human-associated habitat; feature: feces | place: USA | collected 1985/1987 | reverse complement strand
AATATTGTACATTCTTAAATGATCAAAACTGTACATTTTTAAGTTGACATTTATAAAAAAATATCAAAGCAAAAGATAAAGCAATCTATTATATTGCAGGTTGTTATTGACATTATGGTAGAAACGAATTCAGTTAAGAAAGGATAAAATAATGAAGGCAAGTAATTATAATTTTTTTATAGAGCATGATGATGATTCTTATTTAGCATATAATAGTAGATCAAATTCATTAGCAATTATTGAGAAAGAAAATTTTCGAAAATATTCAGATTTTGTATTAACTGGAAAAGAAATTGATGATTCAAACTTGGTAGAAAAATTAAAAGAAGGTTATTTTTTAATTGATGATGATGTAGATGAATTGAAAATATTAAGGTTTCAAATGTACAAAGATAGAATGAGTGAACATACATTAAGCTTAACGATAGCTCCTACTTCCGATTGTAATTTTAGATGCGTGTATTGTTACGAAAAGAAATCAATAAGAAAAAAATCCATGACTTTGGAAGTTGAAGATGCGATTATAGACTTAATTAAAAGCGTAAAAACCACTATTTCTTCAATGAATGTAGCATGGTATGGTGGCGAACCACTTCTTAGATTTGATGTCATAGAAAGACTGTCCAAAAGGATTATTCAAATTTGTAAAGAAAATAATATTCAATATTTCTCATCAATCGTTACAAATGGATATTTATTAACACCTGAAATTGCAAAGAAATTAGCGGAGTATCAAATTAAAAATATACAAGTTACTTTGGATGGCCCTAAGGAAACTCATGATAAGCGGAGAATATTAGCGAATGGAGAAGGAAGCTTTGAAAAAATCATTAATAATATAGCAATGTGTAAAGAATTTTTACCAAAAATTAATTTAAGAATTAATGTAGATAAATCGAATTTTGATAAAGTTCAAGAATTATATGAATACTTTAAGGAGAGAAATATTCTTGATATTGTTGTGCCATACCTAGGACAAGTTAAATCTAGCAACGATTGTTATCAAGAAAATAAATGTTTATCGAATAATACTTTTTCAGAATTGTTGTATCAATTCCAGAGCTTTACAAATAGAACTATGTTTGCATTCTATCCTATAAGAAGGACAAATCTTTGTGGTGCAGATTCGCTATATTCTTTCGTGATTGATTCAGACGGGATGTTATATAAATGTTGGGATGATATTGGAATAGAGTGCAAAAGTGTTGGAAATCTATTAGAAGGTAAAACTATGAATATGAAAAATGTTGACTATATTACAAAAGATCCAACACTGCTTTCAAAATGTAAAGAATGTAAATTTCTTCCTATTTGTATGGGCGGATGCCCTTTCCACTTCGGTGAAAGTGAAAATTGTACATATTTTAAGTATCATTTAGAATTGTATTTAAAAAAAGTAGCTCAAGAGAGGTTATTCGAAATGAATTACAAAAAAGATTGTTAAACTCTAATTGTTTAGCATAGATAGAAAGGAGTAGAACATGGAATATTTAGTTTATGGAATAGCTGACCCAGCACCAACTTCAGATTGTAATTGTATTATGAATTGGGGCTCTACTTGCAAAAGTCATAATCCTACATGTGGACTTGTTTATGACCAAAATCAAGTATGTCCAAAACATTGTTGGGTTCAAGTATGCTCAGGTCCTAAAGTGGATCCATTTAATCTTGATATTTAAGATTTAAAAAAAATGAACAGGGGATCCCCCTGTTCATTTAACTGATAAAATAGGAGGCCATAATGAAAGATTTTATAAAATACTCTTTTTCAATTTTAAAGAGAGACTATGCTTGTTTGATATATTTAACTACATTATGTACACTAACTTCTATTTTAAATCTATTTCTTCCTCTTATTGCTGGAAATTTTATAAACAAGTTAATTAGTAATCCAAGAATGGGAATAATCACACAATATTGTTTGGTTATTCTCATTCTAAATCTCATTAGTTATTTTCTTGCATACATGATTATGAGATTAAATATATCTATTCAAATAAATAGTACATTTAATTTAAATAAGAATATATTGCAAAAGATACAGAGGGTTAGTTTATTGTATTTGCAAAATAAAGATATTGCTTATATGAATCAGAGAATAAATAATGATGTTAACACAATGGTTATTTTTGTGATTAATGTGATAAAAGATGTTTTGGTAAACATGATTTCATTGCTATTTTCAATATCTTTTTTGTTTAGAATAAGTGAACTTATCTTCTTTGTTTTTTTTATAGTATTAATATTATATATATTGCTATACAAAACCTTAAAAAGGCGACTTTTATTACTAAAAAAACTTGTATTAGAAAGACAATCTGAATATTTCTCTAAATTACAGGAAATGCTAACATATTTAAAATTTACAAAAATCTATAATTATACTGATTTTTTAATAAAACCATTAACAAAAAAGAATGATGAATTAAAAAAAACGTTGTTAGAAAACCAAAAATATACATATATTTTAACCGTTAGTGAGCAAATTATAGTGATGATTTTTCAAATATGTTTATATATAATCGGAGGTGTACAAGTAATAAATGGAAAATTATCAGTAGGTATGTTTACAATAATGTCCACATATCTTGGGAATGTTATCACTTCATTTAAGTATTTTTCAACTTTATACCAACAATACTTATCAGCTTATGTAAGCTATCAGCGAATAATTGAATTTGAAAATTTGAAAGATGATAATTGTGGAAATATGAATATAGAAGACGTAGAAGAGATATTTCTAGACAATTTTTCTTACACATATAATACACAAAACAAAATTATAGATAATATTAATTATAAATTTAAAGTCAACGAGATTTACTTTATTTCTGGAAAAAACGGAAGTGGAAAAACTACATTAGTGAATTCTATTTTAGGGTTATACTCGGAGTATGACGGAAATATTTTGGTTGATGGATATTCAATAAAAAATATAAATATGTATTCATTTAGAGAGAAGTTTGTTAGTTTTATCGATCAACATGGTTTATTAATTAATAGCTCTATATATGAAAATATTAGTTTAAATCAAAATATATCGATAAAAACTATAGAAACTTACTTGTTGGATTTTGGGTTAATAAAAGCATATGATGAAGCAAATGAATATTTATCAAAAAACATTAATGAATTAAGTTCGAATTTATCAGGCGGAGAATGTCAAAAAATATGCTTAATTAGGGAATTTTTACGAAATAAGAAAGTTATGATATTTGATGAGCCTACTTCGTATTTAGATGTATATAGTAAAAACGTATTTATCAAATATGTAAGAAATTTAAAGGAAAACCATATTGTTATAATAATCTCACATGACGAAGAATTATTTCAGAAAATTGATGGAAAGTATTTGAATTTGTAATTTTAAAAATATACACAAAGGAGGTGCACTATGGTTTTAATGGTAAATGGGTTGTTTAAATCAATAAACAAAGTAAATATTTTAAAAGATATCTCTTTCAGTATTAATGAAAATGAAATATTAGGATTGATTGGGCCTAACGGTTCAGGTAAATCTACCATAATGAAGTGCATTGCTGGTTTATATCATCCGACTTCAGGTGAAATAACAATTAATGGATATGACATAGATAAAGACCGGGTAAATGCTTTATCTAACATGGGTGTTAGTATCGAATATCCATCTCTTTATCCCAATCTTACAGGTAAGGATCATTTTAAAATGGTCGCAAAATGGAAAAAACTGGATAAAAGCAGAATTAAAGAAATGGAAGATTTTAGTGGCCTAAATAGTGAATTGAAAAAAGAAGTTAGACATTATTCCATGGGTATGAAACAACGCTTGATTTTATCGTTGGCAATGATGACCAAGCCCAAACTGCTTATATTGGATGAGCCGACAAATGGATTGGATCCACAGGCGATTATTGATTTAAGAAAGAAACTTCTGGATATACGTAATGATGGTACAAGTATTCTTTTATCGAGTCATCAATTAAGTGAAGTAGATAAGCTAGTAGATCGAATTATTTTTATAAAAGATGGTCAGCTTATTGCACATAAGACAATAGACGAGCTTCATCAAAAACATATTTTGTGTATCAAAACTTCAGATAATCAATATGCACAAAAGATTTTAAAAGACTATATTGTAACGAACGATAATGAATATATAAGATTAGAATGTGGTTCAGATAATGATTTTTCTAACGTAATTAACTTATTGGTTGAAAATAATATTTCTATTTATTCAATTGAAGACAAAGGAGAAGGTCTAGAGAAATATTATCAAAACTTGTACCAAGGATAAGCATATGAAAACGCTGATTTATAATGAAATCCGTATTTTCTTTTCAAAAAGAAATATAGGTATTTTTATCGTAGGATGTCTTTCTATGATTTTGATTTTTTGTTTCTACTTTGTGCCAAAGCACAATAATTATATTTCGAGTCAAGTTCATTATTACGAGCAAATGGTGACTTCAGATGCAACTAGATCTAAAATAATAACAGAGCAGATTAATAGGATGAAAGAAATTGGTGAAGACACAGAAAAACTAGAAAAATCCAGAGATTTTTGGCAGGCAGATTTAGAAAATTGCAGACTGGTGTCTTATAATCTTGAACATGAAAACGCACGTTGTATCGCTGAAACAATGATAAAAAGAGATAAGCTCCTTCAAAAAGTGATTGATGAAGGTGGAGATCTTTCATCATATTCAATCATGCTGCGTAATGATGAAAGAGATCTAAAAAATCGAATCAAACTTCAAGATATGTACATGAAAAATCAATTCTACGATTTTGTATACGAAAAAATGCCAACAGCATATTATATGTTATCTAATTTTTTTGTTTTTGGTGGGATCCCAATTATTGTAATACTTGCATGTGTCATATTATCTAATTTTGACTGCTGGTCTAAAGATTTTGAATCAAATACTTATAAATTACTGTTCACAATGACGGGTTCAAGAACGAAAATTTATTTATCAAGAACAATTGTAACATCAATAGCTACAATGATTATGAGTTTGATGATGATCAGTATTTTATTTGTATTAGGATATTTCGTTTATGGCTTAGGAGATGAAGTATTTGTTACAGTTAAAAACACATTCGTGCCTATTAGCATGTGGTGTATGAATAATTTAATGATAACAATCGTATTACTAGCTTTTCTATCAACTATGATTCAAGTGCTTTCACTTCTTACAAAAAACAGTGGTATAAGTCTATTAGTTCCTTGTCTATGTCTGCTCGTTTTATTAACAGACATTAATTTATTTAGTTCTATCTTCTCAATAAATTCTTTGATTCTTTGGATTATTACTTTATTAATCGTAATCATTCATTTTTGTATGGTTAAATATTTAGAAAGAATCGATCTAAATGGGGCAAATTAGGAGAAAAAGATATGGAATATGAGATGAAAAGTATTTTAAGGAGCAAAGCTAGCTTAGTATGCTTATTGATCTTTTTGATTGTAAATATGTTTTCAATGAACTTTTTAAACCTGGAGAATGATGTGGAAAGGAATATCATTTATAATGAGCAATTGATTGTAGAGAGTCAAAACTCAATTTCTCAAATCGATGTTATAAAAAAACAATTGGGTGAAAAAATAAAACCTGAACAGGTTGAAGTGTTAAATAATTATAAAGAATATTTAAATTGGAAGAGTAAAAATGCAAATGAAGCAATTGATTGTTTAAAAAAAGAGGGCGTTAAAGGATTTGAAAATTATCCTGATATAAAGAAGTATGACTTGTGGAATCAAATGTTTGAAATGGATTGTTTTGCAAAAACGGATAAGCAGTTAAGTCAAGTGGTGTTTAAAGATGAACTTGCTAAAATAGGATATCCTGATATATCTTTTGATGCATCATTATTAAATGATATGCAAAAGTTCTTTAACCGAGATTATGAAGATGCATATCATCATACCTATATGAATCTTCAGAATGCATTTCATGAAATAGCAACAGCAAACAATAAAAATATATTGAATATTGCGCAAGGTCCATGGGCGTATTTATGCCGCCAATTACGTTTAGGGAGTCTATTTTCATTAATGGTTATTCCAATAGGTGTTTTTTATACATTAATTGGAATTTGGCAGCAAAAGCAAAGTAAAAGTTTTGAGTTATCCTATTTGAATTCAAAAAGCTCAAATAGATTTTTACTATCAAGAATTATAGAAATAGGAATCAGTTATACCCTGATAATATTTATCTCTTTATTTGTTCCTGCGCTGATTCTAGGATTTCGACATGGATTTGATGGGCTAAACTCATATATGTTGATTGACTGGAATAATTTTGTTGGCTTTAAAACAAATCTGACTTCTTACAATTATGGATATGCATATTCTATGTTTTATGAGCACCTTATTTCGATGGATAATTATATGCCTATTAATATGGAGAATACATATATTTTTATTCCTTTGATCCTTTCTTTAGGGTTAGGTATTATGAAAATAATATTTACAGTAACTCTGGGATTGTTGTGCTCAATTTCTGTCAGAAAATCATGGGTTAGCTATGCATTAGGATTATTCATTGTGCTTATTCACATATATTCTCAACAAATAACATATTCAATCGAATTCTTTCCTATGTTAAATCCATTTAGTATTCTTGCTAGTCTAACTGTGATAGTAGGAAATGGAACACAGACATCACTAAATGCAGTATTAATGTTAGTAGTATGGTCTATTCTAATGTATTGTGCAACCTCGGTGATATTTAATAAAAGTGATGTAAAATAGACTATGACATAATGAATTATTATCCATTCTTGTTGCAGTATAAAAAAAACATATTTGCATTATAATCAAACAATGACACTAATGATTCATCGAATTATGTTAAACTGATGCACGCCTGTACTCAATATGTACTCACAGTGACTCCAAAATGAGTACATAATATACATAAATGATTTGGAATATAAAATAATACAGGAAATATTTGTATAAATAATCATATAATGTATATGTTGTATGGATTTAAAAGTATACAAAATCGAGTTCGAATAGTATACATATAGCAAAAAAGCCTTTATATAAAGGCTTTATTTGATGTTCATATGATGATTGCTACTAAATTGATACCAATAATATAGAGAGTATGTTCCTGATGAGAAATTGAATGTGTATTTTATATCTAATATTATTATTAGTTTGATAAATAATTACTCGTTCGATTTCCGCTTTTTCAAATTGGTAACATATCACTGGTTGAATCCAAATATGTTTTCAAGTCTTTATAACGCTTGGTTTGTTCGACAAGCATACTTAGTTCTTCATAAAAGAATTGTTTATATTTCCCCATAGTATTATCGATTATAATAGGTACTTTATTCACTATAAAATAGGATAGTTCATCGTTGTCGGTTCGATATTTATATTTCAAAATGAAATAGTTCAAAAGATTTTCGTATTGGCTATCACCTTTGTATACTTCTTTGGATTGTATAAAGGATTTAAGTTGATCGATTTTATTCGTCTTTTGATAAGAAATGCATAAATCGATACCTACAATATTCGCATAAGGTGAATCCATAGCTATATATTGTTCAAGATAATTTATGGCTATATCGTACATATCAATTCTAAAGGCTTGTAGACCGATATTCTTTAGAAGTTGAGATATTTTAATTTTAGGTATGTTTGAATTGTGTGCTTCTACTGTATGATTTATTTGAGAAACTAATTTTTCAAATTTTTCTTTTTCTGTATTTGAAAAGGCAAATCCTTTTAGAGAATAAATGTCGAGAAGACGAATATAATTGTTTTTATTAGTATATTCCTCTTCTAAATCTTGACAATAATCAAGCATTTCAGACAATTTGGATTGATTATATAAAATCATCATATGGTTTCCACGATTAATCATGCTGTTTGAATTTTTAAAATCAAAATAGGAAAAATCATAAATTCCACTAATTGTTCGTTTTTTAAAAACTAGATCCATCATGACTTCATAGAGGTTAGAATTGATAATGTTTTTTAGCGAGATAATATATTCAGTACTTTGAAGAGTCGGAAGTTCAAATGAGGAATAATAGGTGTAGATCCATTTGAAACACTCGTAGTATTCATGAAAGAAAATGTATTCTTTGAATGGATTTAATTGTTTTACATAGGATTCAGAGATGGATATAAGCTTTTCTAAATTATAATAATCGCAAGCATTTAATAAATCAGAAAAAATGGAAGTTGGCAGGAATTCTTCAATACAATAATCCGTATTGAATTTTAGATTCACCTTTTTTAGTAATTCTTCATAAATAGAATCGTTTTTAATAATAACACCCTGTTCTATTTTACTAAGTGTTTGTCGAGTGCATATTGGCTCATTATACTCATTTAACAAAAAAGAATTTTGCGATAGATGTTTAAATTGTTGAGTTCGATATAGATGGATTAGGTATCCAATTTTCTTTTTATCGGAATCATTGATCTTTAAATAATGCATAGTATTTCTCACTTCATAATCCACTTAATTTTAACATTTTTCATATATGTATAGAAGAATCAATTGTTAAAATTAATTGTTAAAAAAGAAAGATAACGGGATGTGATAGGTATATACTATTAAACTAAGAAGGGTATGGATGAGAATGTGTCGATATATATTGAAAAATAAAAAATATTTTATAGGTACACTGTGTACTAGTTTATTTGCGGGTGTCGTACCTTTGTTTTTGGCGTATGTAATTCAATTAATATCGGATGTTGCATTTAATAATCATTTTGAAAAAGCAGGTACATGTCTTTTTGCAAGTGTTTTATTTCTTGTATATACATTGATGACGACTTCTATTAATTCAATAATGAAGTCAACTTATAGGAAAAAATTAAAAACAGATTTGGGTGAAGATCTCTATTCTAGTTTGATGAATCAATCGTATTCTACATTTAAAAAAGAGAAGATAGGAAATCAGTTATCTCTATTTACCAATGATATAAAAATGGTAGATGAATATTACTTTTATCCAATATTAAGTATGATTGTCGATATCATTGTGTCTGTTATTATTTTAATATACATTCTTCGTATCCATGTATTTGTAGGATTCATGATGGTTGTGATTGCAGTAGCAACACTTTTGGTGCCGAAGATGATGGAAAAAAGATTGAAAAAGTATTCGAACCAATTGTCTTCTTATTCAGGTATATATAATTCAAAATTAAAGGAGATATTTCAAAATTTCGATATCATATTGGATTTGGGCGTTCTAAAGCAGTTCGTGGATAAAGGAAAAGAATGGATTGAAAACATGGAATATAAACAAAGAAATGTAAATATGGCAATATCTTTGACGGGAAACTGGGCTAATTGTATTGCGGCCACTTTTCAATTGATTTTCATGTTGGTGATTGGATTGATGATATTATATGGACATTTAGATATGATATATATGATGCCAATTGTAAATGTTTCTAATAATTTTATTTCGAATTTAAATGATATTTCAAGCAATCTTGCTGGATTTAAGTCGGTGTCGGACGTGAATTCGAAATTACTGAATATTATCGATTCTCATGGACAGGCAAATAAGTTTGTATCGAACTATGATGGAAATATCTATTTGGAACATGTATCTTTTGGCTATACTGAAAGTAAGATGGTTATTGATGATTTATCTTTCAAATTTGAAAAGGGAAAAAAGTATGCGATTGTTGGTCCGAGTGGTTCCGGAAAATCTACAATTTTAAAATTAATTTTAGGATATTATCCAGTTCAGAAAGGAAATGTGAGTGTTTTGGGTCCTAAGAATGTTTCTATGATTCATCAGGAAAGTCATATATTTGATGACACGATCCGAAATAACTTGAATATGGAGCTTGTACAAACAGATGAAACACTGTTAAAATGTTTGGAATTTGTAGATTTACCAGAATTTAAATTAGACCAGAATATTTGTGAGGATGGAAGTAATCTTTCTGGTGGGCAAGTTCAACGAATAGGGATTGCGCGTACAATCTCACATTTAAAAGAGGTACTTTTGTGTGATGAAATAACAGCAAGTCTAGATGCACAGACGGCTATCGAAATTGAAAATCGAATATTGGATTTAAAAGAAGAAACTGTATTATATGTAACACATAAATATTTTGACGAAACACTAAAGAAGTTTGATTGTATTCTTGTATTTAAACAAGGACGGATTGTTGAACAGGGATCATTTGAAGAACTTATGAAAAATAAAGAGTATTTCTATAGCCTAAAAAACAAAGGATGTATTTAGTGGATTATCCATATAAAAAGAGATATCGGTTTAAATAAATCCGATATCTCTTTTTGAAGTGTGCCGGGCATGGCATAAGCTCAGTTGGAGATAAACCAACCATGGGTAGTTACCGCCAAATGTAGTGAACCACAAGTCGTTGATAGTGATGTCATGGGTGGAGGAAGTGGTGTAGCGATTCTTTTGAGCGTACGCACAGAAACTTGATGAGGCTAAATGGTGGATGAGATTGCTTCACAAATCGAAGTCCAAAAGGTAAACGTAAAACCAAGACAGTAAATCAAGACGTTGTGAAAGAAATAGGGCTTATGTCTTACCCCGGGAGGTCTCATGGACAAGGAATTCTAGTATACTTTAAAATCAGTGATAGTACCCTTGTAGCGAAAAAGGCTTACCATGAGAAATCAGATGAAGTCATAGTAGGTAGCAATACTGAAGGACTGAAACGTTTATAGAGTGCAAATCTCTATTAGCAATGTCTGGATAGTCCGAATATGAGAATAACCTAGAACTATGGAACGTAACCATAGATGGTAAAGGTAATTGGGATGTTTCCAGATAAATTTACAAATAGAAGGGGGAGCAGCAAATGGAATTGATTGAAAAGATTTTAGGTGAAGAGAATCTACAGAAAGCAATTCGTAAGGTCAAGAAGAACAAAGGTGCATCAGGAGTGGATAAAATGACAGTGCAAGAGGTTGAGGAATGGTTTAATCAATATAAGGAAGAACTTATTTCCAAAATTTTGAATAAACAATACAAACCTATGCCCGTCAAAAGAGTCTATATTCCTAAACCTAATGGTAAACAAAGACCATTAGGAATACCAACCGTTGTCGACCGAGTAATCCAACAAGCTATGTTACAAGTGCTAAATGAAATCTATGAACCAGTATTTAGTGAACACAGTTATGGTTTTAGACCAAATCGTAGTGCACACATGGCGATGGAAGAAGTGCTTAGCTATCTAAATGAAGGCTATGAATGGATTGTTGACCTGGATATTGAGAAATTCTTCGACACTGTAAATCATGACAAATTAATTTCAATCTTAAGAGAGCGTGTCAATGATAGTAAAACATTACATTTGATACGAGCTTATCTGCAAGCAGGAGTCTTGGATTAGAATCTAGAAATCTTCGCTTCGCTAGGTACGCCGATGATTGTATCATTTTCGTTAAAAGCGAAATGAGTGCAAACCGTGTAATGAAATCAGTGACATCGTGGCTAGAAAGAAAACTATTCTTGAAGGTTAGTGCAACAAAAACTAAAGTGGTTAGACCAACTAAAGGTCAATTTCTTGGTTTTACATTTTACAAAGCTAAAACAGTATGGAAATGTACTCCTACTAAAGATAGGAAGAAGCGTCTTTACTCAAATATTCAGAAATGGATGGAAAGAAAACATGCAGTTTCAAGACCTCTATCAGTTACATTTGAAAAATTGAATCAAATGGTCAGAGGTTGGATACAATACTTTAAAATCTCAAGTATCAAAGGATTCTTGGATAAATTTGGCCAGTGGTTGCGTCATAAAGTGAGATGTATCATCATTAAACAATGGAAAAGACCATTACGCATATACAAGAATCTTATGAAACTAAATAAAGCATGCAGAAGTAATTTTACCCATGAAGATATATTTAAATGCGCTAACTCTAGACTTGGATGGTACAGGAGAAGTAGTGGGAATATCGTGAATTTTCTTCTTTCTCCCACTGTTCTAGGCATAGAGAAAGGAGATAGACCAGGTTTGATCAATCCCCTTATTTACTATCTTGAGATTTTGTGATTCGTTTTAGATTCGATATAAATGTAGAGCCGTATACGAGACCCGTACGTGCGGTTCAACGGGAGGGGCAATAATCTTTGTATTATTCCTCTACCCTATTAAAGGCTATTGATTGATTATGATATAGCTGTAAAACATTGAATGGCTACTAAAATTATTTTTTAGTTGGATAATTAATTGTTCACTCAATATATTCATCGTTGCTAATCTTACCACTTTTTAGATTGGCTTTTTTGTATCCATGCTTCTAAAAATCATCAAAAAGATTTGTGTTCAAATCAATTAAATAATGCTTTTCATTATCTATTGTTTCTTTTTTTATAATGAAATCAGTTGTTCTGTGCCAATCGAGTAATGTAAAAACAAAATCAAGTGCTCCGGTATGATCGTCCATATTTAAATACATAGAATTGATATGTAGCGCCTTACTTATTTTTTCTAACATGTCTTTACGTGGAACTCTGATTCCGTTCTCATATTGCGAAATACGAATTCTTCCATTTCCATCCGCTGAAAGCCCGGATTTTTCGGCTAGTTCGGTTTGTGTTAAACCTCGAAATTGACGGACAAATCTTATTCTCTTTCTGTCAAGATATTGACCTTCTTCGTTTGTTAAATAGTCTAATGTTAGGGCTTCTGGTGCATATGACTTTGGAATCGTTTTTAATAAAGTTAGTAGTGTTCTTTAATAGATAGATTAAATTTCCTTCATATTCTTTATCATCGAGTGCATCATCAAAAATAGAACCTTTTTCTAAACCTTTCCATCTAGTGCAAAATATGCGGGAATTGTACACTATATGTTGATCGGCCATGCACTTTTACCTGCACCTTTTTTGATTCCACATGAACAGGCATCAATTGGTTTTATTTTTAAGTGTTCTTTTTGATTCGTTTTTCACTTAGCTTATTTTAGTTAGATATTTCTTTAAAAGAAAAGCACAGAAATAAGGAAAAGTATATATGTTATTAGATAATCCAATATTACCCGATATGAATTTAATACCAAATTGAATGTCAGGATAGTGATTACTGGCAATCAAAGTACGTAAAGATCTTGCAGTTCCATTTGTTGCTTTTACTTCTACTGGAATTAGATTCTCTTTGTTTCGAACAAAAAAATCTTGTTCCAAAGTTGAATTGTCTTTTTTATAGTAGTACAGATCACACCCTGCTTTCACTAAGGCTTCTCCCACTACGTTTTCATAAAGAGCACCTTTATATACACCTAAATTTTTATTTACTCGTAGGTTTTCTTGGGCTTCATCATCTAACATAGAGACTAATAAACCGGAGTCTGCAAAGTATATCTTATACTTTGATTCGTCGTAGTTTCCTTTTAGAGGAAGTTCCGGGAATTGCATACAGTAACAAATATTTATGATACCGGCATCTTTTAACCACTCAATACATCCACGATAATCTCTAAATCTAGCATTGGATGCAACTTTTGTGATTTGGAATTTTTTATTGTCTTTTGCTAATTGGACAGGAATATGATTAAATACATTTGTGATTCGTGTTTGGTCCATTCCATCAGCATATTTTCTTATATCTTCTTTATAATCGGCAACAAGTTGTTTCTGAATGTCAATAGAGCCCTCAAATGTTCCTTTTTCGATATATTCTCGAACAACTGCTGGCATACCACCTAAGATACAGAAGTCCAAAAACAACGAAGAATAGATAGACATTTCAATTTCATTAAATGATTTTAATTGAATCATATGCTCTAACATTTCCTGAATAGTCGATTCATCGTAACCTTTAGCCCATAGAAATTCTTCAAAATCCAAAGAAAACATTTCGTAATCTGTTTTATATCCAACACTATTGCTTTCGATACTTTGGTAGTTAATACCTAAAAGAGAGCCACTACATATTACATCAAAACGTCCATCTATTTTGAAAAATTTGAGTGATGTAGCAATATCTGGAAAATCTTGCAACTCATCAAAAATAATAAGTGTATCATTTTCGATAAATTGTTTAGATGGATCAATCCTAGATATATTTTTAATGATATCTTGCGCTTTATAGCCGTCTGTAGTAATCATTTTATAATTTGGTTCTTCTACAAAGTTGATATAAATAATACTTTTATAATTTAAATGACCAAATCGTGTGATGGATTCTGTCTTGCCAACTTGTCTTGAGCCTTTAATAATCAATGGTTTCTTATTTGGATCTGTTTTCCAATTTAACAAATAATTATCTATTTTTCGTTTCAAATATGTCATCGTATATCAGCTCCTTTACTTATAAGTATAAATAAAATTAATGAGTCAAACAACAGAAAATCACAAAAAAATAGGATGTTTATAAATTGTTTGCACATTTTAATAGGATGTTTATCAGGGGTTATCACAAAACAAGTAGTATTGTAGATAGATGATATGTTAATAAAGAATTATCTGACTTATTCGAAATGATACTAATAAATAGGAAAACAAAATAAATTCTAGTTTTCTTTCATGGTATAATTAGAGTCAAATAATGAGTTAGTAGGTGATAAGTGCATGAATGATTACAGAGGATTATTGATTAAGAAACAACGAAAAGAGTTAGATATATCATTAGAAGCTTTATCACATGGGGTTTGTTCTCCTTCATATCTTTCTAAAATTGAAAATAATATCTTGGTCGCAAATGATGATATATACAATTTGTTGTTTAAAAAATTAGGGATTTCTACGATGGATACAATTAAAGAAGAAAGCATTAAACAAATGTTGGATCTTTTCTTTAAATACTATATGTCATCAGATTCAAAAATATTTAAGGTAATGGATGAATTGTTGGAATATAAAGATGAGGTTGTGTCATCCTGTTTATTTGTTCAATATCAATTGTTTTTACTGTATGCTTCCGAAATGAATTCTCAAATCAATATATCACTTGCTGAAGTGGAAGCGTATTATTCATACATGGATGATTCGCAAAGAGAATATTTTAATTTGTTTAGATTATCTTCTGGAAATATGGAACTATCTGATAATGAGGAATGGATATTTATACGAAGGTTGAAGGCCAAAGCCAATCTATATGCGTATCAAAAAAATACTTTTGCGGCATACGATCTGTATAAAACATGTTTAAATTATGCGGTGGAATTAGGCAATAAAAAATTGATTGCGGAAATCCTTTGCTCATTAGGATGGCTTTGTCTTGATATAGATTTAAATCAAGCTGAAAAATATTATACAAGTGCAGCTCAGTATGACTCACAATATAGGATGTTGGCTTTTTTTAATCTAGGAGCAACTATGATACAGCATAAGGATTGTATGGAAAAGGGAAATCAATATTTAAAGAAAGGATTAAAATTATGTACGGATGACTTTTTTGCAGTTAAATATAAAGAGGCTTTATTTGTATATGAGATTCTAAAAGAAAATGTTGGAGATGCGAAAAAATTAATCAAAGAATTAGATGATTCTAAGTATATTGATGTTTTCTCTATGATGCTAAATGAGGATTATCAATTGAATGTAGGCTATCAGAATCGATTAAAAGAATTAAAGAATGATTCTTCTTTGTTTAAATTCTTATTCATAAAAAATTGTGAATACCTGCATAAATATAAAGAGATTTGTGTCGCAAATAATTTTATTTAATATTAGTTTTGTGCAAGATTACATGATAAATTGAACTTAATATAGACAAGAAACCCATTTATTTCTCAATGACAGTTTCTTGTCTTTTTTTTGGCCTTGAAAAATAATAACCCTAAGGAAAAGGGGTTATTTATGTTTAAACTTGTTCAGAATCATAAAGGATTATATTTTATTTCGCTTATTCTCATTGTTTCATATTCAGTAGTGGATCTATTGAAATCAATCTTGATGAGCTATATATTTGATAATCATCTTCTGGATTCAATTTCAAGCCTTATAGTGATCGTATTGATATTTTTAGGTGTCTATTTAATTGTTTCCACTTTACAACAATATGTAGTAGAGGTGTTGAAGAATAAAATACGTTATAGTCTTAATCAAAATTTGTATCAATCGTATGCTTCCAGAAATATAGAATCGTTTCAAAAAAAGGATAGCAGTGAGATATTGAATGAATTTAATAATGAAGTGAATGTGGTGATTGATAATTATGTTTCTTCAAAATTAAATGTGTTCTCATTAACCATTTCATTGATATTGGGAAGTCTATATATCGCAAATCTAAGTGTAGAAATATTCATGTTTCTGCTCTTTTGTGCTTTTATAACAATTTTAATAAATAGTATTTTTAAAAACAGTTTAAAGAAGAATCAAATGAATTATTTGGATTCAATGAAGCAATGGCTTTGTTCTATTAAAAATCTGTGTCGTTGTTTTAATGATATAAAGATTTTAAATTTAGAAAAAGTATTTTGTGACGGTCTGGACATTGAGAATAAGAATTTAGAACAAAATACCTTAAAAAACAATGGATTTATAAAGATACTTTCTTCTTTAAATTCTTTTATTTCTCAAGCCATGTTTTTTTTGACATTGCTCTTTGGAATTGTGTTAATACATTATAATCGATTAACAGTGGGACAATTATTAGGAATTGCACAAGCTAGTAATATGGTAATCATGCCAATCGTTAATTATGCAAATCTTCGAAACATGATTCAATCTTCTAAACCGGTTCTACAAAAGCTGTTGGATAATTCAATGTGCTATGCAGAAAATGAACCCATTATTTTTGATGAACAAATTCATGATATTAAGATTAAGCATTTACGTTATTCTTATGGTGTTCGTCAAATATTGGATTTAAATAAGTTGGTGATTGATCATGGGAAAAAGTATTTAGTCATTGGTAAAAGTGGTGATGGTAAGAGTACGTTTTTAGACATTTTAACAAAGCAGAAGAAAGCAGGTGGCATTTATGTGAACGATAAGGATTTGAAGGATGTTCAATTTAGCACCTATGCCGATAAGTTTTCTTATGTGAATCAAAACAATGACTTATTACCGTTTTCCTTTGAACAAAATATTACTTTAGGAAGGAAAATGAGTAAATATTCCTTGAAAGATTTAGTAACTATATTTAATTTAGAATCAATATTTGATAAGGAAAGAGACAATCTTGATTTTGAACATTTGAATTTAAGCGGTGGAGAGAAACAACGTATTTGTTTGGCAAGAGCAATGTACAGAAATAAAAAATGGCTTTTCTTGGATGAGGCGTTTTCTGCAATCGATAAAGCAAATTCAGATCGAATACATCAATTCATTTTATCCAATCCAGATATTACAGTATTGTCTATAGAACATAAAGTAACAAAAGAAACAGTTTCTTTATATGATAAAGTCTTATTATTTGAAAACAAAAAGATTGTATCTATGGATGTGGAAGAGTACTTAAATAGTAGCTTTTAAAAGAGAATACGTATGAAGTGATTTAAACTATATTTAAATTCATTCTCAGGTATCTAGCTGCTACCAAAATGATACCAATAAAAATAATTAAGATATATAATACATGTTAATTGTAAATAAATACTGTTATTTGCGTATATATAGTAAACAAAAATGATTACGTTATAACTTTCTTTTCCGAGTTCGAATAGTAGTATTTGGCTTGAGCGTTGTCAAAAAGCCTTTATTTATCGGTGCTAGCCACGTGATTATTATTCCCTGGAAGATTTTTGCAACACTTTTGCGACCATTTGTCGAAAAATCATCTTAATCAACAATAAATTCAACATCTGAATCTGCCATAAGATCACCATTTAAAACATAATTATGAGCCATTACATATCGATTCTCGTCAAACATTTCAATGTTTAAATCCATAAAGTGTGGAGTTGAATATTTCATGTATATTGCATCACCGGTAAGTATTGGTCTAGCAATATTTTCAAAAAGCTTATAGTTTTCGTGTTCAATATCTTCTTTTGTTAGCATGATTAATTTCTCCTTGTAGATTGGTTCAAGCTGCTCAATCATTTCATGAGCTGCACTTTGAATATTGTTTAGAATTTCTTTTAATTCTTTTGAATCATTGTTTGCATATCTTGCAATGTAACCAAAAGAGTATTCAGAAGTATCTAATCCAAAGTGGTCACAAATAACAAAAGCCAACGATTCTGCTTCTATTTCTCGTTGGCTTCGATCTTTATCTGTTTGTTTATGAAGTATGCTTTGAGCATATTCGTGTATTAGTGTTTTTGCGGTATGGATATCTTCTAAGTCCTTATTCACAACAATTTGATCTGTAGTAGGGGAATAATATCCTTTGGCACCATTTGCTAGATTAGAGTCTTCAGACTTGTTTTTAAATTCGATTGGAATCTTGCTAGCTGATTTAATTGCTTCTATCATGGCGAGAGATTCTTTATTAGAACCTTTTAAATCTGAAATTACTTCAGGAAGGGGGCGCCTGTGGTTTGTGAAATATCAAATACAATTGTTGTCTTAAAACACTATTTATCGTATTATTTTATAAAATATGATCCGTTGACTTTTTAATCCTGGAAGAAAACTAACGGATTTTTTGTGCTTTTTGACGTACAAATGGTGGTGTACCCTTTTAAATAACATAACGTGTACTACTTCGTTATTTAACAGGGTAGATGTCAATTGCACAATGAATATAAGAATTTACTGGTAGGAAGTTTTAATTTGCTTATTATTCATATATATACTTTATTCAGAAAGATAAGTCGGAAGTTGCAGAATTGATAAATTTACCTTTCGAAGAAAAAACAGTAACCTTATATAAGAATAAAAAAACAAGCATTATCCATCAATTCAAATATAAGGTAAAAAAGAGTATCAACCGACGAGGAGAAAAATAGATGAATATTACAAGTCTTGAAATTGCACAGGCAACAATGGATATGTTCTTTTGTTTGTTCTGTCTAATAATCTTTGTTTCAATTAAAGCAAATAATCCAAAACAGAAGAGTATGAGGATGTTCGTTCGATTATTTCTTATTGCTACAGTTCTGTTTTTTGGAGAGACTTTGGCCTATATTTTTAGAGGTAACCTGGGTCCTTTTAATATTTTAGTAACTAGAATTGCGAATCTTATGGTATTTGCTATGAACATAGCAATGGCAAATACCTATGTTAGATATGTTAGTTCTGTTTTTGTTGAAAAAGGTGCTGAAGTAAGTGGCAATAGTGTTAAAATTGCCAATATCTTTTCGTGCATTAATATTTTCATTGTTGTGGTTAATTTGTTTTATCCATGGATGTATTATTTCGATGAGGCAAATTATTATCACAGGAATAATTTCTGGTATGTATATACACTAATATCACTTGTCGTCATATTTATAGGAGCAGGTATAGCGTTTAAGTATAGAAAGTATTTGGAAAAACGAAGCTTCATTTCAATGATGCTGTTTTCGTTTATTCCAATAATTGCAACAGTTGTACAGTCCTTTATTTATGGATTTTCTATAACCAATTTAGGACTGGGAATAGGTTCATTCGTAATGTTTGCTGCATATATGTATGATTGGTCTCATAATGGGGATGAACATACGAATATGATTAATAACAGCAGATTTGATGCTGTTATTATGCTTATCATAATGCTACTTAGTATGAGTGTTTCCATCATAGCATGTGTGAATGTGATTCAACAGGTAACTAAGGAAAACTCTGAAATACAGAGCAGAACAATTGCACAGATGGTTTCAGCAAAGATTGAGAAAGAATTTATTAAGCCAATTACTGTTTCTCAGACGATTAGCAGTGATATTGATATAAGAACCTACCTAGGGGGGAAAACCAGAGAAGAGGCGGAGAGTGTCAAAGACGATATGACTAATCGTTTGGTATCCATTGGTAATGAATTTGATTATAAAATGGTATTTGTTGTTTCGGATAAAACAAGAGCATATTATACATATAATGGAATAAGTAGATATCTTGATGTTGAAAATGACAGCCATGATATATGGTATAAGGATTACTTGGATTCAGGGAAAAGATATATAGTTAATGTTGATACTGATGAAGATAATAACGGGAGCCTTACGGTGTTTATTAATTACGGTATTTTTGACACGAATGGAGACATTTTGGGGGTATGTGGTGTCGGAGTTGATATGAATGACCTTGTAGACATATTTGCCAGGTTCGAGGAAGAATACAATATCAAAGTAGATTTAGTTAATCATGATGGACTTATACAGGTTGATACGGATGTAAGTTCTATAGAAACAAGCTATTTGGATAATTCATATTTTGGCAATGTATCAGATGATGATTTTTATTATCAGTTATCGGAGAATGACTGTTATATGACCAAGTATCTCGAAGGATTTGATGGGTATATAGTAATAAGAGATAAGAATCCTGTTAAATTGGATGTAAATAAAATTATACTTCCAATTGTTTTAATCTTTGTTGCAGGCGTATTAATAATGGCAACTTCATTTGTTATTATTAGTATGAGAGAGAAGAAGGCAAAGGAAGCATACAACAGAAGATATGAAGCATCTATAAAGGACAATCTTACAGGCTTATATAATAGACGAGGGTTTGAAGATGACTGTGAAATAATCAAGAAAAATAATAACTTAATAGAATACGTTCTTATTATGATGGATTTGAATGGTTTAAAAGCAGTTAATGATAATATTGGTCATGAAGCAGGGGATGAGTTAATAATTGGCGCTTCGAAGTGTATGGATAATGCATTCTCAGGTCTTGGTAGGACATATCGTGTAGGTGGCGATGAGTTTGTTGCATTACTGAGAGGAACGAGAGAAGAAGCACAGGATGCAGTTAAGACATTTGATTATTTAACTGAAAACTTCCAGGGAAATCTTATTTCTGAACTTAGTGTGTCTAAGGGAGTAGTTGTTTGTTCAGAACATATAGAACTTAATTTTGAAGAAATTAAAGCAATGGCTGATAAGTTGATGTATGCAGATAAGGATGAATATTATAGACGAACAGGAAAAGATAGAAGACGAGTTTGATTTATAAATTGAAATTTAAGGAGTAATTATGCAATGTCATTAAGTTAAGAAATGGCATCTTTGAGAGGAACACAAAAAATGTGCTCCTCTTTTCGTATTATAGAACTAGAAGTTATTCAAGTAATAATTCTAGTTTTTTATTTTATCTAGAAGTGATATCATATCACTGAAGAGAAGTTAATCATTATAACTTGAGACATCCATAAGGTAAGCTCGTAAACAACGATTGATAGCTACGACTATTAATGTATCGTTCTTCTCTTCACTAAATAAACATATTGACTAGAGGTTGCTTAAATTTAACTTCTAGTCTTTTATTTTGTAGGCATACATTATAATAGACTTAAGAAAGCAGAGAGAGGTCCTCTTGGAAACACAGTTGTGATTTCGTTAAAAAAAGTTCTCTGCTTCCTTTTATGACATGAGTCAGTTTATATCCAAATAGGCCTTTTGATTTATTGATAGAGCCTGCATGTAAGACGAAAATAGATAGTTGTTGATTACCAAATTAATTGTTAACACAGTATCCAAATTAAATTGTACACATAATTAGGTATCTTCAAATTGTTTATACATATATATTCATATTAAATGTGAAACCCCATCATAAAAAAATGGATACTCAATTTAGAATATCCATTTGATGTTGATATAAATATTTTAAGGCGTATGAAATTGAGCAGGCGCTCTTTTCACACGGTAATTTCTTATAGATTTTTTGACTGTTTTTTTGTGTTTCGTGCAAATTATCCAGTTCAACTTGGAGTGAATTCACAAAATATGATTCGCCTTCACATTCCGTGAATTCATTTATTTCAATTCCTAACAGCCATTTTAGATTGTCTTTTACTAAATGGCATAGATAAGTATGTTCTAAGTTAACGCTATCTTCAACAGTTACTTTAAAATCAACACTTCCTTCAAAATGCACTTCTTTTAATTCGGCAATTTCACTTTTTCTTGATGCGGATCCTGTTTCATATACGATCATTTGGTTTGTTTCTAATATCATTCTATTGACCTCTAACTCAATTCATTGTCGTTTACGGCATCCATTACAGTTTCCATACTGATTATCATTTCCTGCTTCTGCTCACCAATCAATAAACTTTTATTACAGATTTGATTGATCATTCGAGGAATACCATTCGATGCGTTGATAATTGCATTTAGTGCATTATTATCGAACACTTCCTGATGACATCCCACACCATCTAATTTTTCTTTTATATAACGTTTTGTCTCTTCTTCATTTAGATTTTCTAAATTGTGTGACATGATTATACGCTGCCTTAATGGTTCATGGCTTGATAAGCGCAGCTGATTGTTTAACTGTGGCAATCCAACCAGTAATACGACTGCATAATCTTTTGAATCCATTTCAAAATTGAACAGTATTTTTAAATCATTCAAGATCCCGCTTTTCATATAATTAGCTTCATCAAATATAAATACAGGTGTAATTCTTTTTTCACGTTTGTATTTTTCTATAATTGTCTGAATGGCTCGGAAATTGTCGACTTTTTTATAGTATGGTTCGATTCCAAGATTCAATGCCATCTGTCTGTAGAATTCTATAACAGTAACTGTAGACAGTGATATATATACTACCTTATAGGCGGCAGGATTCAATTCGTTTGCCCATTGTCTTACGCTTGTTGTCTTGCCTCGGCCTGCACCTCCTGTCAATACGCCAAAGCCTTTTGTCTGCAGAAGATAATTCAATCTGAATTTCACTTCTTTATATTCATTTGTTTCTACTAAAACATCTTTTCCATTTTTTATAAATGGATTGATTTCCAATCCATATCTTCCTGTATAATTCATTATTGCCCTCCCAGCTCACTAAGCTTCAGTTTATGTCGATGCATCGTTGCATTTTTATTTTTATCCAACAGTTGAATAGGTTCCAACTCTTTTGAAATAGAATCAACCACATATACTTTTTTCAAATCTGGTGAATAACGAATCAATAGTTTCTGTCCCTGATATTTATAGTTTACTTCATATTCCTTTTCGTCAATTACGATCACACTGTCATTAGATACTTTACGTTCGATTTCAAGTAAAAAGCTGCGCTCAACCTCCTGATCAGACATTCTAATAATCAATGTGCTTTCCGAAAAGAAACGTTCCATCGGTGATTTTCCATTCAATGATGAATGAATGCGTTGATTATATTCCTGTACATAGGCAAACAATGATTTTCTTAATTCTTCAATATCTTTAAAATCATTCATACAAAGCTGTGACATCCACTGATCTTTCAGAGTTCGAAACCAGCGCTCGATTTTCGCCTTTCCAGTTGGAGTTCGAGCAGGATTATAATGAATGATTGTTCCAATTCGTGCTGCCAGAAGGTTCATCTGACTGCTTCTGTAGTTGGCTCCATTATCAAAGTTGAATTTTTTTGGCTTTCCATATTTAATGACCGCTCCACGAATCACACTCATCAGATTCACAAAATTATCGTTAAAGAATATATCGATTCCGACAATCATACGACTTGCATCATCTATAAGTGCAATAATATAAGTCCTCTGCTTCTTTCCATCTACTTTTAGATAAGGACCAACACTTGAATCTCCACACCACACTTCATTTATATGTTCGCATTCGTATCGCCTCATATCTTTTATAGGTGTGATTCCTTTTGAATCCTTATATTTCTGCACAAATCGATTTACTGTAGACAAAGAAACATCTTTTTTTACGATTGTATTTGTGTCAAGAAGTCTCTGGTAGACTATCGTAGCTGGAAGTTTTGGATATTCAGACAATATATAAATAATTTGATTTTGAACATCCCCATCTAGCTTACGATATTGATTAGAATCATTTCGTGGCTTTGGGATCAATCCATCAAATCCGGATTTTAAATACCGATCATACCACCTTCTTACTGTATGAGGGTGCACCCCAGCCTTTGAACCTGCATCTCGAAAGAAATCACTTTTTGATTTGTACGTATCTATATTTCCAGATACAAGTGGTGCAATAAATCCATATCTTTTTAAAGCTATTTCCTGTGCTGTTTTATGATCCATTATAAATTTTCCTCCTTACAGCGACATAATATACAAGGAAATGGCATAATTCCTCACACTTTATGTGGAGAGGGATAAAAAAATATTTCTAGTGCATTTAATCTGCATAAACTGTAATGAAAAAAATTTAAAACAGCTCTTAAAAAGATCAGTATTCAATCTCATACTTTCAGACATCAGTCGCTCTTTCCAGTACTTTTGAAACTGGGACCGAATATAATAATACGAATATTCATTAATTTCTTCATTCCATTCTATCCAGTCAATGAATGTATTAAGAAAGTCTGATTGAAGAGCTTTTAGATGAACTTCCAAAGCATATTGAGAATAAGGAACGATAAAATACAAAAGCACTGCATGAGTGGATTTACAACTCATACATTTAACACGAAGGATCCGCAAAGTGACTGAATGTTTTCTGTATTTAACTTTACGAGTATAATAGCCATGTTTTTGAAAATCATGATGTTTACATTTAGGACATATTAAGGAATACAGATTTAAAGTGTCTGTGAATTTTTTATACGATTCAGCATCTACCTGGTTGACGTTAGCCTTATAAACAGTTATCATAATCTTGTTCGTAAGAGCGGAGAGTAAAAAGAACTCATTGGCGTGCGTTGGTTTTACTCTCTTTTCTTTTTCTCACTTTCTATAGGAAATATTATAAAAGTCATAACACATAATTTGAATAAATTTTATTCAAACTTGTGCTATGACTTTTTCATTTAATGTGATTAGATTATTCACTTTCATATTCAAATAATTTGGCAATCAACATGTTCTCGGCTTTCTTCAATGTACTTGCCTTTTTCTTCTTTTCCCGTATTCGCTCTGCATTGCCAGCCTTTTGTATCTTATTCAATACCTTTTCTTCGTCCTGCTGTACTGCCTTAGCCCAATACTGCAAGCGTTCCAATACGGCTTGATACAGCACATCATAACGAATGTAGTGCATAGAACAATTACCTTTGCCAAACTGCCCGTAGTAACTGCAAGCATAATAACTGTAAGGCGTTTTATTTGCCTTATTCGTTCCAAATCTCATAGACCAGCCACAATCCGCACACTTGACAAGCCCTGCAAAAATCGGCGTTGCCTTTTCCTTTGTCTGTCTGCGTCTTGATTTTATCTGCTCCTGCACACGATAGAACACTTCCTTGTCAATAATCGGCTCGTGAGTGTTTTCTACTCGAAACCATTCACTTTCGGGTTTACGCACTTTCTTTTTACTCTTGAACGATACCGTAGACTGCATATTGTGAACACTGTTTCCGATATAAACCTCACTTTTCAATATCGCCTTGACATGAGCAATCGTCCACTCATAACGCTTACTTTCGGGTTTTCCCTCAAAGATATGTGCAAAAGTACCGTATCTTGTAAAATTTAGCCATGACGCTGTCGGAACTTTTTCTGCTCTTAACTGCTTTGTGATTTTTGCACTTCCGTAACCTTGATAGGCTAGGGAAAAGATTTTTTCAATAATCCATTTTGTTTCATCATCAATCAACAGTTTTCCTTTGATGTCAGGGTGTTTCTTATATCCTAACGGAGCATAAGCACTGTAATGAGCCCCCTCCGCAAACTTTGTCTTAAATGCTGATTTGACTTTACGGCTTGTATCTCTTGCCACCCATTCATTGATGATGTTCTTAAATGGTG
>OKTJ01000534.1_pt1 | contig 26013 bp, 16 predicted proteins | sample 1606201 | NCBI WGS metagenome assembly OKTJ01 (sample SAMEA3879536, study PRJEB24766) | human gut metagenome | biome: human-associated habitat; feature: feces | place: USA | collected 1985/1987 | reverse complement strand
TTATCCTCAGAACTGCTTGCTAATAAAGTGGTTATAAAAATCTTCCAAAATTACAAAAAAAACACCGCAGAAAAGAGAAATCGCCGCTTTTTCTCGCACACTCCAGATACGGGGAGCAGCGCGTTTTACCGTACGCTCGAATAGGCTGGAGCGACTGTCGGTATCATTCGAAGGGCGGCGAAAACGATCCACGATACCCCGGGTAACTCCGGCGGTGCACACCCGAACAATTCGGTATCTGTCGGAAAAATTCTAAAACCATACCGCCACAATCCTATACCTCTCTTCCTACAGATCCGATAATCTCCCGGAACCGGCCGCCCTCTCGCCCCTCCCGAAAACGCTACCGCAAGACAACCGGAACACGCCCTGCGAAACAGTTTCCTCCACCGCAAACAGAAGGCGGGCCGGCAACTGCTAACGATCGCCGCCGTTCCCGGCGCACATACGACATTCATCACATTCCGCTCGGAGGCGTCCAGAAAATCCGATGTACGTTTTGCGATTCGATTTGTATAATTTGAGAACGAAACATCCTTCAATCCGGATAATTTTGTATAATTATTTTTCAGATTCGGGTCAAACCGGAAAAACCATTCCCGGACACCCGGATTTTTTACCCCGAAAAACAAGGAATTTCAAGCCCCGTATATCCCACCCGACTCTACCGTCCATAAATTTCACCGACCTCCATCCATCGAAAAAATGCAGGACGGAAGAGTCGCACGGGGCGATTTCCCGGCGAAAGCCGAAATAATAGCGCAAAAAGACATTTTTAGTACTTATTTTTACTATCTTAGTATTCAGAATGTTGGAAAACCTCACATATTTCCTTAACGGAGCTTCCCTGTCATTTTTCGCTATGGGCGCCTTCCACATGGCGATTTATGCCCGACAGAGCAAATCCCGGCCCCATTATCTCTTCACGATCTGCCTGATATGGATGGCATTGATCGAACTCAAAGAGTTTTTCCTGAGCCACGATGCCGCCTACAACTACGAAATTCTCGGCCCGGGCTTCACCTTTCCGGACCTGTTTACCCTGGCTCTGCTGTCGCTCTTCTTTTTCGAACTGGTGATGCCCGGCCGCATCACGGCACGATACAGCCTCAAACTGCTGAGCCCCTTCGTTCTGCTCGGCGGCGCCTACTGGCTCGGAACGGCTTTCGAACCCCGCACGGTATATGCTTCCCTGCCGGAGTTGCTAAAGGACCTGCCGTCCTTCCTGCCGACGGTAATTCTGCTCTACACCCTATACACCGTCGGTTACTGCCTCTTCGCCCTGACTCGCATCGTCCTCTACTCCATCCGTTACTCCCGGGAGATCGCCCAGGCCTACTCGTTCACGGAGCGCATCCACCTGCAATGGCTGCGGTGGATGTCGGCACTGCTGGCCTTCTACCTGCTTTCATACATCATCATCATTCTATTTTTCAGCAATATCTGGTTCACCATTCTCATCTATATCCTGACACTTACCGTCTGGGGTATCCTCTACGGCTGCATCCTGCAATACCGCATCCCGGACATTATCCGGGATTACTGGCAACCGCTCCCGGAAGAAGAACCCATCGAAGAAAATCCGGAAATAAACCTCGCCGAAGGAAAAGGACGCGCCGCATCGCTGCGGGAACAGTTGCAGGAAGCCATCGTACAGCGCAAACTATACCTCAACCCCGGACTTACGATCATCGACTTGGCCTGCGAATGCGGCACTAACCGCACGCAACTCTCCCTGCTGCTCAACAAGGAATTGGGCTTGTCGTTCCGCGACTACATCAACCACTGCCGCATTCAATATGCCGCCTTGCCGCTGCTCGAAGACGAGGAGGCCGGCCATAAAATCGAAGAAGTGGCCCTATTATCCGGATTCGGGAGCACGGCGACTTTCTACCGCGCCTTCGCCAAAGAAAAAGGCATGGCCCCGCAACAATGGCAGGAGTCCATTAGAAAATCCCGGACAAGGGGGGGGGAAGACAACGGTTTACGGGAAATAACCGGACTTCAGGAAGAGTGTCCGTAAGGCATCGTTCGCAACATTGAACAAGCGTACCGAAGTCGCAAATCAATTTGCCGCTCCGATTCATTTACAATGGACGGCTCAAGGATACGGTCCTATTTCCTTTTAGGACAAAAGCCTGCTCTCCGCTCTCCGAGCGTCGAACCCGTAATCCGGAAACACCCGTCAGGGATGCCATCCGATCTTCTTCAACGATAGCCGGCATCGAAGAGCCAGCCCCGGATAAAGTTCATCGCCGAATAAACCGCCCCATGAGCCGGATCCTGCGCCGCACGCCCCGAATGCCCGAACACCCGTCAAGAAGCCGCCGGCCAGTTATCTCTTACGGTCGCCAGAAGTAAAAAGCCCCGGACAAGGTCGCAATTCCTATGTGCCGGGGTAACGAATCCGCAATCCGGAAAGCACCCGGCCCCCGGACAAAAGCCTACGCTCCATACACCCCAGCGGTGAATTCTGCGGCCGGCACGGGCTCGGACGCAAAAGAAGAGCACCGCTTCGATCCCGCCGGAAACGGACACGCCTCGCCGTAAAACATCGGCAGTCATATACCGCCAATATACCTTATTCGACGGTCGTTTATTCACGACCCGTGACCGTGTTGTAATACTTGTCGCCCTAAATCCCTTCGCTCGGAGGAAACTTGGGCTACGACACACCCCAAAGGGACACCGAAGTATATAATCACAAAAATACGGTACTTCCCGGCAGTCAAATGAAAGCGGCGCCCCCTTTTCGGAAGCGCCGCCGTATCAATCGAAATACAGGTCTTATTCGGTAACCCGCTCGAGCCATTTCACCATACCGAGCATAACGCCCATCGAGATGATGCAGACCGAGAAGAATACAGTCCAAGCCACCCAAATGGGATAAGCATTGTAGATGAGCGGCCCAATCCAAAGCAGCAGATTGCCTACTGCCGTTGCACAGAGCCACAGACCTTGGCAAAGGCCCTGGAGATGCTTGGGAGCAACTTTAGAGACGAACGACAGACCGAGAGGAGAAATGAATAGCTCCGCTACAGTCAGGAAGAAGTAGAGCACGAAGAGAACCCACGGTCCTGTCTTGAGAGCGGCGGCCTCTGCAGCCGGGAGATCCTTGAACGCCTCGGCCGAAGGATAACCGTTGATGATCGAGAATACGGTCATGAAAAGGAATGCCAATCCGGCCAAACCCATACCGATAGCGATCTTGCGAGGTGTGGAAATCGCTTTTCCACGGCGTGCAAGAGCGGCAAATACCCACATCACGACAGGAGTGAGGATGATGACATAGAATGGGTTAAGAGCCTGCCATATTTCCGGCTGCACGGAGTCAGTCTTCACGAAGTCGCGGGCAAAGAGCGAGAGTGAAGTTCCGTTTTGATGGAATGAAAACCAAAAGAAGATAGCAATACCGAGCACAGCGAAGAGGGCTGCCATACGCTGCTTGATTTCCGTAGCCATTGCAGCTTTTTCCTCTGCAGAATATGTAACGGTTTCCTCTTTTGCTTTCTTTGCGGGAGAAGGAAGCTGTCTTTTGGTGAAAAGGAATATCGAGAGAGAAATAAGCATCGCAGCGACAGAGGCGATGAACGAATAGTGGATGCCGGTGTTGAAGACATTAAGATAGTTCGAACAGAATGCCGATACGGAGCCGGCATCACCTGCGACCACAGAGCCACCCACCTTTGTAATGAGCTCGTAAAGATTGGTAAGGTTTACTTCCGCACCCGCCAAAAATCCGTGGCAAAGAGCCGGAAGCTCGGCATTATACATCAAGCCGTTCTCACTGAGCCACCAACTGCGGAGCAAGGGAGCTACGAAGGGAGCCACAACGCCACCAAGATTGATAAAGACATAGAAAATCTGGAAACCGGCATCACGCTGCGAAGCATAGCGAGGATTGTCGTACAACTGTCCGACAATGGCCTGAAGGTTGCCCTTGAAAAGGCCGTTGCCGAATGCGATGAGGAACAGCGCACCGCAAGTAAGCGTAAGAAGCCATGTCTGATTCTCAGGAGTCGCGAAAATGGGGAATGCCAATACGACATAACCGATAGTCATGACAATAAGACCGGAAATGATGGTTCCTTTGTAGTTCTGCGTTCTGTCGGCAATGATACCGCCTACGAGGCTAAGCACATAGATACCGGCGTAGAAGAAAGAATAGACTAAAGCACTGGTCTCTTCAGACAGGCCGAATTTGGAACATAGAAACAGCACAAGCACCGCGTTCATGATATAATATCCGAAACGCTCGCCCATGTTGCTCAATGCTGCCGGGATCAATCCTTTGGGTTGATTTTTAAACATACGCGATTGAATTAGAATTTTTTCTGTTTTTTGTTTCGCGGACAAAGATAGAATTATTTTTCGTATTTTTGTTATAATAATGAACCAGTTTATGGGAAATCCGACGAAAAAGCTCCCGATGATCGAGCGGGACGGCTGGCTGCTTCCGGTCGAGAAAGAGCTGACCGCCCGGCACGAGAGCTACCTGCGGGCACTTCGGGAAATAGAAAAATCGGCCGGATCGATCGTCGATTACGCCAACGGCTATCGCTATTTCGGATGGCAGCGGGACGAGACGCTCGAAGGCTGGTGGTTCCGCGAATGGCTTCCCGGGGCGCAGGACGTTTATCTGCTGGGCGACTTCAACGGTTGGCAGCGCACTTCGCTGCGGCTCGACAGAAACCCGGAAGGGGTGTGGAGTATTTTCCTGCCCGATGCGATGTATGCCGAACGGCTCACGCACGGCTCGCTCTACAAAATCCACGTACACGGCGACAACGGCTGGCACGACCGCATCCCCGCCTATGCGACCCGCGTGGTACAGGACGAGAAAACCAAGGATTTCACCGCCCAGTTCTGGAATCCGTCCCCGTTCGACTGGCAGGGTGACCGGCCCATTGCGGCCCGCAGCGAGGAATTATTCATCTACGAAGCCCACGTAGGTATGGCTCAGGAGCGCGAAGGCGTGGGCAGCTATGCGGAATTCACCGAAAAGATTCTTCCCCGGATCCGGGAAGAGGGTTACGATACGGTACAGTTGATGGGCATCGCCGAACATCCCTATTACGGGTCGTTCGGCTACCACGTGTCGAACTTCTTCGCCCCTTCCTCGCGCTTCGGCACGCCCGAAGCGCTCAAGACACTCGTGCGCACGGCTCACGAACTGGGACTTGCGGTGGTAATGGATCTAGTGCACGCCCACTACGTGAAGAACCTCAACGAGGGGATCAACGAGCTCGACGGTACGGATCATCTCTACTCCCTACCGGGTACGGCGGGCGAACAGCCCTACTGGGACTCCAAAACTTTCGATTACGGCAAGGAACAGGTGCGGCACTTTCTGCTCTCGAACGTCAAATACTGGCTCGACGAATTTCACTTCGACGGCTATCGGTTCGACGGAGTGACCTCGATGCTCTACCGCCATCACGGGCACACCGACTTCGTCCGGAGGGAGCAATATTTCGATGAGGAGGTGGACGAAGCCGCCCTCACCTACCTTACGTTGGCCAATACGCTGGTACACGACTTCCGTCCCCAATCCGTTACGATCGCCGAGGAGGTGAGCGGCATGCCGGGCATCGCGGTTCCGACTGCAGACGGAGGCGTCGGCTTCGACTACCGCCTGGGCATGGCCATTCCGGATTTCTGGATCCGACAGCTCAAGGAGATACCCGACGAACAGTGGGACATACACGCCATTTGGCACGTCCTGACCGACCGTCTGCCGGGCATCAAGACGGTCGCTTACGCCGAATCGCACGACCAGGCGTTAGTGGGCGACCAGACCCTCGCGTTCCGGCTGATGGGAAAGGAGATGTACGACCACATGGACCGCGCCTCGCAAAGTCCGGTCATCGACCGGGGAATGGCCCTGCACAAGATGATCCGGCTCGTCACGATCTCGGCAGGCGGGGACGCCTATCTCAATTTCATGGGCAACGAATTCGGACATCCCGAATGGATCGACTTTCCGCGCGAGGGCAACGGCTGGAGCTACGCCTACGCCCGGCGCCAATGGTCGCTCGCGGACAACGGGCTGCTGCGCTATGCCCAGCTCGGGGAGTTCGACCGGGCGATGATCGCCCTGGTGAAAAAATACGGCATACTCCGCGACGGCTACCCTTACAATTTACAGATGGACACCCAGAATCAGACGATGGCCTTTTCGCACGGCGACCTGCTGTTCGTATTCAACTGGCATCCGTCGGCCTCGATACCCAATTACGAAGTACGGGTGCGGGTTCCGGGCCGTTACCGCCCGATCCTCTCGACCGACGAGCGCCGTTTCGGCGGCACGGAGCGGACCGACATGCGGGGGCAGCATTTCTCCTACCCCGTGCAGGGGGACGAGCTGCCCCGCATCCGCATCTACAACACCTCGCGCACGGCGACGGTTTTCCTCCGCGAAGAGTGAAGGAGACGATCAGCCGCCCGCACCGGGCGGTCGGCAAACGACTGTTTCCTGCTCGTCCGTCCTACCGGGAAATCCGGGATTCGGAAGCCGACGAAGCCTATCAGGAGACGAAAACATCAAAAAAACGACGACACGCCGCTGCCGAGCGGGGTTTCGGACAACAAATTCAATACAATGACGAAAAAATACCGACATCTGCTGTTCGACCTCGACGGCACGCTCACAGACCCGATGGAGGGCATCACCCGTTCGGTACAATACGCCCTGCGGCATTTCGGTATCGAAGTGAGCGACCTACGCGAGCTCTGCCCCTTCATCGGACCGCCGTTCGCGGAGTCCTTCCGGACATTTTACGGCTTCGACGACCGCCAGACCAGCGAAGCCGTAGCCGTATCACGGGAGTATTTCACCGAAAAAGGCATCTTCGAAAACCGGCTCTACGACGGGATGGACGCACTGCTCGACACGCTCGCAAGCAGCGGATATACGCTCTGCGTCGCCACGTCGAAGCCCCGGGTATTCGCCGAGCGGATCCTCGACCACTTCGGCATCGCCCCCTATTTCTCCTTCGTCGGCGGCACAGGACTGGACGGCTCGCTGCCGACGAAGGCCGATGTGATCGCTCACGTGCTGGCCGGGAGCAACATCACCGATCGCGGAACCGCCTTAATGATCGGCGACCGCAAATACGACATTCTCGGTGCAAAAACCATCGGCATCGACTCCGCCGGAGTTCTCTACGGCTACGGCGACCGGGCGGAACTGGAAGCGGCCGGAGCCGATTACATCCTCCCCGCAATTCCCGACCTGGAAGAGCTGCTGCTCGAATAAACGGACGAAATACCGGGAAACAGAGGGATTGTCTGACAAGTCCTATTTTAACGTTTTCACCCCCGTCGGAATAAACTCCGGCAGGGGTGATTTTCAATTTCGGGAAGTTATCGAACAGCCCTTTCATTCAGTTGCGGGCAACCTTGAAAGCCTACTTTTTCGCTGCGGCCGTACGGCGGGCAATGTCCTCGGCCGTATGCTGCACCTGGAAGCAAAGGTTCGACAGATCGACGCCCTCGATCCGGCGGCCCTCGACGACGATCTCGCCGTTCACCACGACGGTATCCACGTCGGCAGCCTTGCCGCAGTAGATCAGGTTCGCCACCATATTATATACCGGCATAAGGTGCGGCTTCACCGCATCGATCAGAATGAAATCCGCCAGCGCACCCTCCTTAATAACGCCCAACTCGCCGGCATGACCGATCGCACGGGCCGCATTGACGGTCGCCATTTTCAGAATTTCATAGGCAGGCAGCACGCAGGGATCCATCGTCGCTACTTTCTGCAAGAACGATGCGGTACGCATCTCGTCCCACATATCCAGGTCGTTGTTCGAACAGGTACCGTCCGTGCCGATCGTGCAAAGCACCCCTTCGCTATGCATCCGGGCGATCGGGGCGATACCGCTCGAAATCTTCATGTTGCTCTGGGGGTTGTGCGACACGGCCACTCCGCGCTCCCGCAGGATGCGGATATCCCCGTCATCGACGTGGACGCAATGCGCACCGATCGTCCGGTCGTCGAGAATACCGAGGGCATCGAGATGCCGGACAGAAGTAGTACCGTAACGCTCCCGCACGATACGCACCTCGTCTTCGGTTTCGGAAATATGGGTCATGAACCAGAGTCCGTGGCGGCGTGCCAGCTCCTTGCCCCGCTGCAACGACTCCGGCGAACAGGTATAGGGCGAATGGGGCGCCACGGCCAACCGGATACGGTCGCAGTCGCCCGTGGTGGCGATCATCCGCTCCACATCGTCGGCAAAAGCCTCCCAACTCGTATCCAGGTAGCTCGCTCCGAGCATGGCCCGGATACCGAGCCGCCGCACGGCCTCGGCGATACGGTTTTCATGCCAGTACATATCGACGAACGTCGTGACGCCGCCCAGCAACATTTCGACAATACCCATTTCGGCTCCCAGCACGATTTCGTCCGGGGTTTGCTGCGCCTCGAAAGGCCAGATATATTCGTGGAGCCACTTCATCAGGGCGATGTCGTCGGCATAGCCCCGCTGGAGAGTCATCGCCACGTGGCAGTGGGTATTGATAAGTCCCGGCATGAGCACTTTGCCCGTGCCGTCGATCTCCCGCACCCCGGGATGCTCCCGCCGGAACGCTTCGATCCGCCGGGGATCGTCGCTGACCAGCGCCAGACGGCGATCCGCCACGCCGACCGCCCCCGTGAAAGTCCGAGGCTCCTTCTCTGCCGTCATGGGCAGAATCGTACAGTTCGTAAATAACAGTTCCATAATCAATACAGGTTCGACGCAATTCGGAATTACAAACCGGGCGGTTATCGTCAAAACGGCATACGTCGAACTATTTTACGGTGTTCATGCGAACATCCGATCCCATCTTGACATCTTCTCGAAACCGCCCCTATCAAAGAGACCCTTCTATCGGTCGATCCCCGGACACACCCTTTCCGGCACCGGATCATTCGGTATCCAGAGAGTTCCCGCAAACGGTAATCAACTCCCGTCCCGAAACCGAATTGGAATAGATCTGAATCACCTTGCTGAAAGCTCCCGGTTCATTCTTATGCGGTTCATAGACCACACGGATCACAGCCGTTTCGCCCGGTGCGAGAGGGCGTTTGGAGTGGCTCACCTTCAGGCACGAGCAGGTAGTCTGCGCCCTTACTATTACTAACGGAGCAGAGCCGTCGTTCGTATATTCGAACTCCCAAACCAAATCGCCGCCCCGACGGGGTACGCTCCCGAAATTATGGAACGAGCTTTCGAATTTCAGGTGCGCTCCCTCGTATTGCTGGGCGCCGGCCCCGAGCCATGCAAGGCACGAAGCCATTATCAATAATACCGTACGCATCATTCGCATCGTTTTTTTCGCAGCCATCCCCGGCTGCAGATAATCTCACCGATTTTCGAGCTGCGGTGCAATCATCGCACCGCAACCCGAACCCGCATCGGATTTGTCTAATTCAACGTAAAGACATACGTAATCGTTCCTGTCTGCATCAAACTCTCGCTGGATGAAAACCGTGCCTTGCGAGCCGCTTCGACCGCCGCATCGACCAGCCGCTTGCTGTTGGTCGTCGATCCCTGCGCCCGATAGGAGGCGTATGTCACCCGACCGGAAGCATCGACGGTCACATCGACGACGACCTTGCCGGACTCATTGCCCGGATAGAAAGGTTTGGGCAACTTTCCTACCACCGATCGCCCCGAAAGGTCGTAGGCAATACCCGAATCGCTCTGGCCCGTGCCGTCGTGACTGCCTTCCGGCGCCCCCGAAAGGTCTCCGGCGTTACCTTCGCCCGCAGCGGGCCCCTCCGACGTCGAAGTGCTCCCCGCCGTGCGGCCCGGGAAGAGTGCCCGACGGTTTACCGTGCGGGGTTGTTCGGCAGGCTGCTGCGCGTCGCTGCGCTGCGGAGTCTGTCCCGGAGTCTCCCGCTCGCGGGGTTTCTTCTCCGGCTGCGGTGTCTGCACGGCGATCTCCCCCCGCTCGCTAGTCACGTATTCGACCTGTTGCTGCGACGCTTCGGCCGCCGCCTGCTGCGGCGGGGCCTGCACATCGGTAGCCGACAGGTCCCGGTCGCCCAAACCGGTTTCGGTCGTCCCGAAATCGATCAGCAAACCTTCGCCGGGAAGCAGCTCGTCCCGCCCCATATCGAACGACACGAACAGGAAAGCCGCCGCGATCGACAGCGCATAGAGCAGAGCCGCGAGCCCCGCCCAACGACGCGCATTCGTTTTATCGTTATTCGGATCGTAATAATACATCGGTCAATTCTCACAAGGAAAACACCGCAGGACGGCATTCCCCGGGTTTCACTCTATTCGGGCGAAGTAGCCGCGATGAGCGTAAAATTGTTGGCCTTGGCCATGCGCATCATGGCCACCACTTCGTCGAAAGCCACCGACTTGTCGCAATGCAGCGAAACGGTAGGGTTCTCCTGACCCGCCAAGCGGGCCTTGAGCGCCTTCTCCACACCCTCGCGCGAGCCGACGTTTTCCGTCTCGACATAATACCTGTATCCGTGTCCCGTATCCTGAATCGAAATAGTCGTCGTCGCCTTGTCCTTCAACTGATTCGAACTTTTAGGCAGAATCAGCTTGATGGCATTGGGGTTGATGAGCGTCGTAGCGATCAGCATGAACAGCAGCAACAGGAAGATCAGATCGGTCATCGAAGCCGACGAAAACGACTTATCGACCTTGGATCCGCGTTTGATTGCCATAACAGATTACTTTTGAACGGGTTGATTCAGAATATCCATAAAGGCGATCGAGTTGGCCTCCATCCGGAAAACGAGCTTCTCGATGCGGGCCACCAGGTAGTTATAACCGAAGTAGGCCGGAATACCGACCAGCAGACCGCCGACCGTCGTGATCATCGCCACGTACATACCGCTCGAAAGGAGCGACATATCGACCGTACCGCCCGCAGCGGCCATATCCATAAAAGTCTGCACCATGCCGACCACCGTACCGAGAAAACCGATCATCGGGGCGCCGCCGGCGATGGTCGCCAGGATCGGCAGGTTGGTTTCGAGCTTCGACACTTCGAGGTTCGCCACGTTCTCGATGGCCGACTGCACGTCACTCATCGGACGACCGATCCGGCCGATACCCTTTTCGATCATACGGGCGATCGGCGTATTGGTCTTGCGGCAAAGATCGACCGCAGCAGCGACCTTGCCGTCCAAAATATAATCTCGGATGCGGTTCATGAAATTCATATCGAACTCCGACGCCTTACGGATCGCCATGAAGCGCTCCACGAAGATAAAGATCGTGAGTCCTCCCAGAATCAACAAAACCCACATCAGCCATCCGCCGCTCATAAACAACTGCCAAAGTCCCATGCGGGTCTGCTCCGCGACAACGACCGCATCTGCGGTCTGCAACAAACTAATCATAATCTTTTTGAGTGAATTAAATTTATTTTATTCGAGTTTTACTTTTTCCGTATCAATCCCGCTCCAAGTCGTATTCAGGCTCCGGCGGATCTTCCGGCAGAAGCAATTCCTGCCGTTGGGCCTCTTCCGCCGCACGCCGGGCCTGCTCCTCGCGGCGGGCCTGACGCTTTTTCTGACGTTTCTTGTTGGTGAAGCGGTCCCGAATACGCTGTTTCAGATCCTTGAAATTATTGAAATCCTCCTTATAGGAGATCCCGATACCGGTTTCCTGCAGGCCCTGGTTCTCGTCGAAACGATCGATGGTCTGCGTGAACGCCTTCAGACGCAGGTTGCCCGACTTGTCGATCAGCCACGTCACATGCGCTTCGCCCATGAAGTTGGAAACATTGTTGCTTACGGCCTGTTTGTTGTCGATGATGTAGTTGCCTTCGACCTCGACCAGCAGACGGTTGTTGATCAAATTGGTGGAGAAGCCGAAATCCACCTCGTCACCGGTCATTTCGGAGCCTGCCCGGTAGTTCAGGATGATCCGGTAATCATCTGTCGAAAACCAGTTGGTAAGCTGGTTGGTAAGCATCTCCAGACCCGTTGCCACACCGGAAGAAGCACCGATATTGGCACTGCCGGAATTGCTGAAAGTACCCAGTGCGACCAGCGAAATGAACTGCTGCGCCTGGGCTTCCTGCGTATTGAGCACGCTGGCCACCGCAGCCTGCGTTTCTATATCTGTAACGGGCACGACCACGCTGAAATCCAACTGCGGGTTGCTCAAACGACCGCCGATATGGATCTTACAATCAACCGGCACCGAACGGTCCGAAATCCGGGAACCGCTCTGGTCGTCGTCCGAAGAGGCGGTTACAGTGTTCAACAGAGGCTGCAACGACGTTTTGAGCTTATAGACGGCATTGATGTCGAGCCGCGCATCGACAGGCTCGCCCGTCCACTGAATCATCGAACCGCTCTCGATGATGAATTTTTTAGTAATGATATTCTGCAATGAGAAAAGAAAACTGCCTTCGATGAGCGTATAGTCGCCGTACATATTGAAGATACCGTTACCCGGATTGATATGCAGGTTGAGCATACCGTTGCCACGACCTTTCAGGGCACTGCCGACCGTCGGGTCGATCACCAGTTGGAAAGCGGTATTGTCCTGCACATTGAGAGCCATCGTAATATCCATCGTGCTGCCTGCGGCTTCCTTTTTACGCCCCTGCTGCTGGAAGAGCAGCTTCTTGCGCACCAGATAGTCGGTCGTATCGATCTGTTCAGGGGTGACGAACGTAACGAAATCGGCCGTTTTCGCATTCGACTGTCCTGACAGAGGCATATAAAATTCGGAATCGCCTTCGGTGGTAGCCACGATGTCCATTTTCACACCGCCCTTGCTGCCCGCGATCGTCGCCGAACCCGAAGCGAAAATCCGGCCGTAGAACAGGTCGTTATCCTTCGAAGTGGTATTGAGCACCATCAACTCTTTCGGCAGCACTTTCACCGAATAGGAGATATTGGACAAATGTTCCAGATTGAGGTCGATCGAGAAAAGGCCCTCGTTCTTCTCCGGATCGTACAGCGGCACGCCTTCGGCAATCAAATGATTGTTTTTAACCTCGATCACGGTCCGGGGCATCGTGTAGGTCACCTGCGTAAAATCCACCGTCGTGGTGAAATCGCGCACGGCGATCTGCCCGGAAAGGTTCGCCTCCTTACCGCTGCCGCGCAGGGCGATATCGACATCGGCATTGCCGCCGGTCCGCTCGACCACCCCCTTCAGCAGGGGATCGAGCGCCGAAAGTTCGACTGCGTCGAGGGTAGCCCGGGCGTAATAACGCTTTTGCGAAGGGGCGTAAAAACCACGAACGAGAGTATCGAGATTTTCCCGCTGCTGCACCAGAATACCCGCGCGGTTCTGTATGAAATCCCATCGGGACCGCAGCCAGATCGACGGAACGGCGAGATCGTTGATCGAAATGCTGTCCACAACGATATCGGCCTGCACCTCGCCGGCCCCGAGCACCGCTTTCATCGTCGCCGAACCGTTGGTACGACCGTCCACACGGTAGCCCATCGACGAGGTGAACTGCGAGAAGGGCGCCAGCTCGAAATTATGCAGCGTCAATTGCACCGAATCCTGCAAACGACGCGATACGACGCCGTCGAGCAGCAGTTGCTGTCCGGCATTGACCATTCGAAAACGGTCGATTCGTATCCGGGAAGTATCTGCCGTAATACCGTCCGTATAGATATTCCAAGTCTTCTCTCCCCGGCTGATGTACGACGGCGTCAGCCGCAGATCGATCTGCCGGCCCGCAGGACCTCGTCCCCGGGCAAATTCCGAACGGAATCCGATCCGTCCGGAAACATCGCCGATAGTATCCGCGAAATCGGTAATCAGCTCCAGCTTGTTATCCTTGGCCCCTCCGCTCATTCCGACACGGCTCATGTGAAAACTGTTCAGATAAAGATCCTCGGTCGAAGCCGCGAAAACGAGCGAGTCGCCCCGGTTATGGGCATCCAGATTCAGACGTGTCACCAGCATCCGGCCCCGCTCGATGTAATCCGAGGCCGCTTCGAACGAAAGTTTGTCGTTCGCCGGGTTGATCCGCAGCAGCAACCGCGATCCGTCCGCGATCTGTAACCCGGGAGAAACGGCATTGACCAGCGGATTGATCTTCCGGACATTGACCGTAAGTTGGGAATATCCGTCAGCCAACTCTACCGTATCGGGATGCTGCGCCTGCCAGCCGGGACCGCCGTCAAGCGTCGGGACATAATCTCGGAAACGCTGTTGCAGGTAGGCGAACACCTCCTTGTAGGAGGTTTTCCCCTCGTAGTCGGCATCGACAAAATCGGAACGCAGACGAATAAACTTGTCCGACAAGCTGTTCCGACCCACGATCACAACGCTGTCGGCCGCAAGCTCGCGGTCGTTATAACGATAGGATACATCACGGACGAAGATTATTCCGTTCAGGTCGTCGAGCGTACGGCCGACGGCACGCGCAGCAATCCGGGCGGCAAGCACCGACACCGAATCGCGGCGATTCACCCCCAGAGCCGCCAGGTTCGCCTCCTCAAGGTCCAGCGCAAAATCGTAGCGGGGCCTCTGCTCATCGTTCAGGTCGAGCAGCCCTCTAAAATCGAACCGCAGATTCCTGTCCCGGGCTTCGATCAATCCGTTGAACTCCCGGTTCACCAGGTGCCCCTTCATACGGAGCGAATCGTAATCATATCCGTTGATCCCCAATCGCAGGATCTCGCCCGACACTTCGGCGTCGGAGTGTTCCGAGCTGAGTTCGCCGTTTACATGCACATTCAGAGAGAGGGGACCGAGCAGATCGTTTTCCAGCAACTCGCCCAGTTGCAGACTGGACGTTTTCACATCGCCCAGCACACCGCGACAGCCGTCGCGCAGCGAGCTCACCTGCAACAGGCAGGTCGCACCGCCGATCTCGGTCGCCAGCGCAGCATCCGCAGCAAAGGCCGTGAGCGTTCCGTCGAATTTGCCGGTAAGACCGATTTTGCCCGCATTTTTTGCAATACGCAGCACCTCGTCGGGCAAATTCTTGCCTGTGAGGGCAGCCGCCAGCCGATCGACATCCGCCGCCGAAGTCGTCAGTTCGGAAATGTCGGCCTTAAAATGCCCCTTTCCGACATCGGGCAGTCCCTGCGCCGCAAAATCGACCGACAGTTTCGTGTCGGCTCCCGTGCGGACCGAGCGCAGCGATCCCGACATATCGGCCACAGGGCCGCTCACATCAGCGTTCACGTCGGTCAGCGTCAGGTGCCAATCCTTCATTTTGGGCGAGAAATAGGCGATGTCGTCGGACGACAGCGTCGTATTGACGACCTGCGCCGTGATGTCCACCTCCTCGACGAAATTTTTGTAAAGGGCCCAGTCCAATCCGATCAATGAAAGCGAAGGCAACTCGATATTCGACTTCGCCGTCCGGATGTGTCCCTCCCGGATATCGATACAGCCGTTGGCGATGCAAAGGCAGCCCGCCAGGTCTTCGACGACAAATCCGCTGCGCTCGCGCATCGCCAAACGCCCGATGTCGGTATGGATCACCGGACCGTCGATGGTGAAATTCTTCAGTTCGGCCCGGATGTCGATCAGGTGCATATCGGCGAAATCCACTCCGTACGACGGATTGCGGTGCTCCAGCCGTTCCATGCAGAAATCCAGCCCATCCGTTTCCAGACGCTCGATCTCCAGCCTGAATTTTCCCTCCGCCCGGGCCTTGTCCTTTTTGGAAAGTTTATCGACCACCTGCTTGATGTTCATCTCCCCGTCGGGAGTTTCGCGCAGGCAAAAACGGGCGTCCGACAATTCGGCCCGGCTGAAAACGAGCCCTCCCCCGAACAGGCCGAGGCTCTTGATCCGGGCATCCAGACGGCCGGCATAAAGCAACGTATCCCGTTGGAAATCCTCGACATAGAATCCGTCGAGCGAAACGCGGTAAAACAAGCCTATATCCACCCGGTCGATACTGATGCGGGTGCCGAGCTTGCGGGAAATTATTTCCGTCGCCTCCCGAGCGACGAAATTCTGAACGGCAGGAATCTCGAACAACAGGGCGACCAACAGAGGCAGAAAGATCAGCGCCAGCACGATCGCCGACACCATCTTGGCCAGTATGTTCACTATCCTGCGCATTATCCGACAAAACCGTTTTTAATAAATTGCAAATTTAAGCAAATTTCGGGATTTAACATCCGGCAGACCGGATATTTATCGTTAAAAGCACCGTTCGAAGAACTTGTCGCGAAGCCCTCCCGCAACAACCGGTAAAAATCCGCGTCCGGTACAATACAGAACCGCAAACCTGTTGCCAATCGCATTTCGGAGTTTTTCCGAAGCCCGGACAGAGACCCGAGATCGGCTGCCGCCCGAAATAAATACGGACATCGGCGAATCATTTCGGATTTTATTCCGTATCTTTGATTTTTATTCGGATAATTCCGCCTCGGAAAAACACAAATAAATTTGCTTTTGCGCTCGGCTTATTCGTATCTTTGACATAGTCTTGGATAGGATGTACCTCGGAAAAATGGGAACAAGTTCCCATTTTCTCTCGGCTTTCACTATCTTTGTAAAGTTTTTGCCACACAAAAATCACATGGACATTACCATTTTAGGCATAGAATCTTCCTGCGACGACACTTCGGCCGCAGTCATCCGCGACCGGACGCTCCTCTCGAACGTAATCGCTTCGCAGGCCGTGCACCAAAAATACGGCGGTGTCATTCCGGAACTGGCCTCCCGAGCCCATCAACAGAACATCGTTCCGGTGGTCGATACAGCTCTGAAAGAGGCCGGCGTCACCATCGACAAGATCGACGCCATCGCCTTCACGCGCGGACCCGGTCTGCTGGGATCGCTTCTGGTGGGCGTATCGTTCGCCAAAGGACTCTCGATCTCCCACGACATTCCGCTGGTGGAGGTCAATCATCTGCAGGGGCACATCCTCTCCCACTTTCTGGACCTGCCCGACCGACAGCTTCCGCACCCCGACTTTCCGTTCCTCTGCCTGCTGGTCAGCGGAGGACATACCCAGATCGTAAAAGTGGACGGTCCGCTCGACATGCAGATCGTCGGCACGACGATCGACGACGCGGCGGGCGAAGCGTTCGACAAGTGCGCCAAAGTCATGGGGCTGCCCTATCCGGGCGGGCCGGTGATCGACAAACTGGCCAAGGAGGGCGATCCGCACGCGTTCCGCTTCGCCAAACCCCGCATCGAAGGTTTCGACTACTCGTTCTCGGGACTCAAAACCTCGTTCCTCTATACGTTGCGGGACGAAATGGCCGAAGATCCGAATTTCATCGAGAAAAACAAAGCCGACCTCTGCGCCTCGCTGCAGACGACCATCGTGGAAATTCTGCTCGACAAGCTCGTAAAAGCCTCCAAGGAGTACGGGATCCGCGACATCGCCATCGCAGGCGGCGTATCGGCCAATTCAGGGCTCCGCAACGGCATCACGGAGGAGGGAAGGAAACGGGGATGGCGCACCTTCCTGCCCGAATTCAAGTTCACGACCGACAACGCGGCGATGATCGCCCTGGCAGGATACTACCGCTACATGAACGGCAATATCGCAACCCTGGACATCGCACCCGTGGCACGGCTCGAGGAGCTCGAACTGACCGTCGCACCGACAGCGGAACAATAACAGAAATACAAACTGTCCCGACCCTACATACAATATTTTTACGGGCACCCGGGATCCAAAACTTACAAAAAGCTCCACTCTCCCCGCACAGAGCCGCCTTTCGGGAAAACCTGAAACCGATCGAAACATCCGCTCAAGGAGAAACTTACGAAAAAGCCGAATCGACAAACGATACGACACGATCGGCGGGCACGACGTACGGAGAGAAAGGAAAAATATAAATTCAAAGCAACTTTAACTATGAAAACATTGAAAATCGGCGATCTGCTGGCCCGTCTTCCCATCATTCAGGGCGGTATGGGCGTAGGCATCTCCCTCTCGGGACTCGCATCGGCCGTAGCCAACCAAGGCGGTGTGGGAGTGATCTCCTCGGCCGGACTGGGCGTCATCTACCGGGAACACTCCAAAGACTACAATACGGCAAGCATCTGGGGCCTGCGCGAAGAGCTGCGCAAAGCCCGTGAAAAGACCAAAGGTATCATCGGCGTCAATGTCATGGTGGCCATGTCCAACTTCGCAGACATGGTCAGAACGGCCATCGCAGAGAAGGCCGACATCATCTTCTCGGGGGCCGGTATGCCCCTCAACCTGCCGTCGTTCCTGACCAAAGGCAGCAAGACGAAGTTGGCTCCGATCGTTTCGTCGGCCCGAGCCGCCAAGCTCATCTGCGAGAAATGGCTCGCCAACTACAAATACGTTCCCGACGCGATCGTGGTCGAGGGACCCAAGGCCGGCGGACACCTGGGCTACAAGCCGGAACAGATCACCGACGAACACTTCTCGCTGGAGCGGCTGCTGCCCGAAATCGTTTCGGAAGTTCGTCGTTTCGGCACGGCGCACGACACGCACATCCCGGTCATCGCAGCAGGCGGCATCTACACGGGCGAAGACATTTATCGCATCATGGAGCTGGGCGCCGACGGTGTCCAGATGGGCACGCGCTTCGTCACCACGGAGGAGTGCGACGCCTCGACGGAGTTCAAGCGGAGTTACATCGAAGCCTCTCAACAGGACATAGAGATCATCCAAAGTCCGGTGGGTATGCCGGGCCGGGCCATCCACAACTCTTTCCTGGAGCGGGTGAAACAAGGGTTGAAACAGCCCAAGAGCTGTCCGTTCAACTGCATCAAGACCTGCGACGTAACCCACAGCCCCTACTGCATCATCATGGCTCTCTACAACGCCTTCAAAGGCAACCTGTCGGCAGGATACGCTTTCGCCGGCGTCAATGCCTGGCGAGCCGAAAAGATCGAGAGCGTGAAAGAGCTGATGACGAACCTTATCGACGAATTCGACCGTTTCAGCCTGAAAAAACAGTTGGCGAAACTGAAAAAATAACGTTCGATAAAAGTACAAAATCCGTATGACACCTTCCGGTATTGCATGCCGAAAGGTGCTCATTTTCCCCTATCTCAATTTTTAGAACCTGCTCGAATTTTATGTAGAGATTATTTGAAAGCTGTTTTCGAGTAGATTCTTTTGGGGAGGTTGCGTAAATAGCGAACTATTTTCAGCACCTGCTGAAAGAAGATGCAGAAAAGAGGTTCAAAAAAGCCGAAACATTTTCTCTCGGCCAATGTCTAACTCATTTATAAAATTCAAAACAGACTCTTAAACGGAAATCGTCCGCCCCGGCTTTTTATACGGCGCAGACACACGAATCGATCTGCTCCCAATCCAATCTAAAAAGACGTAACACAATGAAAATATGAATAATAGTCTTTTATTTCCGCAATGAACAGAATACATGCGGTATAAAAAACGAAGCCGTTTGTTTTATCCTCCCCTCATTTTCACTACCTTTGCGCCACCATTTTTCAACCTTAAAATTAACCTTAAAATAAAAATTCGGAGATGATCGAATTCAGACCCGCACTTCTCACATCCCTGAAGCACTACTCCCGGGAGAAATTCACCGCCGACCTCATGGCCGGCATCATCGTCGGCATCGTGGCCCTGCCGCTGGCGATCGCCTTCGGCATCGCATCGGGCGTTTCACCGGAAAAAGGCATCATCACGGCCATCATCGCCGGCTTCCTCACATCGGCGCTCGGCGGCAGTCGCGTACAGATCGGCGGCCCCACAGGTGCATTCATCGTGATCGTCTATGGCATCATCCAACAGTACGGCATCGAGGGACTGACCGTCGCCACGATCATGGCGGGCGTATTCCTGATCCTGCTGGGACTCTTCCGCCTGGGGACGATCATCAAATTCATTCCCTACCCGATCGTCGTCGGTTTCACCAGCGGTATCGCCGTGACGATCTTCACCACGCAGATCAAGGATCTGTTCGGCCTCACGACCCCCGAAATGCCGGGCGACTTCGCCGGGAAGTGGATGGTCTACTTCCAGAATTTCGGGACGATCGACCTCTGGGCAACGGCCGTAGGCGTTATCAGCGTCGCCATCATCGCCCTCACGCCCCGCTTCTCGAAAAAGATACCCGGTTCGCTGATCGCTATCGTCGTTATGACGCTGGCCGTCTATCTGCTGAAACGCTACGCCGGAATCGACTCCGTCGAAACCATCGGCGACCGATTCACGATCAACTCCCAACTGCCCGACGCGGTCATCCCCGCCCTCTCATGGGAAGGGATGAAAGGACTGCTGCCCGCAGCTATCACCATCGCCGTACTGGGCGCCATCGAATCGCTGCTGTCGGCAACGGTCGCCGACGGCGTGACGGGGGACAAGCACAACTCCAACCAGGAACTCGTGGCCCAAGGTATCGCCAACGTGGTGACGCCTCTGTTCGGCGGCATTCCCGCCACCGGAGCCATCGCCCGCACGATGACCAATATCAACAACGGCGGCCGCACGCCGGTCGCAGGCGTCATCCATGCCGTCGTACTGCTGCTGATCTTCCTGTTCCTGATGCCGCTGGCGCAATATATCCCAATGGCCTGCCTGGCAGGCGTGCTGGTAGTGGTATCGTACAACATGAGCGAATGGCGCACGTTCCGGGCTCTGATGAAGAATCCCCGCTCGGATGTCGCGGTGCTGTTGGTCACCTTCCTGCTGACGGTCATCATCGACCTGACGGTGGCCATCGAAGTCGGACTGGTACTCGCCTGCCTGCTCTTCATGCGGCGCGTGATGGAAACTACCGACATCTCGGTCATCCGCAACGAAATAGACCCCGGTAAGGAGTCGGACCTCGAGTCGCACGAAGAGCACCTCATCATCCCCCGAGGCGTCGAAGTATATGAAATCGACGGTCCCTACTTCTTCGGCATCGCCAACAAATTCGAGGAACAGATGGTGCAGCTCGGCGACCACGCACAGGTGCGGATCATCCGTATGCGAAAGGTCCCCTTCATCGACTCGACGGGCATCCATAACCTCACGAACCTCTGCCGCATATCGCAACAGGAAAATACCCGCATCATCCTTTCGGGCGTCAATCCCAAAGTACACGAAGTCCTGCACAAAGCGGGATTCTACTCCCTGCTGGGCGAGGAAAACATCTGCCCGAATATCAATGCGGCGCTCCGACGGGCCAAAGAAATAGTGCAAGACCCACAGGAAAAATAATCCTTCGAGAAACAGCCGACTCCGAGAACGAAATATCCCCGTACCCTTTTGCAGGGTACGGGGATATTTCGTTCTCGGCACCGCCCGCCCACAGGCAGGAATATCAGGGTAGTGCCGCAATCGTTTCAAAAGCCTCTCTCCAGACAGCATTTTTCCTGTACACCTCCACACTGCCGGCAGGTACATAAAGAATTTTAGCAGGAAAGCCGAAATTATCTTTCCCTAGCTCCGGCGGAATAACGGCCAGACAGGTAACGACAGCCATATCAAGATAACTTGGAAAAGCTCCTGTTTCAATCACCGTCACGCCATCGGGAATAGTTACATCCGTCAATTTATGACACTGCGAAAAAGCCCCGCCACAAATAGTTTGCAAACTCCCCGGCATGATAACACACGTTAGATTATGACATCGAGCAAAAGCGCTGCTCGGAATAGTCGTTACCCCCTCGGGAATACAGACGCTCTGAAGACTTTCATTCTCGTAGAATGCCCATTCACCGAACCTCACCATACGGTCAGGGAAGGTGATACGCTTCAAACTCTGACAATGCCAGAAAGCCCAATCTCCCATACTTGTCACACTTTCCGGAATAACAACTTCCGTCACAAAGCTGCATAACATAAATGCATAATCTCCGATGCGGGTCACACCTTCGCCAATCGTCAAGGAGGAAATCCTGTTCACATGCGGATACCAAGGCGGAGTTTCCGAAGTACCTCCATCTCTATAATCGGGCATAGGTCCTTCCCCGGTAATCGTCAGGACACCATCCTCCGTCAAAGTCCATGTAAGCTCCCCGGTCGTTCCCCCAAAAATCACCGCCGCCGAATCGCTGCCATCGCAAGAAGATAACCCTACAGGAAACAGCAGGCAAAAACACAAAGACCAAAATAAAAATCTTCTCATAAGCTGAAAATCATTAAATCCCCCTAAAAACAGTTCGTCCAATAAAACAATTCGACATAAATATATAAAAAATTATTCAAAGAGCGCCTATTCGGCAATATTTGCCATGGTGATTGATTATACGATTTAGTGTATCCCCCAGGATTTATCAGGATTTAGTTCGTCATCGCCTCATTTTCTTTACAGCGACAATCACGCCCCAAGCCCCATAATATCGCCCTACTAATCTCTTTATCAACGATGTACTTCGTCATAGCATACAATAACCACAAAATACATCCGTAGCAAACATGCTTGATCATCATCGGTGGTCGCTGCTCTATGCCCTGCTCCTCCTTATCCTTTATATGAAAATCGATTTTTACAAAGACTTTTAATCCAAAGCGTTATATGACAAAGGTAATGACGGGCCGACGGTCGCCGGCACAATTCGTATGTTTTTCAACTTCCCAAAACACCTTCCCTACCGGGACCGAAAGAGATTTCAGACCAGAACCGATCAACACGTCCACGACACACCAACGGGTTCTCTCTCCCGCACCACACAAACCTCAATCGCGAATACACACGATCCGCAATCTATCGCCTACATAAATTTAACGCTTTTAATACGGGTGTCCCGCCCGGCGATTTCACGTTCGACGAGGCCCGTCACCACATCTGCGGCATCGTGCCAGCGGTTAGCACGGAATTTCCGCAATTTTGACACTTCCAGCGATCTTCTATCATACAATCGAATTTCTTGCTGACAGGCGCCGATTAGCCGATTTACAAAAAAGAAAGCGTGGAGCCTATTTCGTTTGTTAATCAGAAGGTTGTGGCAAACCCATAGCAAAATAAACGAAGATCCATACCCCACACTTGAATAGATATGGGGTATGGATACGCAGAATGCGTTCTTGCCATAGTCTAAACAAGAAATGAGTGCTGTTCGTTGTCCTTTGCTACTGAAAACTGCCACATTTTCAGATTAGGACCAGGCGAAAACACTTTCCATATGTCTGCCGCATGCGCGACAAAACAAAAGTAGAAAATAATTTTCACATTAAACAACACTCATGTAAAAATAGCCGCAAATCGTGCCAAAAATCCCTAGTTCCCAATCCCAACAACTCCGGTTCTCCCTTCCCCCGTCTGTCGGGGAGCGTGCAAACGGCAGCCGACATCCTCCTACTCCGTAAAAGAGAAATAAATGTAAACTATACTTGCATTATTGTAAAATATACTTTACATTTGTCTTGTCAATAATAATCACCTAAAAATTAGGACGACTATGAAAACAACTCTTTTACTGCCCAACGGTTTTAAGAAAATCGGCTGGGCGATCTTCGTTCCCGCATTTCTGCTCGGCTGCTCGATCTGCTTCTTCGGCGAAAATTTCGACCGCTGGCTTTTCCGCGAAACGGTAATGAACAACATCGCCATCATCGGCACGGTCGTCGGCGCCCTTTTCATCGGCTTCTCGCGCGAAAAAATCGAAGACGAAATGATTCAGCACATTCGGCTCAACGCTCTGATGGCTGCCATGTGGATCAACTACCTGCTTCTGATCGTCGTGTCTCTGTCGATCTACAACATCAACTACCTTACGGTAATGGCCTGCGGCATGGCCACTCCGCTGGTCATCTTCCTGCTCGTCTATCACTTCAATCTTTACAGACTGAACCGCAACCTGCACCATGAAAAATAACATCCGTGTCCAACGAGCCGTCGTCCGCCTCACCCAACAGCAATTGGCCGAACAGGTCGGCGTCAGCCGCCAAACGATCAATGCCATCGAAAGCGGCAAGTTCATCCCCTCGACCCTGCTCGCACTCAAGATCGCACGTACCTTCCGGCAACCGGTCGAAGCGATCTTCCAACTCGAAGAGGAAGATTAGAACCGGTGCAACAAGCACGACAAAGGGCAGCCCCGATCGAGGCTGCCCTTTATACTACGGAATATTATTCGTTTAGTATTCGATCTTGCTCCGACGAACATACCCTTCATACCGCCACCGGGCATTCTGTTCGGCTGCCTGGAAAAGCGCTTCGGCATCCTCCGGAGAAACGGCCTTGAGCGACGTATAACGGACCTCCTTGAGCAGGAAATCGCGGAACTTCGCCCAGTCGGGTTCTTTCGAATCGAGTACGAACGGATTCTTGCCCTGCTCCTCCAACTGCGGATTATAATGCCACAGATGCCAGTAACCGCACTCTACTGCCTGCTTGCCGACCGTCTGTGTCCGGGTCATACCGCCCTTGATACCGTGATTGATACACGGCGCATAAGCGATTACGAGCGACGGACCGGGATAGGCTTCCGCCTCTTTGAGTACATTAAAAAGTTGGGCCTGCGAAGCACCGATCGACACTTGAGCCACATACACGTAGCCATACGTCATCGCAATCGCACCCAGATCCTTCTTGCGGATGCGCTTACCTGCCGACGCGAATTTGGCGACGGCACCCACCGGAGTCGCCTTGGACGACTGACCGCCCGTGTTGGAATAAACCTCCGTATCGAGCACCAGAACATTCACATCCAGCCCCGAAGCCAGCACGTGATCCAAACCGCCGAAACCGATGTCGTAAGCCCAACCGTCGCCGCCGATCACCCATTGCGACTGCTTCACCAGGAAATCCTTCAACTCCAGTATCTGCCGGCAATAGTCGCAGCCGCAAGCCTCCATCATCGGAACCAGACGGGCAGCGACTTCGGCCGACCGGGCCGACGAAACCCGTGCTTCGATCCACTCGCGCATAACGCCCTTCAGCTCTTCGGAGCAACGCTGGCACTGGGCGATAGCCTCTTCCATCAGCATCTGAATCCGATCGCGCAGCTTCTCCGCACCGACATACATACCCAGACCGAACTCGGCATTGTCCTCGAAGAGCGAATTGGCCCATGCCGGACCGCGACCATCCGCATTCTTGCAATAAGGAGTCGAAGGTGCCGAACCGCTGTAAATCGACGTACAACCCGTAGCATTGGCCACCATCATCCGGTCGCCGAAAAGCTGGGAGATCGCCTTGATATAGGGAGTTTCGCCGCAGCCGCCGCAAGCGCCCGAGAACTCGAACAAGGGCTGCTCGAATTGCAGGTTCTTGACCGACTTGGTCTTATCGACCACCTTCTTGTAACCGATATGTTTGGTGATGTAATCCCAGTTCTTCTGCTGTCCGAGCTGACTTTCGAGCGGCTTCATAATGAGCGCCTTCTCCTTGGCGGGACAAACGTCCACACAGTTGCTGCACCCCGTACAGTCGAGCGGCGAGATCTGGATGCGGAACTTATACTCCTTCGTGTCGCCCAATCCCTGTTTCCATTCGGTGCCCGATGCAGCCGCCTCGGTCTCGGTCGCCAGGAAAGGACGGATCACAGCGTGCGGACAAACGTACGCGCACTGGTTGCACTGGATACACTTATCGACCTGCCATTCGGGGACATTGACGGCGATGCCGCGCTTCTCCCATGCAGCGGTTCCGTTCTCCCACGTACCGTCTTCACGTCCGTTGAATGCCGACACGGGCAGCAGATCTCCCTTGAGGGCGTTGATCGGATCGACGATGTTGCGCACGAACTCCGGACGAGCCATATCCACGCCGTGATCGGCCGGTTTCAGCTCGATATTCGTCCACTCGGCCGGGACTTCGACCTTCACGACTGCGTTACCGCCCGCATCGACGGCCGCATAGTTCATATTGACGATGTCCTCGCCCTTCTTGCCGTAGCTCTTATAGATCGCTTTCTTCATCTCCTCGACGGCCTTCTCGAAAGGAATCACGTTCGCGATTTTGAAGAATGCCGCCTGCATGATCGTATTGGTGCGCGAACCGAGTCCCAGCTCCGCCGCGATCTTCGTAGCGTTGATGATATAGAAGTTGATCTTGTTCTTGGCCAGGAAAACCTTCATGTGATCGGGCAGCGTCCGGCAGGTCGTTTCGGCATCGTGCACCGAGTTCAAGAGGAACGAACCGCCCGGCTTGAGGCCCTTCAGCACGTCGTACTTATCCACGTACGAAGGCACGTGGCAGGCCACGAA
>OKTJ01000524.1_pt1 | contig 26429 bp, 23 predicted proteins | sample 1606201 | NCBI WGS metagenome assembly OKTJ01 (sample SAMEA3879536, study PRJEB24766) | human gut metagenome | biome: human-associated habitat; feature: feces | place: USA | collected 1985/1987 | reverse complement strand
AAAATATTATCCCGAAGTTTTTATGCAGAAATCCTTGCGCTGCAAGGATTCCCGGCTGGGCTTCGGGATTCTTATTTTATTCGGGATAAGTCTGGTTATCCTGAATTTCGGAATAACCAGACTTTCAGCATTGCAGGATCCCGAAAAGGATTCGGAGATCCGCGCGGCACTCTCTTCTTTGAACTGGCCCGCCTGGCTGAAGCCCGGAAGCCTCCGTATCTGCTGTTTGAAAATGTACCCGGCCTGTTATCTCATGACGGAGGGCGGACATTTGCGACAATCCTCAACACGCTGGACCGACTGGGGTATGGTGTGGAATGGCAATGTCTTAACAGCAAAGATTTCGGCGTTCCCCAGTCAAGAAACCGCGTGTACATTGTCGGATATCTTGATGAGCGATGTAGAGGAAAAGTATTTCCTTTCACCGAAACAGCAGGAAGTTCTCTTATTCAAACCCACGGTGGCCACCAAGGGGAGCGCGTCTACTCCCCCGAAGGATTAAGCTGTACGCTGGCTGCCAATCCGGGTGGGTTCGGCGGCAAAACCGGGCTGTATGAGGTGGGAGTGCCGATCAAGTGCGCCACCAAGACCGGCTACCAGATGGCACAGGTCGGTGACAGCATCGACCTGAGTTACGCCACAGTCAACAGTCGGCGCGGGCGGGTCGGCAAAGAGATTGCGCATACACTTACAACGGGCTGCCGACAAGGTACTGTTGAAGTTCGTCCGGTTAAAAATCCCATCAAGTCCGACCTCGCCCGCAACACCGAACGCACCGGTAAGCCTGGCGCACCCATGCATACACTTACCACAAAAGACCGTCACGGTGTTCTGTACGAGGGTCGCATCCGCCGCCTGACACCGCGCGAATGTCTGCGGTTGCAGGGCTGGGCGGATGACCGCATCGACACGGTGCTTGCCATCCAGAGCGATAACCAAGCCTACAAACAGGCAGGCAACGGTGTGACGGTCAATGTAGTGGAAGCCATCGGACGGCGCATTGCCAAGATGGATGCGGAACTGCGGGGTGAGGCGCTTGCCCCTTGATTTCCGTGACCAGTATTTTGGCTGTGAAATCGAACTGACCGGGATAAACCGCGCCACGGCAGCCCAAACGCTGGCCGACTTATTTGGCACCCGCGCCGAGCATTCCGGCGGTGGCTACGATGCCTACCGCGTCAAAGATTTGGACGGTAAAGAGTGGAAAATCGTTCGGGACGGCAGCATCCATCCCGAATGCCGTAGGCGGTCTGTTCTTATTGGGGAGACCTACAAGGTCGAATTGAACTCTCCGAAACTCGAATACGGCGAGATGGAAAAGCTGCAGGAGGTTGTCCGCGCCCTGCGCCGCGCAGGCGGCATTGTAAACGACAGCTGCGGAATGCACGTCCATGTGGATGCCAGTAAGCATACTCCGCAGAGCCTCAAAAATGTGCTGTCCATCATGTATTCCAAAGAGGATATTTTGTTTGCAGCACTCAAAGTAAACCCTGCCCGCATCGACAGCTACTGTCAGGCGGTGGATGAACCAATTCTGGAAGAAATCCGCAAGCTGCCCAGCGGCGCGAGTATGGATCAACTGAAAGACCGCTGGTATCAAGGGAGGGATGGGAGTGATTATCACTACCATTCGTCACGGTACAGGGCTTGTTATGGCAAGAAAGCGATTATGTATCCCACGTTCCAAACTTTAATTGTACAGCGACAAAAATTATAAAAACAGTCTGTTTTTCTCTACATAATAACTATATAATTTGAGTATTCCAGATATGATGGAGGTTGTTATTGTGGATGATGGAAATCGACTGACCGTGTATGAACTTGTGGAAAGAGTTATCCCTTGCATCATTGCAAAGCACTATAGCGAAAACTATATTCAAGGCTTTCGTTCGACGTTTAGGAACCTGTTAGCGTACTGCAATAAAAATGAAAAGAAATATTTTACAGCGGAATTGGCTCAGCAGTTCATGCTGGATTGCTACGGTGTGCAGCCGGGAACAGTAGAACGGCGATGCTCACGAGTTCACCGTGCAATGGATTTGTTGTCAGACTACCAACATTTCAACGCGGTTATGCTTCGGCGGAGGTTGAATCGAGAGTTCCCTGCAGGACTGCAAGAAGGTGCGGTCAACTACTTGCAAAAGCTATCTCTCCACGGACGCAGGGAGAATACGCTGCGCAGCCACAGAAATGTTCTTCTTCGCTTTACAGATTATTTGTTCAGCGTTGGAGTCACGGATTACAAATTACTTTCAGCAGATATTGTAAATCGATACGTCAAAGTTGTTTCGTGCAATTACAGCAATTCGGTTGTAAGGCTCCATTACAGTATCCTTTTACGCTTTTTTCAGTACCTTGCGCATAGTGGCTACAAGGAAACAGATTTGTCTTTGAAAATGATGCCAATTGTAAAAGTATCCACTTCCGCGCGAATTCCTACAACATTAGATCTTAGCCAAATCGAAAGTATCCTTGCATCTGTTGACCGTGAAAGTCCACAAGGGAAACGCGATTATGCAGTTTTAATGATTGCAGTAAAACTCGGCATTAGAACCAGCGATATACGTAATCTTCGCCCTGCCAATTTTAATTGGGAACAGCATTTGGTGTCTTTCACCCAAGTCAAAACAGGAGAGCCGATAACTTTACCACTTCCCACAGATGTTGGATGGGCTGTAATAGACTATCTGAAAAATGGAAGGCCTGTAAGCGATGCCCCGGAAATTTTTCTCCGCGCAGTCGCTCCATACGTCTCTCTGCAAAATTTTGACAACATTCTTATTAAGCATATGCGAAAAGCGGGCATTCCTTTGGATTCAATAAAGCACCACGGGCTTCACTCGCTTCGACACAGCCTCGCAACACATATGTTAGATGAAGGAATCCCCATTACCTCGATTCAGGGTGTATTAGGACACATAAATGCCGATTCTACTCAAAAATATATTGGTGTAAATGTACGTCAGCTTCGCAGCTGCGCATTGGAGGTGACTGATTAGTGTTTGAGGAAAAACTTCTTGAACCCCATTTTACCAGTGTGCTTGCACCATATATGCTGGATGTTGTGGAGCAAAAACGTGCCCTTGGCAATAAATACAACGCCGGTGTTGAGGCACTCAGTGCATTCGATGACTTTTGCAATGAGCAACAATTGCGTATACCTGCCATTTCGAAAGAACTGCTGCAAAAGTGGGAGAAAAAGAGACCTCACGAAAACGAAACCACGCAATGTTTTCGGATTTCGTATGTGCGAATTCTTTGTAAGTATTTGCACAGCAATGGCTATGATGCTCCATGTGCATTCCACCCTGCGCCTCATGTAAATAAATGTTTCGTTCCCTACATTTTTACGAAAGACGAAATCGAGAGATTGTTTTCTGCGGTAGATTGTACCAAAGAATCTTCAGAATCTCCACTACGACATTTAGTTATGCCGGTTCTGTTTCGCCTGCTTTATACATGTGGGCTGCGCGTGTCAGAGGCTCTGCACCTTAAGGTTGCAGATGTTGATTTGGATGCTGGAGTTTTAGCCATATACGGTGCAAAAGGAGACAAAGAACGGCTGGTAGGAATTTCGGACTCAATGCTTGCATACATGAAATCCTACCGCAGTAATCCATTAGTGACAAATGCAAAAAGTATTTACTTTTTCCCTGCTCCTGATGGCGGATTCTATGATACAAGTACAATTTACGATATTTTTCGAAAATGCTTATTTGATGCCGGGATTCCACACCGAGGTCGAGGAAAAGGGCCTCGTCTCCATGATCTCAGGCATTCCTTTGCGGTCCACATTCTAAACAAATGGAGTTCCGAAGGAAAAGACATATATACCTGTTTGCCGATTCTCCGCACTGCTCTTGGGCATGACCGAATTACAACAACCGAAAAATACTTGAGGCTTGTCCCGGAAGCCTACATGGAAGTCACCGAACCATTCAATGACCGATTCCATACCATTACAGAGGTACTTTGCAATGAGGAATAGATGCAGCTACGCCGGTTTAGTCTCCGCATACTTTAGCGTGTATCTGGCAGGAACTAAAAATGTCAGTACAAATACAATTTACTCTTACCGGGACACCTTTGTTATTTTTCATGGCTACCTTGAAAAGTATTGTGGCTTTAAATTAGAGAAAATGCTTTTTAACGACCTTTCCCGCGAACTGATTCTTGAATTTCTACAATATCTTGAAACTGAACGCAAATACAGTATATCTTCTCGAAACCAACGACTTGCTGCGCTGAAGTCATTTGCAAAATATGTACAAATTGAATGCCCGGATGAAATGATTCTGTGTCAGCGCATTCTTTCAATTGACAGCAAAAAAGCAGCAAAGCCGACGGTTCAATATTTGAGTAACCAGCAAACCGATATTCTAATGGAACAGCCTGATATTTCCACGCCAAAAGGTCGCAGAGACCTGGCGATGATTCTTCTCCTTTACGATTCAGCTGCACGAGTGCAGGAACTTTGCGATTTAAGAATCTGCGATATCCGAATAGATTCACTACCGGTTGTACATTTATTAGGGAAGGGGCGAAAAAGTCGAGATGTTCCGCTTACCAAACCGTGTGCACAGGTATTGCGCCAATACATTTGTGAGAACCATCTTGATATACCAGAACGCCGCAATGACCAGCTGTTTACAAATCCGCAAGGGAAAAAGTTGACTCGCAGCGGTGTTTCTTACGTGCTAGCAAAATATATCCACAAAGCAAATACTGCGGTGGATTCATTTTTTCCGCAGATTACACCGCATTGTCTCCGGCATTCTAAAGCAATGCATCTTGTTGAGGCAGGCAAAAATCTCATTTATATTCGTGACTTTTTAGGGCACGAATCTATTGAGACAACACAGGTTTACGCAAAAGCTAATCCCGAAGCCCGGCGCAAGGCATTAGAAACAATGGACACGAGGATGAATACGCCTGCCATGCCGGATTGGAACGACGACCCTGACTTAAAGGCGTTTTTAAAGACCTTGTAGAAAATTATGCTGAGATTTCTGGTGAACAGTCTCGAAGTAACGTCTGTTCTAAAAGATTCTCAGCATAACTTTTTTCTGCGCATAAAAGGCGTTATGTTGAGCTCAACATAAGGCTTGCAATATGCATTCTGTATTCTATCACGGTACAATCGAATGGCGGTTGTTCAACTCCACGCTCCATGCGGGTGAAGCCAAAGCAAACATCATTCTGGCTATGGCGATCTCGGCGCAGGGCATCAACCAGAAGTACACGCAGTTCCGGAAAACGCCCATCGGGGATAATCCGGCGTTCACTTTCCGCACCTTTCTGCTGCGGCTGGGGCTGATTGGTCCTGAGTACAAAAATGTGCGGATGCACCTGCTGAAGAACCTGCCCGGTGACAAGGCATGGCGGCACGACAAGTCGCTGTATCCCAGCAATCAACCACGGCTTCATACAGATGAGGTCAGATAAGGAGAAACCCAATGTCTCGAAAAGAATACTTTGCCTATGGTTCCAATCTGAATTTTGAACAGATGGCCTACCGCTGCCCCGAAGCGACAGTGGTAGGCACTGCCAAGCTGGATGGCTATGAATTGGCTTTCCGGCGCGGCTACCTGACGATTTTGCCCAAAGAGGGCGCAAGCGTTGAAGGACTGATCTGGTCTGTCACCGACCATGACGAATCACAGCTTGACTGCTACGAGGGCTACCCGACATTCTATGACAAGGAAACCGTGACGGTCACGGATGCAGATGGTACGCCGCACGAAATTATGGTTTACACGATGAATGCGCCGTACCGCGACCAGTTGCTCCCGGTCAGCAGCCGCTACAATGCGGTTGTTTTGCAGGGGTGTCTGGATGCCGGTATCTCTCCGCAGCAGTTCTATGATGCTGACGAAAAATACCGCAAAGCCTACAAGGCCAGAGCCGCGCCGGTCCCTAAGAAACACGCTCCCGAACGCTAACCAAGCCCGCTGCAACCCGCAGCGGGCTCTTTCTTTTGCAACAAAAGGAGAACCAGTATGAAAAACAAACACAGAATAAAGCAGGGCTTGTCGCTGCTGCTGGCGGGTGGAATTGCGCTCACAAATCTGGGCGCAGCGCTGCCCGCTTTTGCGGAGGATGCCGCAGCCACGCCGGAGACAGCCGAAGCGGTCACCCCCGAAACTGCCGAAGCGGACACCACAGCACCAAACCTTGTGCAGATTACCGAGAATCTTTACAACGATCTGCCGGACGCGCCTACCGGCAGTTACCTTGGCAGCATGGGTCTGCCCGTGGCAACCGGCGAAACAAAAATCGGTATCTCCGCGTGGGTTTCTGACCTGTATGACGGCGTAGATGCCCATATGGATGCCGATGCGCTGAACGCAGATGAGAACACGGTCACAATCGGCAAAACTCCCGGTACAGACTATGCCATTGTTCCGCTGCTGGCGCAGGTCGAATACCCGGCAGACGGTGCGGTATCTGAAATCATACTGCCGGAGGATGTAGAGCTTTTAAGCTATCTCTCTACCGATTATGAGCCTATCCCGGCAGACGAGCAGGAGCAGACTGAAATCCTGCACCAGACATACTCGGAGCAGTCGGCGGCAGCCACCGGCCTGTATGTAAAAGCCTCTGCCGATTTTACGGCGCAGCTGGTCTATACGGATTCGGACGGCAGTTCGCAGTCAAAATCTATCCATGTACAGATCAGCGAGGATGCCGCACCCACACAGATGTATGCCGACACCGGCGATGACGGCATTGCCGCCTATGCTGCAGGACCGACTCCGCCGTATACCACCGGAAAAATCACAAGCATCGCCAAGGAGGGCGGCACATGGCTGATTTGGTTCAACGGTCAGGAAGCCTACTGCTGCAGCCACGGCCTGAACGGCCAGCCCAAGGGCTGCCCCACCTACAGCTTCTCTCATGTGTCCCGCCTTGAACCCGGCCAGTATACCCCCGGCAACCACTATGCAAACCAGGTCAACATCTGGGGCGGTCTTGGCCAGCTGAGTCTGGATATGCTGGATGACCGTCCTGTTGTGGCAAGCCTTGAAGATGATCCTGAAGGCTGTGAAGAACAGCCGGACATCCTTGGCAGTCTTTACGATGAAACCCAGCAGTGGATCATGGAAAACTATCCCGACAGCTACGCGGCGCAGACCTATATTGCTGCTGCGGAAGAACTCGTAAACGGTACAGATGCGCAGTCCGGGGAAAACGGCTACTACACCTACATCTATAACCCGCCCGCAGGGTATGCGTGGCAGGTTGTGGCGCTGGTCGGTGAAGAAATTGCGGGCGGCACTGAGATCCCGGATGTGCCGAGTGTTCCGGAACCGAAGTACTATTCCGCTGCATGGACAGCTCCCGCCCAGACTGCCAGCGGAAGCTTTGATCTGACATTCACAGTCAACACCGACAAGTACCAGCTGAACACGCTGGAAAAGGTGGACGGCGCGGTCATTACCGTCACGCCCAGCCGGACCGGCGGCAGCGTGGACGGCGGCAGCTGGCAGATGACCCCTGCCGGGGCACAAACCATTACCACAAGCGGTCACACACAGGATGACAGTTTTCACCTCAACGGCGGCGATGGTTCTGCCACATGGACGGTTCACTACGAGGTGTCCAAGACCAGCATCAGTACGCTCAGCGGGCAGGAAGGACCGTTCACCAGCCAAGCCGAAGCGGATGCCGCTGCCGAAGCTGCCAAGAATGCGGCCATCGGGCAGCTGCAGAACGAAGCGCAGGGCATGGTAGATGCCGCTATTGCCTCGGCGCGGGCGCAGCTTGCGAACATCACCTTTGCATACGATGAAATCACCATCCCGCACGGCTTTGATGCCACGCCCGGCGCGCTGGGCAGTCACCAGACCATTACCGTTCCTGCCAACAGTTCGAACGATTACCCGATGAAAAACGATGAGTGGTCGGTAAAAGTCAGCATCGACAAAATCGACAGCGAAACCAAGCAGCGCATCAAGGGCGATGCCGAGTTTAAGATTTTTGAGTGGGATGTGGTTCGGAAGTGCTATATCCCCAATGGTGGGTATAACCAATACAAGGTTGAACGCCAGAGCGACGGCACTTACAAGGTCATCAACTATAGCAATTATGCCAATGGTTCGGACAGTATCTATTACACCCAGCGCAACGAGGGCAAGTTTGTCATCGTGGAGAGCCGCGCACCCAGCGAGTATTACGGCGATTGGACGGATGTGACCAAACCCGGCACGGCAGGCTCTGTGCTGGGTAAGCGGGCGTATGCCTTTGAAATCACGAAAGCGTTGGACGGTCATACGATTTGGCTGGGCAACGCCGATTATAACGCCGACATCAGCACGACCAACAGCGGCAGTACGCTCATCGACACCGGCGAGGGTGTGGTCACCATCACCTTTGGCAGCCGCAATGCAGATAAGACCTACGCCACAGACCCCACCGGCATTGCCAACAACGAAGATTCCTACACCATGCACGCCAATGCCGACAAGATGCAGAACGACCGTGTTCTCGGCAATATTCTGCTGACAAAAGTTGACTTGGACGCCGTGCGGTATCTGGCTGCGGGCAGCAACGGTGACACCACGCTGGAGGGGGCGGTGTACGATTTGTACGCCGCTGACACGATTGAACACCCGGACGGTGTTTCGGGTGTCGTAGATTATTCAAAAACCACCGATGCCAACGGTACGCCCATTTGGCACACTACGGTTTTAACCAACGGCGGCTGGGATACGGATTACCTGCCCATTTTGCAGAAAGACCGGCTGGTAGCCTCCGCCAAGATTACAGACGGAAAGCTGGCTTTTGCCAACCTGTACATGGGTCGCTACTATCTGGTCGAGCGTGCCACCGGGCTGGTGCTGCCCATCGACGGCAACGGAAAACTGTACATTACTGGAAAGTACCCACAGCTTAATAAGAAGCTGGAACGCACCGGAAAGTATGCAAATCTCGCTGTGGATAACGGCGAATATAAGGATTACATCTACAAAAACCAGTATTCCGCCGTAGCCGAGAGCCGCAAGCTGAACGGCAGCAAGGCGTGGGATGGCTACTATCTGTCCTATGCCAAGGGTTATCTTTGTGACGAGGTCAACCACTACAAAACGCTGACCTATACGGATGAATCGACCTACCACATCCATGCCGAGCAGGAAAGCCAAGACGAAGTCCTTAAATCCGGCTTTAGTTTGCAAAAGTTGGTTTCGACCACCGGTCAGCCAAGCCCAGCGCTGAAGCTGGAGGGTGCGGGCTTTACCGTTTATCGCATCTCTAAACTGAGCAAAGCGGCGCAGTTCAAACAGAACCCAGATGGCAGCTACAATGCACAAAGCATTTTGGACGCCTACCGCAAGGACAATTACGATAACGCAACACTAAAGTACGATTTCACCCATGAGGGACAAGCCATCGCCAATATGTTCGAGAGCAGCACCGATACGGTCAACGCCTATAACGCGACCTTGACCGCAGACGGCGACTACGCCAACGGCAGGGGCAACGGCTGGATGCCCACGGATCAGCCCGCTGAGTATAGGCTGGGAGAAATGTTCACGAACGATGAGGGCATTTTCCGCGTGGAAGGCTTGCCCTATGGGCAATACCTTGTCGTGGAAACCACCATCCCCAAGGATGTGTTCCAGTGTGATCCGTTCATCGTGACAGTGGACGCCAACAGCCCGCAAAGCCGATTTACAGTTCCCGCGGGCAGTGTTACAACCGCCAGCAACGATTATATGACTTTTAATGTGCTGGACGAGGAACTGGAAGGCTATTTGCAGCTTATCAAGACCGATACAGAAACCGGCAAGGCGGTCAAAATCGCCAATACGGCCTTTGCCTTGTACAAATTAGATGACAAGGGTAATAAGACCCGCATTTCCATGATCGACCCCGCCAGCGGCAGCGCCACCAAGAAAACGGATGTGTTCTACACCGATGCAGACGGCCTTATGAAAACACCCGAAAAACTGCCGCTGGGCAGATACCTGATTGAGGAACTGCAAGGTCCGGAAGGATACTATAACGATCCTGCCTACTCGGTGGAGTTTGAAATCAAATCCGACCGCGTCTGGCAGGTCGTGGGCAATGCCACCAACGATATGGACGAGTATATCGTCACGGAGAAATACTGCAATCACGAAACACTCGGTCAGCTTACCATTCGTAAGCTGGGCAATGTGCTGACCGACTACCAAGATGGACAGTTCATCTACACGCAGGACAACCTTGCAGGCGCGGTGTACGAAATTCACGCTGCAGCCGACATTGCCACACCAGACCGCCAAGGCACCTACTGGTACAAATCCGGCGATTTGGTGGCAACTGTTACCACCGGCGCGGAGGGGCAGGTGGATGAAGTGAAATTCAGTCCCACCCGCACGCAGGCAACCTATGATTTCTTGAAAATTACCCATGATGGCACCAAAGGCGAAGTCACCGTGACCCTGCCGCTGGGCAAGTACATCATTACCGAGGTTCAAGCGCCGTATGGTTTTGTGCTGACCCAGCAGAGCTACACTGTGGAATTTGGCTGGGACAACCAGAAAAATGACATTGTGCTGGCAAAAACTATTGTCAGCCACGAGCAGGACGGCGACAAGGAATGTTCGTACAGCATTGTGAATGTCAAGGATGCCTCGGATGCCCACAAGAATGGGCAGACGCTCGTGTTTGAAAATGCGCGGGTGCTGCCCACGCCCGAAAAGCCCGGCGATAAGGTCAGCAAAATCGGTGTAGGCATTTACAAGCAGGACCGAGAGGCGCTGACCTATCTGCCCGGTGCGGTGTATGAACTCTACACCGTGGATGACATTTATTCCGCGGACGGTACAAAGCTGCTTGAAGCCGGTACAAAGCTGGCCACCAGTAGCACAACCAACGCCAGCGGCTTTACTTGGTTTGATGTGGACATTCCCATCCGCGCAAAAACTTATCCGGATTCCGGCAACAGCGGCAGATACCGCATTGTGGAAATCACCGCCCCTGCGGGTTACCTGCTGGACAGCACACCTATGGAAGTTGCCTTTACCTACGAGGGTCAGCAAATCGCGTGGCAGGTCGTGGATGGTACAAACACCAACCTGCGCACCACGGTGGACATTTCCAAGCAGGATATCACCAACGGCAAGGAACTGCCCGATGCGAAGCTGGAAATCCGCGATGCAGACGGCAATCTGGTGGAGGGCTGGACTTCCACAAAAACGCCGCACACCGTGCGAGGTCTGGAGCTGGAAAAAGCGTACACTCTGACCGAAACTCGTGCCCCGGACGGCTACGCCGAAGCTGAAAGCATCGTGTTCAAGCTTGTGCAGAACGGTACAGAGCAGGTCAATGAGGTATATGTGAAATCCGACGATGATTGGGTAAAACTCGACGATGCCACCGTCATTATGCAGGACGCGCCTGTGCTGGATATCGACAAAACAGACATTGCAGGAAATCTGCTGCCGGGCGCTACGCTGACGATCCGTGATGCAGACGGTGAAGCTATTGACACTTGGGTGACAGATTACAAAACGCATCGTGTTCCCATTTCGGATGAATTTATCAAGCTGTCAGGCGAAGCCAAAGAGTACATCTACACCCTGACCGAAGATGCCGCCCCGGCCGGCTTTGAAATTGCAAACTCGGTGCAGTTCAAGTTGGAAACCGTTGATGACGGGATTTCTCTTTTCGTCCGCGAAAATGCGGATGCCGAATGGGTGCGCGCCGACAAACGCCTGATTCAGATGATAGACGAAGCCACGCCCCGCGAGGACACGCCAACACCGACCCCTGCTCCCACACCGCAGCCGACGCCCGCTGCAACCCCTGCGCCTACACCTGCGCCTACGCCGCATAAGGTGCAGACCCTCCCGCAGACAGGAGATGGTTTCCCGCTGCTGGCTATTGTGGTCGTGTCTCTTGCGTCTGCGACAGGTATCGTGCTGCTGACCGTTAAGCAGAAAAATGCGCTGAAAGAAACTTCTGATGAGGAGGATGCCGATGAAAGTGCTGATCGTTGAACCCGGAAAGTACCCCCGTGAAGCCGACATTGAACACACCCTTGAAGCCGAGCAGGCAGTTGTCGGCGGCACCATCGAGGCCGTGTACCCTTGGCGGGATAGCGCCTGTATCGTCTGTAATGAGTAGTTCCTACAAATGAGTAGTAATTGAGCAAAATGCCCAGAATCCCGGGCGTTTAAGCATAATTTACTACACATAATCAGAAAGTTTTCTTTCCAAATTGTGTTAACCATTGCAATAAATCTTCATCCTCCTCCCAAGGCATTGTGGTATTGGGTGTGTAATTCGGCACTTTCTCCTCAAATACTTTTCGCTTCATCTCTGCATCGATGCGAGCGTAAACCTCTGTTGTAGAGATGTCTGCATGCCCAAGAAAATCTCGAATATATATCATGTTAACACCAGCTCGCAGCAAGTGCATGGCTTTGGTGTGGCGTAATACATGAGGAGATATATTCTGTGGTTCAAGTACCGGAGATGCCTTTGCCGCATACTTCTTCAGAATATAGGTGACTCCATAGCGAGATAAAGCCTGCTTTTTTGCATTATAAAATAGCGGAATCATCTGAGACTGAGAATCGGAATGAAAGCTGCGGATATATCTGTCCAACAGTTTGCAGGTATCCTTCATCAGGGGAACCTGACGAACTTTTCGTCCTTTTCCAGTTAGAATAACCATTGGGGGGTGTGTTAGACGGACATCTTTCAGCCTAAGATCCACCAATTCCTGTACCCGTGCGCCAGAGTCATACAGTAGTGCAAGAAGTGTCAAATCTCGGAGCCCTTGTCGGGTAGATGCATCTGGTTGGGACAGAAGAAGTGACAGATCATCCTCCGTCAAAAACGGTATCAATGCCTTTTCGTACTTTTTGGGTCGCAGATTAATAATGTCAACGCAGTTTTCTATGTTTTCCGGAAACTTGTACTGTACAAAATGAGCAAAGGCCTTTATGGCGGCAAGTCGCTGGTTTCTTGTTGTAACCGCAATATGGCGGGATGTTTCTAACCAATCCAGAAATTCAGAAACAAGTTCCATATTCAGATAGCGCAATTCTATATAATTTGCGGAGATGCCTTTCTTTTCTTGAAAAAATAGAAGGAGTTGCTTGAAAGTATCTCTGTATGAATTGGTGGTATTGGGACTCACCCCGCATGTAGTAGGCAGATAGATTGAGAAATACTCGGTCAGTGCTTTGGTAAAGTCAGTTTTCCTCATCCGTCTCACCTCCAACCGGAATAATGCCGACAAATGCTCTGTCAAGTTTTTGGGAAAGTTCCGGGAACGAAGCAACCGTCAGGTGAATATACCAACAGGTTTCACGGTAACTCTTATGTCCCAAATACGCGGCAAGGCGAGGAACGATTACCATGGGATCATACCCATCAGAAAGTTGTTTTTCCAGTGTATGAACTGCGAATGTATGCCGAAAATCATGCACACGAGGGCCATTGCCGGTGTGAGGAATATTGCATGCGAATAGCAGCTCGCGAAAATTATCATAGATTGTTTTAATAGAATAATGGCCACAAGCAGATGGAAAGAACCATTCTCTTTCATCTGGTAACTGAGCAGAGTAGCTTCGGAGATACTCTATTACGCTATTGTGGACAGGGACAAGTCTATCCTTACCTCCTTTCCCGTTGTGTACAGTAATAATGCCTGTATCCAAATCGACATCCTTCACTCTTAGCCGGAGCACCTCACCTATACGAAAACCACAGCAATATAAAAGCCGGATAACAGCAGGTATGACCAGATGCCTTGTTGGCGCATTATTCCTGACCGGCAGATTATCTGCTGCATATAATAATCGCCGTATTTCTTCAACAGTAAATATATGCGGGGTAAAAGTCGAACTGTTCTTTAGTTTGCTGGTATCCGGGACATAGGAGATTCCGTCCTGCGTGTATGCAAATTTTGCAAAAGCGCGTATCGCATTATGTCTGACTATTTTCGAACGGTTTGAAAGATATGGCTTTAATAAATCCCATGCGTCAATAAGCTCTTTTGTCACCACGGGGGCATCCGAGAGTTCCTTTGAAAGGCAGTCCAGTTCCTGCATATAATAGCCGCAATGCACGGAGGTATATCCCTCATTTTGTCGAGATTCCAGATATTTCCATATTATTGGCGCAAGCTGGCTTGTGAAAGTAAATTGTTTCATAGTAATCCCTCCAAACTCAGCGAACATAACCGCATATGTTCAATATCGACCCGCAAGTAGGTTTCTGTTACACTGATGTTACTGTGACCGAGGATTTGGGACACATCCTGCACCGGAGTGCCTTTTCTCAGCATATTTGTGGCAAACGAATGGCGGATAGTGTGTACGCCTGTGTGCCTCTTTGTTGGGATAGCAATCCCTGCTCTGCGTAAATACTTATGAAATTCCGGATTGAAATTGTTATGCTCACCCAATGGCTGAAACGGTGCGTTATGGCTCAGAAAGATAAAAGCCGAGGAGGACTGTGGGCGGCCATCTTGCAAATAAGAAATAATCGCCATACCTAGCTCTTTGCTGAGTGGCAGACTCAAGGCGTTCCCTGTCTTCTGCTGAGAAAGTGAAATGCAGTTTTCCTTCCAGTTAATATTTGAAAATTTGAGTCCCAAAACGTCGCTTATCCTTAACCCTGTTCTTGCAAGAAGCAGAAAAATCGCGTAATTCCGCCTTCCAACTGGATTGGCAGTATCGATGACTGCAAGAATCTTGTCGATTTCTTCAGGACTCCATACCTGTGGAATCTGGGGTGCAGTGCGTTTGAAGTTTGGGAGTTGAAGGGAATAATCCAAATCCGTATATTTGTGGTCATAAAGCCAGTGCAGGTAAGCACCAACTTGTCGGCATCTTGCTCTACGAACATTCATGCATATTTCTGAAGCATTGCTCATAGCCGTGGAAAAACAGTTGATAGTCTCCGCATTTATGCTTTTGATGTTCTGTGTGTTTGATGAATGAACAGCAAGCAAGAAAAGCCTCAATGCTGCTATTGTGTTGTCCATCCACGATCTCGAAAAATTCTGCATTTTGCAATAACTCAAGTAGTCGGAAAAAAACTTATCGAAACAATCGTCATCAATAGAAGCAACGCCATAAACTTTACGGCGGCACACTGTTCCCGTGCGAAAAATCTCGTCCAATGCATTCATGTGACGCCGTGCATGGCGCATTCGACCGTCAAGAGTCTGATCTATAGCGTGGACATCGACTCCGAAGTATTGAAGCAAAAACTGCTCTGCAGTTTCACGGCTATAAGCGGGAGAGGCTGAATACGAAAGAAATCTGTTCCATGTAGCTCTATAAAACCCAAGAGTACTTTTCTTGTAACCCTGACCGAGTAGCCATTGCTCGGTCTTTTCCATCAATTCCTTGATTGGTATTGTTGCTTCAGACATTATAAAACCTCCTGATGTTATTTGCAGAGCATTGTGTCTCTACATTATGTAGAGTATCACAAAAAGCTACCGGCTAAAATACAAATGAAATCAGGAGGTACGAAAGGAGATGTCAATTATGCTACACATAACATATAACTACGCATTACAGACGTTATGTGGTGCACCACATAACGTCTGCAACGATAACGGCATTGCAGAAAACCTGCCGCTGAACCGTATGCTGGGCGACTATGACATCATCCATGGCACGTTTTTCGTCTGCGGGCTGACCAGCAATGATTTTACTGACCTTACCCCGCAGCAGATGAAGCGCTACGAGGAACTGTACCACGATCCGCAGCTGTTTTTCCTGCTGGGCAAGACCCTGTGTGTGGAACACACTACCCCAGAAGAATACGCCCGTGTTATGACCCTGCCGCCGAACGCAAAAGAAAGCCACGAAAGATAAGGAGAAAGTACCTATGAACGAAATTTTTGAAAATACCGAAACCATGAAAGAAAACGAGCATCCTCGCTTTTACACCGCAGAATCCGTCATGCGCGGGCATCCCGACAAGCTGTGCGACCTCATTGCCGACAGCGTGCTGGACGCCTGTCTGCAGCATGATCCCGCCAGCCGCGTGGCCTGTGAAGTCATGGCAACACACGGTCACATTATTGTGGCGGGCGAAATCACGACCAGCGCTAAGCCGGATGTGTTCAACATCGTCCGCGACACCCTGCGGGATGTCGGCTATGACCCGAAGGCGTACCAAATCGACTGCTACATCCACGACCAAAGCCCCGACATTGCGGGCGCTGTCGAGCCGGAATTGGCTGAGGGAGAGGACGAGGACACCCTCGGCGCGGGCGATCAGGGCGTTATGGTCGGCTACGCCTGCAACGAAACGCCCGAATATCTGCCGATGCCGGTGGTTGCCGCCCAGCGCCTTGTAACGCTGCTGGAAATCTCCCGCATGACCGGCGTTATCCCCGACATCGGCCCGGACGGCAAGGTGCAGGTCACGATGGAATACAACGGTGATACCCCTGTGCGCATCACCACGGTGGTCGTTTCTGTCCAGCACAAGGAGGACGCCGACATCAATAAGCTGGCGGATCTGCTGGACGAATATGTGTTCCCGCTGGCCTTTGACGGTATGCCCGCCGATGACGCGGAAATCATCCTGAACCCCAGCGGCAAGTTTGTGCAGGGCGGTCCGGATGCCGATACCGGCTTGACCGGGCGCAAGCTCATGGTGGACAGCTACGGTACATTTGCACCCCACGGCGGCGGTGCGTTCAGCGGCAAGGATGCCACCAAGGTAGACCGCAGCGGCGCATATATGGCGCGGTACATTGCCAAAAATATCGTCGCGGCAGGCTTTGCCCAGCGCTGTCAGGTCACGCTGGCCTACGCCATCGGGGAGAAAGAGCCTGTCATGGTGGATGTGAATACGTTTGGCACAGGTGGCCCCTGCGAGGATGATTGCCTGTCGGCCGCTGTGCGCAAGGCGTATGACCTGACCCCTGCGGGCATCATCAAGCAGTTGAACCTGCTGAACCCCATCTACTCCCGCACGGCGGCGGGCGGTCACTTCGGGCGCGAGGATTTTCCGTGGGAAAATGTTGAACATATGAGCGACCTCGCCGCTTACATTGTGTAATTGCCGCGCGTCTGTAAAGAACAAATTGATGCCGCCAACCGGATGACGGCAATCGAGTTCCTGCGGAGGTACCGCCCCGGTTCGCTGGTGAAAAGCAGTGCGCGGGGCGAGTACCAGCTTGCGGAGCATGACAGCTTCAAGATAAACGGCGAATCCAGTGTGTGGCACTGGAAAAGCCGCGACATCGGCGGCAAGTCGGCGCTGAAATATTTGATTTATGTGGAAGGTGTACCGTTTGTAGAGGCGGTGCAGCTGTTATGTGAGGAAAGTCCAACGTACATCCCCGTGCAGCATGAAGCGGTGGAGCGCGAGCGCCCACAGTTTAAACTCCCCCGAAAAGCACCCACCAATGACCGCGTAACGCGGTATCTGCTGGGGCGCGGCATCTCACTGCCCACGATTCGCTACTGCATTGCGAGAAAAATTCTGTACGAAAGTGCAGAATATCACAACTGTGTTTTCTTGGGAAAAGACCCGCAGGGCGTGCCGAAATATGCGGCTCTGCGCGGTATTTATGACTATGGGAAACCGTTCAAGAGGGAGGCTCCCGGCAGTCAGAAACAGTACGGATTCTGCATCCCGCCGATGCAGCCCGGCACTACCGTGGCCGTGTTTGAAGCCGCCATAGATGCCATGGCCGAGATGACGCTCTGCGGGGATGCTGCGGACAAATACCGTCTGTCGCTGGGCGGGGTCTCGTCCTCCGGCAAGGAGCCGCTGGCGTTACAGGAGTTCCTGCGCCAGCACCCGGAGATCACCACGATAGAACTGCGGCTGGATAACGATGCCAAAGGGCGCATGGCGAGTGTCGGCATCCAGAAAATCTACGCTGACCGCTACACCGTGCATGACCTGCCGCCCAACATCGAGAATGGAGATTACGCTGATATGGCAAAAAACAACCTGATGGCAAGAACTGCCGCCCACCGCGCGGCGCCTTGCCGATAGAGAGAGAAATCAACATGAAAGTTAGAAATCGTTCGCCCACTTATAGGGCATAAACAGGAGGTAAATCGTTATGGCTGTGTTCCGTGTACAAAAGACGCAAAATTATACCATTATGTCCAACCATCATCTGCGCAACAAGGCTCTTTCGCTCAAGGCGAAGGGGCTTTTATCTTTGATGCTGTCTCTGCCCGAAGATTGGGATTATACCACGCGCGGGTTGGCGTCCATCTGCAAAGAGGGCGTGGACAGCGTGTGTGCCACCGTGCGCGAGTTAGAAGCGGCGGGGTATATTATCCGCCGCCGCATCCGCGACAAGAACGGTCAGATGCGCGGTATGGAGTACACGGTTTTAGAGCAGCCGCAGCCCCCGGAGCAGGGTCCCGAAGAAGCAACGCCTAAGTGTGCCCAACCAAACCAGGCAGAGCCTAAACGGGAAAAACCTGTACAGGAAAATCCTGCACAATTAAATACTAAAGAAATAAATAAAGAAGAAACAAATAACGTATCGAATCCTATCCGCGCGGCGGGCCAGCGGGCAGAGTACCGCGCCCTGCTGCTGAAAAATATCGAGTATCCGATTTTGGCGCAGAATAACCCGATGGATACGATGCGATTGGATGAACTGGTGGAGTTGATGCTGGATGTGGTTTGTTCCAAACGGGCGGCTATCCGTATCGCTGGCGAAAATATGCCCGCAGAGGTAGTAAAATCCAGATTTCTCAAGCTGAACGCAGAACATATCCAGTATGTTCTGGATTGCCTCAAGGACAACCCGCCCCGCATCCGAAACATCAAGCAATACTTACTGACGGCGCTCTACAATGCGCCGCTGACGATAGAAAACTACTATGCCGCGCAGATCGACCACGACCTGTGCGGCGGAAAGAGGTGACATGATTTGCAGATGAAATTTTATTCTCCGCTGACTGCGGACTTTTTCCCAAATGAACCTGACTATGAGGACGAGTTCTACGACGAGTACGAGGGCTACCCGCAGGACGGGCATGAACTGCTGGAATACGAGACAGCCATCCGCGATGCCGTCGAAAATGATACCCGCGACTTTGGCGGCGACCTCATGCAGTATTATCACGAGGACGATTCGGTTCGCGGCAAGGTAGTTACGGCCATCCCGTCCGTCGAGGTGCATGGCAACAAGCTCTGCGGCTGTCTGACCGTGGAGCTGAAAGAACCTCTGCTCGATGATGAGCAGACCGTCCTCTGCAATTACATTTCCGGCCAGTACAGCGATGGCTGGGGCGAGGGCTTTGAGCAACGCGAAATCGAGGTTGAGGACGGCAAGCTGTATGTCCATTTCTGGCAGGATCACGATTTTGAACTGAAACGCGATGTGCCGGATGTGACCGAGTTCAAAAAACTGCTGAACCGCCCGAAGAAGCCCAAGATGCAGCTGATTGGGCAGGACGGCAACATTTTCGCCATTATGGGGCGCGCATCCCGGCTGCTGAAAAGCAGCGGGCAAGGTGACAAAGCCAAAGAAATGCGTGACCGCGTTATGTCCTGCGACAGCTACCAGAAAGCGCTCAACATCGTTTCCGAGTATGTGGAAACCGAACTGTCGCCCAGCCCTACGCCCAAGCGTGACCGGGGTGATGCCAGATGAAGAAATACGAGATCACCGACATTGCCCATCCCGACAATCCCAACCTGCACCGCATCCGCGCGGTGACGGACTTAACCGAGAATGTCCTTGCCGGGATGCTCGGCGGCTATGTGGAAAGCCGCGATAACCTCGACCAAGCTGGTCGCGCGTGGATTTCAGCGGATGCCATCGCCTGTGAAAATGCAGTTGTCTGCGGGGATGCAGTCCTTACAGATCACGCCGTTGCAAAGGGCTGCGCTTATGTCGGAAAGAACGCCACCGTAATGGGGGATGCCACTGTGCAGGATGATGCCATCGTCTGCGGCGGGGTCATTATGGGAAAAAGCTGTGTCTGCGGTTATGCCGTGATTCGGCAGGATGAGCAAACCTTGTGCGCACCGATCATTGACGGCAGCGCCCGTGTATATGGCGAAATCTCCGGCAATGTAGTCTGCCGCGGCAATGCCGTTGTTCTGCCCGGTACCAAGCTCGACAACAGGACGCAGGACTGCTTTGTACTCGAAGATGACCGTGTTTCTGTGCAGACGGCAAGCCGGACCCCGCCCCCGAAAGAACCCCGTACCCATGATTTTGAACGATAAAACGAAAGGAAGATGCCTTTGACGAACACTCCCGAAACGCTCAACATTCTCAACCCTGATTTCCGGATGCCCGAACACTGCGGCGGTGACCGCTGGTCGATCCTGCACGGGGATTCTCTGCAGATCCTCCGCCAGTTTGAGCCGAACAGCTTCGATGCCATCATCACCGACCCGCCCTATGCCAGCGGCGGCAGCAGCCAGACCACCAAGAACCGCAGCACCAGCGAAAAGTACAGCAGCATGAGCAAAGAAAAGGCGCTGCCCGACTTCGATTCTGACCAGATGGATCAGCTGAGTTGGATGTTCTGGACGGCGGCATGGCTGCAGGATGCCCGCCGCATTGCCAAGCCCGGTGCGCCCGTCTGCCTGTTCATCGATTGGCGGCAGCTGCCCGCTATGACGCTGGCTTTGCAGTGGGCGGGCTGGACCTGGCGCGGTGTAGCCGTGTGGGATAAAGTCGCCAGCCGCCCACAGAAAGGACGCTTCCGCCAGCAGTCTGAGTACATCGTGTGGGGGTCCAACGGCAAAATGCCGCTTGAGAGAAATGTTGGGTGTCTGCCGGGCGTGTTCCGTTACCCGAATCCCCAGAACCGCATCCATGTCACCGAAAAGCCCTTGCAGCTTATGCGGGATGTGGTGCAGATCTGCGAGCCGGGCGGGCGCATCCTTGACCCCTTTGCCGGGGCGGGCACCACCGTGCTGGCCGCTGTGCAGGAAGGCTATGAGGCTGTCGGCATTGAAATGTCGGACGCCTACTTCCAACGCAGCACTGAACGGCTGAAAACTGCCCTTGAATCCGAAGTGAATCAGAACTGATTCACTTTTGACCGCCAACTTAAAAATAGTGAATCAAATCTGATTCACTCCCGAAATTCAGAAAGGAAACACGAAAATGAAACGACCTTGGGCTTTTATCTGCGCCAGCGAGGGCGCGACATCCAAACATCTCCGCAATTATTGCCGTGAAGTCTACCTGCTGGGCTACCTGCCGGTATGCCCCAAATTGCAGGACAGCCAGTATTTGGTGCTGGAAGATGCCGTGGAACGCAGCGAATACACCGCCATTGTGCGGGATAAGCTGCTGCGCTGCCCGATGCTGGTGGTCTGCAGCCGCAATCAGGATGCGACCACCAACGCGCAGATCGGTTTGGCACAGAAATATAACCGCATTGTGACGACCTTGGACGGTTTGAAGAAAGCCGTTTCGGAGGGCGACGACCTTGTGTCATGAACCGTTTTGCGGGGTGTCGTGTTTTGCTAGCATAGCGTCTGGTCGACCAGACGCACATTTTGGGGATGCCCCAAACCCCTGCCGTGCGTAAACGCAGATTTGTTGTCTCATTCCATGTCGATGAGAATGAATTATCATTCTTGAATCGGCAGGTTGCGGCCAGCAGTCTGAACCGAGAGGAATACCTGCGCACGCTCATTGTAGGCAAAGAAATCCATCCGCGCCCCTGCACGCACCATGCCGATCTGCTCCGCAAGGTGGCAGGGCTGTGCAACAATGCAAATCAGCTTGCCCACCGTGCCAACAGTACCGGAACAGCAGGGCAGGGGAGTGTGGATGAAATGACCCGGCTAACCCAAGAGGTCTGGCGGGAAGTAAAAGAAAACTGGTAAAGGAGTCACTATGAAAAATGGCTTACACATCCGTGATCCCTGTGCGCCGCCTTGACCGCACAGTGGACTATGTACAAAACAAATCAAAAACGACACCGAAATCACTGGAAGAAGCTGTGGACTATGCGGCAAACCGGGATAAAACCGAATCAGCCTGTTTTGAAACAGGACTGGGCTGCACAACCACCAGTGCCTTTGAAGATATGCGATTGAATACGCTTCGCTGGCACAAAGAAACCGGTGTGCAGGGATACCATCTTGTCCAGAGTTTTGCAGAAGGGGAGGTGACTCCAGAACTGGCGCACCAGATCGGTGTCGAGTTTGCTGAGCAGCTACTGCATGGGAAATACCAAGCAATTGTGACAACGCATTTGAACACTAAGCATTACCACAACCACATTGTATGGAGCGCCGTCAGCTTGGAGGATGGGAAAAAGTACCACAGCAACAGCAAAAGCTATTACACTGAGGTACGCGCCCTTTCAGACACGCTTTGCCAAAAGTATGGGCTTTCCATCATTGAAACACCGGAATTGCTGCGAGGAAAGCGGCAATATGAAAAGTGGAGGGCTGAGGAAAACAACCAACCCACATGGCGCACTGCCATCCGGCAGGATGTGGACGAAGCAATTCAACAAAGCCTTACATGGCGGCAGTTTCTTAGTGCAATGGAACGAAAAGGCTATGAAGTCCGCATGGGACGCAAGTATCCCGTGTTGCGCCCACCCGGAAAAGAGCGCTTTGTTCGCTTCAAAACGCTGGGCAAGCGGTATACGCCAGAAGCAATCCAGACGCGCATCCTGTATCCACGAAGCTACCGCCCTTATGTTGAAAATCCACCAACAATCCAACATGGCCGTCTGCACAGCGGGAAGAAGCCCCATCGCAAGCTGACCGGGCTGCGGGCGCTGTATTATCGTTACCTGTACGAATTGGGCGCGCTGCCCCGCAAGCCGAGCCGCTCCAGCTATGCCGTGCGGCAGGATGCTTACAAGTTAGACCAGCGCATCCGACAGATGGAGTTCCTGTCCAGAAACAATATTGATACGCTGACACAGCTGGAAACCTACCGCCAAGCCAAACAGGGTGAAATTGTCCAACTAACGGCAGAAAGAAAATCGCTGTATCAAACAAACCCAGACGGCCCACGCATCAAGCAAGTCAACACAGCCCTAAAGCAGCTTCGCCAAGAAGAACGCCTCTGCCGCAAAATTGCAGAAAATTCAATCGAGGTGCAGCAGCACCTCACCGAAGCCCGCCGCGACCGCGCTGAACAGCAAAAACAAGAACAGGAACGTGCGCGTGACCGCCGCCCCGATATTACAACACGTTAATCTGTAAGACCCAGCAGCCAATCCCGCGCATTGATGCGGCGAATGCCGTCATACTGTTCCTCCGGATCATCGTCCATCGTAAGAATATATTTAGGATAGTGGTCGCGGATGGACAGTAAGGGGCGCAGTTCCCGCTGCAGGGTATCCGCATCACGAACGGAAAGTGCCACTTGGTAATAGAAAATACTGTTGCCGTTCATTGCCACAAAATCGACCTCAAAAGAATCGACCTTTCCGACATACACATCATAGCCGCGCCGCAGCAGTTCCAGATAAATCACATTTTCCAGAATATGACCTGCGTCTGTATTGCGTTTGCCAAGCAGCATAAATCGCATACCGATATCTACGACATAGTATTTTCCCAAGGTTTTCAGATACTGCTTACCCTTGACATTATACCGCTGTGCGGGATAGATAATGTAGCTTTCGATCAGCGCATCAAGATAGCGTTCGACGGTCTTTACATCAACTTTTCGTCCTTCGGATGTCAGGGTGTCTGCGATTTTCTTGGAGGAAAGCGGACTGCCGATGTTGTCAAAAACATAGCGCAACACACTTTTCAACATCAACGGATCGAGTATCTTTCTTCGTGTCAAAATATCTTTTACGACGATCGTGTTGAAAATGCCATCCAAGTAATCCCGCATCTCGTTCGGATGCCCCTTAAGTTCCAGCGCATAGGGAAAGGAACTGTTTTCCAGATATTCGGTATATTTTATTCCGCGATTTTCCATACTGCCGGTACTCTGCATATATTCCTTAAAAGAAAGCGGCAGCATTTCGATTTGCACATAGCGCCCGGAAATAAGGGTGGCTATTTCACTGGACAGCATATAGGCATTGGAACCTGTGACGTATATATCTACATTTTTCTTGATATACAAACTGTCGATCACTTTAGGAAAATCCGTGACATGCTGTATCTCATCCAGAAAAATGTAAGTCATCTTTTCGGGAACAAGACGGTCTTTCAGGTAAGCGTACAGTTTTCTATAGTCGGTAAGTTCCTCAAAATCCATATCCTCAAAATTGATGGCAATAATTTGGTCTTGTTCGACGCCATTCTGCAGCAGCCAATCTTGGTACATTTCCATCAAAACAGACTTTCCGCAGCGGCGGATACCTGTTACGACTTTGATGAGTTGCTTGTCCTTAAACGCAATCAGTTTATTCAGGTATTCAGTTCTGGTAATCCGCATAATAAACCCTCCGCAACTTTTAATGATAGTATACGCCAAAAAGTGTAAAATGTCACGCACTTTTTGGAATTGAATCCAAAATGTTCAAGAAAGAAGGATGTATATGAATTATTCAAACAAAGACTACATCGAACACCTGCGCCGCAAGTACCCGCCCGGCACGCGGCTGCAACTCAGCTGTATGGAAGATGAGTTCCCCGTGCCGCCTGGTTCTATGGGCACGGTGGAATGTATCGACGATGCCGGACAAATCCACATGAATTGGGACTGCGGGCGCAGTCTTGCCCTCATCCCCGGCGTGGACTCATTCAGCCGCTTGCCCTCGCCCAAAGAAAAGGCCGGTGATGCCAGATGAATTACGGCTCTGAACCCGCAGACCAGGTCGTCCGCTACTCGCTGGAGGGTGCAGAGTTTGCTCTGCGTATCTCCGGCACCGCTGCGAAAAACTTCTTTATTTTCGCACAGGCGGTGCTGCACGACAGCAAAAAGACCCACGGCAAAACGCACCTCATCCGGCTGCTGAAAGAACAGAAACCACTGAAGTTTTTCACGGTGGACAAAGACCGTATGCATGATTTTGCCCGCGCTGCCAAAGCACATGGGCTGCTGTTTTGCCCCATCCGCGACAAGATGGACCCCGACCACATTGAAATCGCCATCCTGCAGGACGATGCGTCCAAGGCCAACCGCATTATTGAAAAACTGCAGTTGGATGTCGTGGACACCGGCACGGCAGAACTGGTCGATGCCGTGCAGCAGAATTTGGAAAATGCAGCCCCCAACCACGAGGACGCGCCCACCGTGGATTTTCCTCTGGGCTCGGAGAACGCCAGTCCGTCCGAGCCTTTCTCCGACAGCAGCAAATCTTTTGCAAACTCGCCGTCGCCGCGCGCCGATCAGCTTCGAGCCAAGGGTGAGCGCCCCAGCGTGCGCATGGAATTAAGCGACATCACCGCCTACCTGCGCCGCAAGGTTGAGCCGCCCAAAGACCGAATGCCGAGGATGCCTGTAAAAATCAAGAGAGAGGAGAAAACACTGTAAATGGACTTGAACAAATATCTCAACGAGACCGCAGCGCCCGAAACGCAGTATTCCAAGGAAGAGTACGCCGCCATGAAGAAAGCAGAGCGCGAAGCGGTTTGGGTGCAGGTGGATGCCCGCATGGGTGAGGTGCTGGCAGATGCCTCGACCTTGCAGGGATTTCTCGACTTTATGTCGCAATGCCGCAACTCGCTGCCGAACCAGCTTTTGCTCTCCGGCCAGAACGCCGACATCACGGATGCCCGCACATTCCAGCAATGGAAGGATGCCGGAAGGCATATCCGTACCGGCGAGGAAGGTTACACGGCCATTGTGGGGCAGGTGTACGAGAATAACGGCCGAAAGGCTTCCGGTTATAATATCGGCAAGGTGTTCGACATCACCCAGACGCGCGGCAGGCCTGTGCCACCGCCCGCCGAATACCAAGTGGATGAACTGATTGCCGCCTCCATCGAGAGCAGCCCAGTGCCGATTCAAATCTCGGATAGTCTGCCGGACGGCATCCAAGCGCAGTATGTTCCCAAGAACCGCACGATTTATGTCCGCAATGGCATGGATGCAGGCACGACGCTGTGCGCCATCGTTCGGGAGTGCGCACAGGCAGATTTTCACAAGGATTACACCTACAACCGCCAAGCCTACGCTGCGCCAAGTTACTGTGCCGCCTACATGGTCGCGCATCGGTATGGGCTTGACACCACCGCTTTCAACTTTGACCGCGTGGTTGCCTTGTACCGCAATCTGGGCAAAGAACAGCAGCGGGGCTTTCTGTCGGATGTGAACACCGTTGGTGGTGGGCTGCTGCGCAGTCTGAGTCGCACACTGGCCGTGCAGACCCGTGAGCCTCCCACCGCAGAATACGCTGTTGCCGTGCCGTCTGCCAAGAAGCAATCTCGCCAGCAGGAGCGCGGCTGATTGTTTTCCGTTTGTTTTCAAATGACGGATAGCTATTGCAGCAGTTCTATGATATGCTGTGAGCAAAGGATGGTGAAAAACAATGACAGAACGTAAAGTTAAACTTGACCGTGCCAACAAAAGCATCCTG
>OKTJ01000509.1_pt1 | contig 27462 bp, 20 predicted proteins | sample 1606201 | NCBI WGS metagenome assembly OKTJ01 (sample SAMEA3879536, study PRJEB24766) | human gut metagenome | biome: human-associated habitat; feature: feces | place: USA | collected 1985/1987 | reverse complement strand
CATTGTTTATTCCTTTCTGTTTTATCTCCATATTCTTTCTTTGTTCTATTCTATTCAAGAACCACCGCATTGTGGACGGCCTCCTTTGCATCCTTGCCCCAGGAAAACAGTGTTCACCAAATATAATCTGTATTTAATTATTTAAACTGAGCCAGACGTTCCTCTACCTGAGCCATCATCTGCTCATACTTTGCAAGCTTGTCCTTTTCCTCCTGAACCTTTTCAGGCTTTGCATTGTTTAAGAATTTCTCATTTGAGAGCATGCCCCTTGAGCGCGCAAGCTCCTTTGTAAGCTTATCCTTTTCTTTATTGAGTCTTTCCTTTTCCTTCTCGAAATCAACAAGGTCCTCAAGCGGCAGGTATGCAACCGCATCAGGTATCACTACTGATACAGCGTCATCTCCAATACCGGCCTTGCCCTGCTGTACTGTAATCTCGCTGGTAAATGCAAGATTTACATATACCTCCTTGTTGTCCTCGAATATCTTTCTGACTGACTCATCATCACTTGTGATGAAAAGCTTTGCCTTTCTTGAAGGTGGAACATCCATCTGTGTACGGACATTTCTGATACCCTTTACGAGGTCCTTGCAGTGCTCGATTGCGGCTTCTTCTGCCGGGAAATTCCACTCTTCCTTGTACTCAGGCCATTTAGAGAGCATGATGGTCTCCTCATCTGACTGAAGTGTGCAGAAGATTTCCTCTGTGATAAACGGCATATATGGATGAAGGAGCTTCAGTGCATTTACAAGTACTGTCTTAAGGGTCCAGAGTGCTGCATTTGCTGACTCTGGGTTTTCATCCTTCTTGTAGGTACGAACCTTTGCAATCTCGATATACCAGTCACAGAACTCATCCCAGATGAAGTCGTATACCTTTTGTACTGCGATTCCAAGCTCGAACTTGTCCATGTTTTCTGTGGCATCCTTTGCAAGAGTATTTACCCTTGAAAGAATCCACTTGTCTGCTGCATGAAGCTCATCAAGCTTTGGCTCTCTAAGCTCTACACCTTCAAGGTTCATCATGATAAATCTTGATGCATTCCATACCTTGTTGGCGAAGTTTCTTGAAGCCTCAACTCTCTCCCAGTAGAAACGCATATCATTTCCCGGTGCATTTCCTGTGATAAGTGTCAGACGAAGCGCATCTGCACCATACTTGTCGATAACCTCAAGCGGATCAATTCCGTTTCCTAGTGATTTACTCATCTTGCGGCCCTGTGAATCTCTTACGAGTCCATGGAAAAGCACTGTGTGGAATGGTGCCTTGCCCATCTGCTCATAGCCTGAGAAAATCATTCTGATTACCCAGAAGAAAATGATATCGTAGCCTGTTACGAGCACATCGTTTGGATAGAAATAGTCAAGATCCTCTGTCTTTTCAGGCCAGCCGAGTGTTGAGAATGGCCAGAGCGCTGATGAGAACCATGTATCAAGTGTATCAGGATCCTGTGTCCAGTGCTCCTTGCCACACTTAGGACATTTGCCAGGCTTTTCTATTGAAACTACCATCTCTCCACAGTCATCACAGTACCATGCAGGTATTCTGTGTCCCCACCAGAGCTGACGGCTGATGCACCAGTCGCGGATATTGTCTGTCCAGTTGAAGTATGTCTTGTCCATTCTTGAAGGAAGAAGCTTGATTTCTCCGTTCTTTACTCCCTCAACTGCAGGCTTGATCATCTCGTCCATCTTGACGAACCACTGCTGCTTGATCATTGGCTCAACTGTTGTGTGACAGCGGTCATGCACACCTACATTGTGTGAATGTGGTACAACCTTTACTAAAAGGCCCTGCTCCTTAAGATCCTCAACCAGTGCCTTTCTGCACTCGTATCTGTCCATTCCGGCATATTTTCCGGCCTTTTCGTTCATTGTGGCATCATCATTGATTACAACGATTTCCTCTAAGCTGTGGCGTTTTCCTACCTCGAAATCGTTAGGGTCGTGTGCAGGTGTAATCTTTACACAGCCTGTTCCAAACTCTTTATCTACGTATGAATCTGCGATTACAGGAATCTCTCTGTCTGTGCATGGAAGCTTTAAGGTCTTTCCGATGATATCCTGATAACGCTCATCATCAGGGTTTACAGCTACTGCTGTATCTCCGAAAAGTGTCTCAGGACGTGTTGTTGCTATCTCTACGAATCTGCCTTCCTCGCCAACTACAGGATAGTTGATGTGCCAGAAGAAGCCGTCCTGCTCCTCATGCTCTACCTCTGCATCTGAAATAGATGTCTTACATACCGGACACCAGTTTACGATTCTTGAGCCCTTATAAATCCAGCCCTTCTTATAAAGCTTTGTAAATACCTCCTGTACTGCGTGTGAGCAGCCCTCATCCATGGTAAATCTCTCACGCTGCCAGTCTGCTGATGATCCAAGCTTACGAAGCTGCTTTACGATACGTCCGCCGTACTCTTTTCTCCAGTCCCAGCATTTCTCCAGGAACTCTTCTCTTGTAAGGTCTGCCTTGTTGATTCCCTGCTCCTTAAGTGCCTGGATGACCTTTACCTCTGTTGCGATGGATGCGTGGTCTGTTCCCGGCTGCCAGAGTGCATTGTAGCCCTGCATTCTCTTGTATCTGATAAGGATATCCTGCATGGTGTTGTCAAGGGCATGTCCCATGTGCAGCTGTCCTGTGATGTTTGGTGGTGGCATCACGATTGTGAATGGTTTTTTGCTGCGGTCTACCTCAGCATGGAAGTAGCCGTTGTCTTCCCACTTTTTGTAAAGACGATCCTCGATGTCCTTTGGATCGTAGGTTTTGTTTAGTTCTTTGCTCATGTTTTCCTCCTTTTATATGAATGACGCAAAAGCTTTGGGATGTTTTGCTGTTTTTCTTTTTATTTACTACGGGCGACCGATTGGATTGCATGCGCAAGCTTCCGGTATGGGTACATAAAAACGCCCTCCCGATCACTGACCGGAAGGGCGAATTAGCGCTGTACCACCTTCGTTTACATCGGAGCATATATATACATATAAACTCGAATGCCTCTTGTCCTGTAACGTGGACGAATCGGAAGAACTTATGTCAAATCTTGTTATATATAGATTTAACTTTCTGGGTTCTTCGGCTCAAAAGCTACCTTCCATGATTTCTGTCTTAAGCACCTTTCAGCCTGCCCAAAATGTATCACCATCTTACGGACCGGATGCTCTCTCTGAAAGCTTTCGTCATGTACTCCTCTTTCTTATGCCTTTAAATATTTTGCCTGTTTCTTTCTACAATATTAAAGTGCATTGGGTGATTTGTCAATATGATTTTTGCACAACATTCTTAGTTGCGACTATATCCACACCGGTTGCTGCAACATCGCTTAGCAGTACATCACCTATATGCACCGGTGCCTCTACCGTGATTTGGTTGATACACTCCATCACATCCATTATCTTTTCCTTTGGAATATCCTGTGCCGTCTTTACGGATACCATCGGTATTGTGCCATTTTTCACACAGACTGTGCTTGTCACAATTCGTGTCGGATGCGTCACTTCCTTTGCTCCGTAGTCTGCTCCGCGCTTACAGGTATTTCCGGTTACTGTGACATTTTCTCCATCTATTGTCACCTTAAGGGCACAGCCCAGAGGGCAGCCTATACATGTCAAATTTCTTTCTTCCATGATACTATGCCTCCTCAATCTTTATCGTAATTGTGCGGGGATTTTCCGTTTCGATGAGCTGCTTCTTCTCAAGCACCACCTGCTCCATCTCACCCGGTGCCACTACAGGGCGCTTGCGGTGCTGTAATTGTTTATCATCCAGATATACCGCAATATAACAATTCTTATACACAGCTCCAACTCGAAATCTTACCGTTACAGTATCATCCATTTGTGCAGTATTTATAGTGCTTGGGACAGTATATCTGACTCCGCCTGTAGCGGTTATCGATATTTCTTTGCCATCGCAACTCTTATCACCGCCGTTTTTTACATATTCTGCGGCATGGCGGCCTGCTGCTGTCGCTTCCTCTGACACATAATCCACGAGGTCATGCACATGAAACACATTTCCGCAGGCAAATACACCGGGCACATTTGTCTCAAGGCTTTCGTTTACGACCGGTCCGCTTGTTACCGGATTGAGCTCTACACCGGCTGTTTTTGAAATCTCATTTTCCGGAATGAGTCCGCATGAGAGTAAAAGCGTGTCGCACTCGTAAAACTCCTCTGTTCCCTCAATAGGCTTGTTATGCTCGTCAACCTGAGCGAGAGTGATGCCCTCCACACGCTCCCTGCCCTTTATATCAACCACTGTGTGGCTGAGCTTAAGCGGAATTCCAAAATCATCCAGGCACTGCACGATATTACGCTTCAAGCCTCCTGAATACGGCATGAGTTCTGCAACCACCTGCACCTTGGCACCCTCCAAGGTCATTCTTCTTGCCATGATAAGACCGATATCTCCTGAGCCAAGTATTACTACCTTTCGTCCCGGCATGTAGCCCTCTATATTCACCAGTCTCTGAGCTGTACCCGCCGAGAAAATTCCTGCCGGTCTGTAGCCGGGTATGTTAAGAGCACCTCTTGCTCTCTCCCTGCAGCCCATCGCAAGTATTACGGTCTTTGCAGCGATATGGAAAAGTCCGTCTGTGCGGTTCATAGCTGTAACTATTTTATCGTTTGCCTCATCTTTTATCTTTACATCATGCCTGTCATCTGCCCCGTTTTCGAACTCGTCACCTGTCGAGATGTCCATGACCATCGTATTCAGCCTGTACTCTATGCCAAGCTCTTTGACCTCTTTGATAAATCTGCCGGCATATTCAGGGCCTGTGAGTTCCTCCTTAAAGGTGTGCAGGCCAAAGCCATTGTGTATACACTGGTTTAATATGCCGCCAAGCTCGCAGTCTCTTTCCAGTATAAGTATTTTATCTATTTCATTTTTCTTAGCAGAAGCTGCTGCCGCAAGACCTGCCGGGCCTCCTCCTACTATCACAATATCGTAAAATTCCATATTGTCCCCCTATGTTAATCTGATATTAACCCAATATCAATCTTTCGTTACCTGTCTCTTTGAAGTAAGACAGACTATCCGCGATTCTTGCTCATTCCAACAACTATCTTTGACTTTCCACCGCTTTTGGTGATGTCAAGCTGTGAAATGCCTCTCTCTCTGGCGATAATCTCCATAGTTCTCGGAGAACAGAAGCCTGCCTGACATCTGCCCATTCCGGCTCTGGTGCGTCTCTTCACACCATCAAGCGACTTTGCGCCTAACGGTCTGTTTACCGCATCCATTATCTCGCCCTCCGTAATCATCTCACAGCGGCAGATTATGTTACCATACTCAGGCTTTTCTTTTATCAGCTCTTTATACTCATCCTCTGAAAGCTTCTTTGGATTTAAAATACCTTTTCTTGTCTCGATAAAGTCCGCATTTTTAGAAGGCTTAAAAAGCCTCTCAACTATTGCTGCCACTCTCTCACCGATAGCCGGTGCACTTGATAAGCCCGGTGACTCTATACCTGCACAGTCCACAAAAAATGGTGCATCTTTAAGCTCCTCGATGATAAACTCATGTCCGTCCTCATGTGCACGGTTTCCTGCAAACGATGTTATAACCTGACGCATAGGAAGTGACGGCACCGAACGTGTGCCGGATGTCACAACATGCTCTAAGCCTGTTCTCGTTGTATTTGTACCATCCTTGTCCTCATGGTCATCTGCTGTAGGTCCGATTAAAATATTTCCGTGTACTGTCGGGGTTACGAGCACACCTTTGCCGTATTTGCCCGGGAGCTGAAAAATAGTCTTGTCAATGATACCTCCCGCAGCCCTGTCTAAAAGCTCGTACTCTCCGCGCCTTGGTGTAATATGTATTTTGTTTTCACTTACCATGTTGTGGAACACATCAGCATATACACCGGCTGCATTTACAACGCAGCGTGCATGAATTTCGCCATTTTGAGTGATGAGAATATAGCCTGTCTGCTCCTTTTGTATTGCCTTCACCTCTGTGTTAAATAAGAACTCCACACCATTTGCTGCTGCATTCTCAGCAAATGCGATATTCATGCCAAACGGACATACAATACCTCCTGTCGGGCAGTAAATAGCTGCCACAACTTCATCAGACAGATTCGGCTCCATCTCATGCGCTTCGCCTGAATCAAGAATTTTAAGTCCCGGCACCCCGTTTGCAATCCCCTGATTATAAAGCTCCTTAAGCCTTGGCATATCGTCATCGCTAAAGCACACTATCAGTGAGCCGTTTCTTCTAAACTCAAAATCAAGCTGCTTCGAAAGCTCGTCCATCATCTCATTTCCACGGAGATTCATCTGTGCCATAAGTGTACCGGTCTTACAATCAATTCCGGAATGGACAATAGCACTGTTTGCCTTTGAGGTGCCACAGCACACGTCCTCCTCCTTTTCCACCACGCAGATGGACAGGTTATATTTCGAAAGCTCTCTGGCACAGGCGCTTCCCGATACTCCCGCTCCTATAATTACTACATCATACATGTTATTTTCTCCTACCAATTTCCATACATTGTTTAATTGCCGTATCACTAAGCTCATTTAAAACAATGCAAACATCAGCTATTATTCATCCTTCGCCCAGTTAAATGCGCAGGCGACAGCCTTTTTCCACATTTTAAGCTTCTTTTCTCTCAAATCAGCCGCTATCTCCGGCTCAAACACACGGTCAATAGCCCAGTTTCTCTTTATATCATCCTTGCTTTCCCAGTAGCCCACCGCAAGCCCTGCGAGGTACGCTGCGCCCATGGCTGTTGTCTCCACGCACACAGGCCTGTTGACCGGTGCATTGCTGATATCAGCCTGCATCTGCATGAGCAGATTATTGGCACTGGCGCCGCCGTCCACCTTAAGTGATGTGAGATTGATGCCCGAATCAGCCTTCATTGCCTCAAGCACATCATTTACCTGAAATGCCATTGATTCCAGAGTTGCCCTTATGACATGGTACTTGTTTACACCTCTCGTAAGCCCTACAATGGTTCCTCTGGCATACTGGTCCCAGTACGGTGCTCCAAGCCCTGTAAATGCCGGCACCACGTAGCAGCCGTTTGTGTCTTTTACCTTTCTCGCCATGTATTCTGAATCTGTTGAGGAATCGATAAATTTCATCTCATCGCGTAGCCACTGGATAGAGGCTCCCGCTACAAATATTGAGCCCTCCAGCGCATATACCACCTTGCCGTCTATGCCCCAGGCTATTGTGGTTACGAGTCCGTTCTTTGATGAAACAGGCATCTCACCTGTATTCATGAGAAGGAAGCAACCGGTGCCATATGTATTTTTGGCTTCTCCTGCCCTAAAGCAGGTCTGCCCAAAAAGTGCTGCCTGCTGGTCTCCTGCCGCCCCCGCGATAGGAATCGGTCCCCCGAAGTACACCGGATTCACCTCACCATACACACAGCTTGACGGCATAGGCTTTGGAAGCATGCTCTTTGGTATGTCAAGCTCCTTAAGTATCTCATCATCCCACTTTAAGGTATTGATATTAAACATCATGGTTCTTGAAGCATTGGAATAATCCGTGACATGCACCTGTCCCTGAGTGAGCTTCCATATAAGCCATGTCTCGACTGTTCCAAACAAAAGCTCGCCTCTTTCGGCTCTCTCCCTCGCTCCCGGCACATTGTCAAGGAGCCACTTGAGCTTAGTTGCCGAAAAATAAGCATCTATCACAAGCCCTGTCTTTTTTCTGAAGGTCTCGGTAAGCCCCTTTTCCTTCAGTGAATCCGCATACTCTGCCGTGCGTCTGCACTGCCATACTATCGCGTGATAAACCGGCTCACCTGTATTTTTGTCCCATACAATTGTGGTCTCTCTCTGGTTAGTAATGCCTATCGCACATATGTCGGCTGCCGTAGCCTGGATATTGGCCATTGCCTCCTTTGCCACCTCAAGCTGTGTGGCCCAGATTTCCTCTGCATCATGCTCCACCCAGCCCGGCTTTGGAAAAAACTGCGTAAATTCCTTCTGTGCCACACTGCACATCTCACCCTTCTCATTGAAAAGTATACATCTGTTGCTGGTCGTGCCCGCATCTAATGCCATAATATACTTTGCCATGTAAAAATCCTCCAACTCTCTATATTTCTAGCCTTTTTCCTTCTATCTTGCTACAGCTCTTCCTCTACCATGCTCTTCTCTCTGTTGAACGCATCATAGATACATGGAATTACTATAAGCGTAAGGATGGTTCCGTATACGAGACCTCCTATTATTGCGATTGCCATCGGCTTTATCATATCTGAGCCATCTCCGATACCTATCGCCGATGTAAACATTGCAAGTATGGTGGTCATCGCTGTCATCAGTATTGGACGAAGCCTTGTACGGCCTGCGTCTATGATTGCCTCATGCTTGCTCATGCCCTCTCTCCTGGCCTGATTGATGTAATCAATGAGCACGATTCCATTATTTACAATGAGGCCTGCCAGCATGATAAAGCCAAGCATTGATATGATTCCGAGCTCATTTCCCGTGATGAAAAGAGCTATAAAGCCTCCTGTAAACGCAAGAGGTATACAGAACATGATAATAAACGGTGAAAGCAATGACTGGAACTGCGCCACCATGATAAGATAGATAAATATCACTGCAAGCACAAGCATAAGTCCAAGCTGACTCATTGACTCATTTATTGTCTCATCCTCGCCCTCCATGTCTATTGAATAACCATCAGGAATGCTAAGTTTATCAATTTTTGATTTAATTTTATTGCTTAGTAATGTTACATTATGGTTTTCATCAACCGCACCTGATACTGTAATATATCTGGTCTGAGCATCTCGGTGAATGGTACTCAGGGTCTGTCCCTGTGAAATAGTGCAGATATCACTGAGCGGAATCTCCTTTTCACTGCCATCATTATCCTTATAGGTAAATGTAAGGTTTTTGATGTCGTCCACAGTCACATCAGACTGCTCTGCAGATTGTAAGTATACCTCATAGTCCTTTATGTCGGTCGTAATGGTTGTTGCGCTCTTTTGAGATGATATCTCACCGGATACGAGCTGGTATACCTGAGCCACCGTATAGCCATACTTTGCTGCTTTTTCCTTATCCACAGTTATCTTAAGCTCATTGGTTGTATCGCCAAGACCGTCATCTATATCAGTCACACCATTTGTGTCCTTAAGGATATCTGCCACATCACCTGCAAGCTTCTGCAGCTTGTCTATATCATTACCCTTAATCCTGACAGAGAGACCACTTCCGAAAAACTCTGATGAGTCCATAGCTTGTGAAGATGCTGTTACCTTGCAGTCCAGATTCTTTGTGCGTTTTTCAATTTCATCTATTACCTTATCCGATGAAACATCCGACTTCTCATCAAGCAATATATACATGCTCACGCTGTCGCTTCCTGAGCTCATCAGGTTCATGGTCGAGCTGCCACCTGCTGTAGCTCCTATTGTGTCTATGCCCTTTATATCAGATATTTTGTCCATGACCTTATCAGACAGCTCTGTAAGCTGCTTGAAGTCAAGCTTTTCGTCATCCTTTGCCTCTATGGTAAGTGAAATCTGATTTGACTCCATGTCCATATCCATAAATGTCATTCCCCTTGACATGCAAAGTGCGCCACTGCCGACTAAAAGCACTACTGCCGCAATAAATACCACCGGCTTAAATCTAAGACATATACCGAGCACATTTCCATACCAGTCCTTAAAACGGTCAAACCATGGATGCTTTATATCCTTCGTTTTTTTGAGCATGCCTGAAGCAATTGCCGGTACAAATGTGAGTGCCACTACAAGAGATGCCATAAGAGTAAACGCTACCGTAAGTGCCAGGTCTACAAAGAGCTGTCTCGTGATTCCATCAGTAAAAATGATCGGCGCGTACACACTTACCGTGGTAAGTGTAGAGGCAAAAATGGCTCCTGCCACCTGATTTGCACCCTCAACAGCCGCCTTCTTTACCGAATATCCCTCTCCCCTTAATCTGTAGATATTCTCGATTACTACGATTGAATTATCCACCAGCATTCCTATTCCAAGCACAAGTCCCGACATAGAAATGATATTTAAGGTGATATCCGTAAAATACATAAGCACCACTGCAACAATAACCGATAGAGGTATAGATGCTGCGATAACAAGTGTCGGCTTTATATCCTTTAAGAACAAGAGCAATACGAAAATGGCAAGTATTGCTCCCACTATCATATTCTGCATCACACTTTTTACAACCATGTCGATGTATACGCCCTGATTCATGAGCACTGTGGTGTGTAATCCGTCATTTTCCTTTTCCAGCGAATCAAGCTTGTCCAAAAGACGGTCTGTGACGTCTCCTGTAGAGTAGCCGGTCTGCTTCTCCATGGAGAGCATTATTCCGGGATTACCGTTGACTATCGCATATGTCTCATCCGAGTTGTCAGTCATCTCAACATCTGCCACATCACCGACATGAATAGGAGATATTCCATCAAGCTTCATATCCATAAGCACCAGATTTGTTAAATCATCAATTGATTTTACCTCATCTCCCACCTGTACTATGTACTGCGTGCCATTTGAATCATTTACATAGCCTGCAGGCATATCAAAGTTCTGTGCGACGAGCAGCTGCGAGAGTGAGTCAATTGTTAAAACTGCATTTAAGTTTGACTTGTCAAGCGCATCATCCTTACTCTTTTCAAGCTCCTTCTTTGAGCTGTCAAGAGATGCCGCTGCTGTTGCAAGCTGTGCCGACTGCTGTCCTATGCTTATAGAGCTGATGGCTGCCTGACTGTTTAGATTATCATAGGCATCTAAAAGTGCTGTCTCTCCTTGTGCTATCTGGTCAAGCCCGCTTTGGCACTGCTCTATACCTGTATTCACCTGAATGAGAGTCTGTGCTATCGCTGACGCTGCCGCAGGCAGATCATCTGCTGTGTTTACGGTGATTCCAAGCGCCGAGAGACCTGAAAACTGTGCTGCAATCTGCTTATCAACCTGCTCAAGCTGCGCTTTGAGTGCTGTGCCCGCTTCACCCGGTGCATTTGCGCCCTCTTTGAGTGACGGAATTGTCTTTGTATATGTATCACTATTCATGAAATCTGAAAGAGCTGACTGAATTGTTTCAAGCTGGCTCTTCTGCTCATTTAAGCTTGCAAGAGTACTCTCCAGCTGAGTCTTCTGCTCTGCAAGCTTTGCCTTTTGCTCCTTTAGCGTATCCACTCCCGCGCTCATCTGATCCGATGCAGATGTGATTGCGTTTTGTCCGCTCTCTATCTTTGCGCTTGCATCATCCATCTGACTTTTTGCATCGTCAAATTTCTTTGAAACGGCATTATTTATTTTCTCATTGAGCGCATCTATCTTGGCCTGATTCATCGTAACCTGTATCTGCTCGGTGAGCTCACCTGTCGCAGTCACTGATGCAACTCCCTCTGTACTCTCAATTGCAGGCTTAAGTGTGTTTTCCACAAAGTCTGTGATTTCTGACTTGCTTTTCCCATCCATATCCACAGCAGTCATCATAATTGGAAGCATGTCCGGATTTATCTTCATAATGGTCGGATTACCCACTCCATCCTTCCAGCCAGCCTTGACCTGATCTATTTTCTGCTGCATCTCTATCACTACAGAATCCATGTTGGCATTCTGCTCATACTCGCATGTCACCAGAGAATAGCTGTTATATGACATTGAGCTTACGTTTTTGATATTGGACGTAGTTGCCATAGCTGCTTCAAGCGGCGCAGTGACATCGCTCTCCACCTCCTGTGGACTTGCTCCCATATCTGTTGTCACGATAAGTGCATACTGAAAGCTCATATCCGGCAGCAGATCTGTCGTCATCCTGCCAAGCGATACAACACCAAGTACTATTACCAGCAGTACTCCTACAAGTACAGTAAAAGGCTTTTTTACACTATATCTTGATATCATCTGACCCCTCCTTCTTCTTTTCCTTGATAATGTCCTGCCTTAGTTTGATAGACATTGTGATTACTGCGATTTTCACAATAAATTTAATTCGCTATTATATTTTTATTATACAATGTGGCGGATTGCAACTCAATTGGTTTATACTTTTTTAAGAGTTTTTAACAATAAAAAAAGACACCCAATTATACGATTAATATAATTCGATGTCCTTAAATGTCTTTTAATATCTTTTATTTATTTCAGCTTCAAATGCCCTCTTCCTCAATCTCATCCTCATCATCATTGATACCTGCAACAGCACTTGTAACGGCTCCGATTACAGCGACAAGCGCAAAGATGATAACTAAAAAAATAACTATAAAGAATGCTACTAAAAAACCTGTATCTGTCATATAATTTACCCCCATAGCTGTCTCACAGCTTCTTTAAAATATAGTTTTAGTTTAACACACTTGTCTGTAAATAACAATATCGTAAAGGGCTAAATTATTGACTAAATATTGACTAAAATATTGATTTATGAAATTGCTCAGTCCTTGATCTGCATACCGTTTGCATCCATATGATAGCCTTCAGTCATGATCAGCTTTGATACCGGAACTATCTCATAGCCCATGTCCTGCAGCTTCGTGAGCATCTCATCGAGTGCCTGCGAGGTGTATTTTGCGCCTAGATGGCAGAGTATTATCGAGCCACAATCCAGGCTTTTGTGATTGCACACTGTATCTATAATGTTTTGCACACCATAGTTTTTCCAGTCGAGTGAATCCACATCCCACTGGATTGGATAATAGTCACAGCCATACACTGTGTCAATCAGTTCATTGTTGTACGAGCCGTATGGCGGTCTGAATACCTTCATATCCTTTCCGGTCAGCTCCTTGACCTTTTTGTGCACATCCATTATCTCTGTCTTCATCTCGCCTGCAGTGATTGTTGCCATATCATAGTGGTGCTCACTGTGATTTCCGGGCTCATGCCCTTTTTCAACCAGCGTCTTTACACATTCAGGGTTATCACTCACAAAACCTCCTGTCATAAAAAATGTAGCCTTTACGTTGTGCTTGTCAAGTGTCTCCATCATACTGTCAAAATCCTCTGCTCCCCAGGCACAGTCAAATGAAAGGGCTATCTTTTTTTCTGTTGTCTGAACCGAATATACAGGCAGCTTTCTGTCCCCGAACTGACTCACAGCACTGCTAAGTGTCTCCATCACCTCTATATTTTTCAGCTGTGATATGTCATACTCTCTGCCATATAAAGCGCCTGTAATAAGAAGCGCCGACAGCAGCACTCCAAAAAGGAATCTGTGTCGGCGTTTCTTTCGTTTTGTCCCATTATGTAGTTTTGTATTTTGCATGTATGCTCTGTATTCACTCATGCTATATACTATTCTTTATTATCACAAATTATGAATAATGAAATAACTCTATTTCAGTTCTTCTGCCCTTCCGATAAACTCAAGCACTACCTCAATCGACTGATGCGCAGCCTTCTCCGCAAAGGTCTGGTAGTCTGTCTCGCCGCCATCACCGTCTGATATTGAACGAAGAATGGCAAATGGCACCTTGTTCACATAGCACACATGACCGATGCTGCCGCCCTCCATCTCTGCTGCGATTGCATCAAAGGTATTCGAAATATAATCCTTCTGCTCCTTTGTGGCAATAAACTGATCTCCTGTTGCGATATTGCCCTTTTTGTAGTGGATATTCCTGTCAGCTAAGCATGAGCACATGAGCTCCACCATTTTTGTATCTGCCGGAAGCAGAATCATATTGATGCCTGAAAGAAGTCCCTTCGGGTCTCCGATTGGCGATGTATCCATATCGTGCTGCAGCACGTTTGTGGCTACTGCCACATCAAGCACATTTAAGTCCTTTGTCAAAGTTCCTGCCACTCCGATATTGACAATCATATCTACATCATATTTCAAAATCATGGCCTCTGCACATATTGCCGCAAATACCTTTCCTATTCCGCATTTTGCCGCAACAACATACTGATCACCGATTTTACCCTCAACAAACTCCACTCCGCTGTAAACCTCTGTCTGTGTGTCTGTCATCTGAGCCTTTAAGTCATCGACCTCCATCTGCATTGCACCAATTACACCTATTGTCATTTTATTTCTCCATTCCTGCTATCTTACTATTATATTATCTTGCTATTATATTATATTTCTATATAACTATCCAGAACCACTGAGACCCCAAGACTGATGCGTCATACGCACATGTAAGCATCAGATTTTCCTGTACTCAATACAACTTCTGTCAAAGCTTAATACCTGTTTACTGTGGATAAGTAAACTCCATATTGGTCTGGCTCTCAAGCACCTTAAGATATGCACGGCACTCCTTCTTTGCCTCGTCAAGTGACAGATTCTCGTAATGTCCGCACTCTATGGCTGATGCACCAAATACCGGTCCATCATACTCCAGTATCTGTTTTAAGACCTCTTTTGTGATTTCAAAAACCTTTCCCGGCTCAACATCCCTCACTACGAGGTAGAAGCCTGTCTGACAGCCCATCGGTCCAAAATATACCACATCATCTGCAATCTCAGAGTTTCTCACACATGTTGCAAACATATGCTCCACTGAGTGCATAGCTGAATTGGACATATAATCGCCTGCATTAGGTTTTCTTGTACGAAGGTCGTATGTGACGATTTCTCCGTCTTTTCTTGAAATATAAAATCCAGGTTTAAGAATATTATGATTGATTGTAAAGCTTTTAATTCTTTCCATAAAATTGTTTCTCCTTACTTAGTTGCTGCCTCAAACTGCTTCAGATAATCCTCAAATACATTGAGTGCATCATCCACAGGCTTTGGTGTGCTCATATCGACACCGGCACTCTTTAGCAGCTCGATTGGATTCTTCGAGCATCCACCGCACAGGAAATTTCCTATATACTTATCCACAGCAGGCTTTCCCTCCTCAAGTATCTTTTTTGAAAAAGCAACTGCTGCCGAATAGCCTGTCGAGTACTGATATACATAGTACGGTGTGTAAAAATGCGGTATGCGCATCCACTCATATGATATCTCATCATCCACGCGCATATCCGGTCCGTAGTACTGCACATTCAGCTCATGCCATAGCTCATTTAGCACATCCTTGGTAACCGGCTCGCCCTTTTGCATTTTCCGGTGAGCTATATGCTCAAACTCTGCAAACTGCGCCTGCCTGAAAAGTGTCGTCCTGAAGCCGTCCAGAAAATGTGTCATGAGATATTTTCTCTCATTTTCATCCTCACAATGCTCAAGCATATAGTGCATTAGAAGCGACTCATTGCAGGTGGATGCAACCTCTGCCACAAAAATCAGGTATCCCGCGTAGGTGATGCTCTGATGCTCATTTGAATAGTATGTATGCATCGCATGTCCCATCTCATGAGCCAGCGTAAACACACTGTCCAGATTGTCGGCATAGTTCAAAAGCACATACGGATGAGTGCCGTAAGCGCCCCATGAATACGCACCGCTTCTCTTGTTCTCATTCTCATATACATCTATCCAGCCACTCTCCATGCCAGCCTTAAGTGTGCTGACATACTCATCGCCCATAGGCTCAAGCGCCTTTGCCACAAGCTTTTTCGCCTCATCATAGGTGTATGTGGTCTGTACATTGTCCACAATCGGTGCAAACAAATCATACATATGCAGATGCTCCACACCTAAAAGCTTCTTCCTAAGCGCCATGTACCTGTGCAGAGCCGGCAGATGTGCATGAACCGTCTCAATCAGATTGTCATAGACACTCTCAGGAATATCGCCACCGGATAAATACATGGCCCTTGCACTGTCATATTTTCTTACCCTTGCATAAAAAGTGTCATTTTTCAGCTTGCTGATGTACATCATGGAAACAGTATTGCTCCACTTCTTGTACGAATCATACACTCCGCGGAACACCTGCTTGCGCAGGCTTCTGTCCTTGCTGCTTAAAAAATCTATGAAATTGCCGTGCGTGATACGTATTTTATTTCCCTCGACATCAGTGATATACGGGAATTTGATATCCGCATTGTTGAACATGCTGAATATATTCTCCGGCGCTGCAGCCATCTCACCGCACTGCGCCAGGATATTCTCCTCTGCAGCCGATAAGGTATGCTCTTTCTGACGCATTATCTCATCAATCGCACGCTTATAGTGCATAAGCTCATTGCTCTCACTGAAAAAGCTCTCAAGCCTTTTATCATCTATCTGCAAAATCTCCGGACTCGCAAATGCCAGCGCACCTGATGCCTGAACAGTCAGTGTCTCAGCCTTTGACACATATGCCTGATATTTCGACACAGCAGTGTCCTGATGCGAGCGCTCATTCGCATAGACCACTATACGCTCTAAATAATAAGACAACTCATCCTGCTTCTTAAAAAAATCAAGCAGCGTTGCTGCACTGTCTGCCAGATGTTCCTTAAAGCCCGAGAGCTTTTCTGCAAGCTGTGACGCTTTTTCACACTCAGCCTCCCACAGCTCATCTGTCTTATACATATCCTCAAGCTTCCATTTGTACTCGTCTGAGATTTCATCTCTCTTTTGAAGCCTTTTCTCACTCATTTTGTGTTACCTTCTATCTTACTCTTTTTATTTAGAATCCCACACATCTACTCTGCAAAATGCATATAGACGTGTGGGATATATGTGAATTATAACAATTAAGCTCTACTTTGTAATTAAAGTGCCCATACCACCTGAAACAGTCTTGCCCTCTTTATTGAGCTTTGTGATAAGCACCGAACGGATGGCAGAGTCACCGATAAAGTCGATAGCCGCCTCAATCTTTGGAGCCATGGTACCCTCATCAAACTCGCCTGCTGCAAGGTACTTCTTTGCCTCATCGACAGTCATGGTATCAAGCGGCTTCTCATCCTCCTTGCCATAGTTCAGGCAGACCTTGTCAACGCTTGTAAGTATAACAAGTCTGTCTGCATCAAGAGTATCTGCAAGCTTTCCTGCTGCAAGATCCTTCTCGATAACAGCACTTGCGCCCTGAAGCTTATTATCCTGTGCTAAAACAGGAATTCCACCGCCACCGCATGCGATAACAACCTGATCCGCATCAACAAGAGCCTTAATAGCATCCTTTTCCACTATATCAACAGGCTTTGGAGCTGCCACAACTCTTCTGTAGCCTCCCTCAACCTGTGTCACATGGTTGCCCTTCTTCTCCTCTTCCTCAGCCTCAGCCTCTGTCATAACACGGCCAATGATCTTTGTCGGATGATAAAAAGCCTCATCATATGGGTCAACAACCACCTGTGTAAGTATTGTTGAAACGGTCTTGTAAATTCCTCTGCCGAGAAGCTCTGTACGGATAGCATTCTGTAAATCATATCCTATATAGCCTTGGCTCATTGCAGAGCAGACAGCTGTAGGTGTAGCTGTATACTCAGGATAAATCCTGCAAAACTCAGACATAGCGGTGTGAATCATGCCCACCTGCGGTCCGTTGCTGTGTGTGATAACAACCTCATAATCGTCCCTGATAAAATCTGCAACTGCCTTTGCTGTATGCTTTGTAGCCTCGTGCTGCTCCGGAAGAGTTGTTCCAAGAGCATCATGTCCGAGTGCAATAACTATTTTTTTCTTCTTCATGCCGACCTCCTATGCAAAATGAAAACTAATTTGCTTCTATTATCTAATATTTTGTGGAATTTGTCTAGTACTTTGAACTGATTTGAACAACATTTCCGCCACAGCGTAAGGGACGTAAGCCCAGGGCACCGGTGACGCACACGTACTCTTGCAGGAGCGAATAGCGAAGTGGCTTAGATACTGTAGAAATTATGCCCATGAAACGCAGAAACACCCCTGCATGGACGCAGGGGTGAGGAGAAAACGCGCCGGAATTACTGCTGGATATCTTTTGCAGAGCTTAAGGTTACTTCAACCTTGCTCTCTTCGTACTGTCTGCCACTCTGACGGGCAACAGTAAGAGTAACCTTATCTCCGGCCTTGTAGCTCTTTAACGCTGACTGCAGCTCTGTCATAGAAGAAATCTTTGTGCTGTCAACAGCAGTGATGATATCTCCCTCCTGTAAGCCGGCATTTGCGGCACCTGAACCAGCTGAAACAGATGAAACATACACACCCTGTGGGAAGCCATAGGCTACCATCTCAGATGAAACATCACCACCCTTGATACCAAGGTATGCCTGATTCTCATTAGTATATTTTCCGTCCTGGATGAGGCTCTCAATAATAGGCTTTGCAACCGACATAGGAATTGCATATCCGATACCCTCAACCTCAGTTGAAGAATATTTTACAGAGTTTATACCGATAACCTCGCCATTTTCATTTAAGAGTGCTCCACCACTGTTTCCCGGGTTTATTGCTGCATCTGTCTGGATAAGCTTGTTATTGGTAACAGTCTCACCTGTCTGTGAATCCTGTGTAGTAACAGTTCTGTTAAGCGCACTTACTATACCTGTTGTGACAGACTGTCCGTATCCAAGTGCATTACCGATAGCAATTGCAGGACTTCCAACAGCTACACTTTCAGAATCTCCGATTGTAGCAATCTTGATATTTGAGTAAGTATCTTTTCCAAGATCTGCTTTCTTTACACGTACAACTGCTAGATCGTCATCCGGATCTGTTCCTCTGATTTCTGCCTTTACCACAGAATCATCATCAAACTGTACTGTGAGCTCTTCTGAATCTGCCACAACATGATTATTTGTAGCAATATAAAGATAATCATCATCCTCACTCACAATAATTCCTGAGCCACAGCTCTGAGACTGCTGTGACTGCCTTCCGAAAAAGCTGTTGTAGGTGACTGTTCCTGTATTTGTGATAGCAACGATGCTAGGCATAACCTTATCAACAACAGATGATACATCTGTCAGATCCTTTGCATCCCCTGAGGATGTCTGCTTAGTCCCACCGGATGTTGTAGTGGTAAGCTTTGCACTTGCAGTAGAAGAATTTGAAATAGCTCTCGTGCCAATATAGCTTACTCCTGTGAAAACGCCGCCTCCGACGAGTCCGAAGATAAGAGCTGCAGCTACTGTCTTTGCTGCAAATGGTCCAAATGCACCAGGCTTTCTAGGTGCTCTCTGTTTCTTAGGCTTTACAGTCTGCTGGTATGCCTGACCATTCATATTCATCCGGCGGCTATATGAATTGTCTGTCGAACCTGCTGATGTGCCGCCATATGCATTATTATTTGTGCCTGAATTATACGACTGATTAGAATAAGGCTGGTTTGCATATGATTGATTTACATTTGGCTGTCCTGCTGCAGAAGCCTGCGAATATGGATTGTAGCTCTGTGAATAGCTTTCAGCTGATGTATTATTAGTCTGTGCAGCCTTCTGTGACTCATCCGGATTGTAAGGATTACCCGACATTGTGAAATTTACATTGTTTGTATTGTTATTTGTACTGTTAGTATTATTTGTATTGTTTGTATCATTCATATTTCTATAATTGTTATCCATAATAATTTCTCCTTTCGTTTACAATTAGAAGTATACTGTCAATCTGTGTTTAATTTGTGACGGGATTATTTATTTTTTCATAAATCAGTTAACTATTTATAGCCTATGTTCCCCATTGCAGGCCACTATGCGATTATAAAAATAAAAATAACTGCTCATCGGCAGATGCACCTCTAAGTCTGCGATAAATAGAAATTGCAGAATATCAATACATCCCTGCCAATGAACAGTTACCATAAATCATATATTAAATTTCAATTCCGTTCTTCTCAAGAAGAGCTCTCGCTGTTTCAACCGAATCTGTACCTGTCGCATTCTTTACAGGTGCAAACTCCTTCTCTCTGTCTACCTCAAATGGCAGGCTATTGTCCATCATGTATACCATATCGAGGATGAGTGTCTCGAACTTGTATGCATTCGGAGTCTCAGGCTTGTGCTCTGTACCATTCTCATCAATGTAAGGTACCTTCTTCTCTACCACATGAAGTGGAAGGCTCTTTTCTGCGATAGCCATGAGCTTGTCCACGCGGAATAAATAGTTTAAGATAACACCAAAGCCATACTGCAATGAACCATTCTCGTTCTTTGCCTCTGCCATCTCAGGTGTAAGCTCGTAATACTCAACAATCGAAGGCTTGCCATTCTCAAGACACATAGCACCAACTCTCTCATATGGATCACATTTTCTGACCACCTTAGAGCCGCTGACACAGCCGGACTCGATTGTAGCACCTACAAATACAGGATCTGCAATCTGCTGAAGTACATTGTCAACAGCAAATACATTGAGCCACTCAACACCCTTGTCCTTCAAATCCTTGTCAAGACCGGCATTGATGAGTGACTTGAACCATCCACCGTTTCCGTTTGGTGACATGGCAAGTGAATCCTCAGATTTCATGAGCAAATTTCCATCAAAATCAACTGCCGGAACCATCTCCTGCACGAAAAACTTCACATAATCCTTGTTGTATCCAAAATAGTCGTGCTCTTCAAAGAACTCTCTTGTCATGCTATCATTTATCTCGCTTGTCATAACATATAGAGGCACCCATGTACCGGTCTGATTTGTAACCTTCATGAGGTTTGCGACAAGCTGCTCAAAGATGTAGAGTTCCTTTGTCTTTCCGATATTGAACATGCCCTTAGCCTTGTCAAAACCAAGACGTGTACCCTGTCCACCGGCAAGAAGAATTGCACCGACCTTGCCATTCTTGACAGCATCAAGACCTGTTGCAAGGTATTTGTCCTTATTTGCCTCTATCTCTGAAAGCTCCATAGCAGCAAGCGGTGAAAATGTACCTCTCTGCTGCTCCTTGTTGTGAATCATATCAAGGTATGACCAGTCCATGTGCTCAAGCTGGCTCTCAAGCTTAGCCGGAGCTTCCTCTGTTAAGAATTTCTTTAAGTATTTCTGGTTTGTTGCCGTGATTTTTTCTTTGATTTCCGGTTTCATAATAAATAATCTCCCTAATAGCTAACTTTAATTATTTAATCATCCGAACCATCTGATGATGATTTTTCTTCTGAACCGTTTTCAGATTCTGACTGGCTCTTTTTCAGGGCATCCTGCTTGTCCTTATTTTTTTTCTTTGCCCCTTCGGTTCCATCAGAGCCAACAGTATCATTGTACTGCGTGAGATCAAATGCTGAAGTCTTAGATGTAACACCTGTCTTTTTAGCAATCTTATCACTTACTGTCTGAACTGTCTCTGTTGGCTGGTAATCAGTCTCATTAAACAGGAACTGATGAAGCTCAGAAACATTCTGTGCCAGGTCTATAGGAATTACGGTATCGCCAGTAGTTGACAGATTCATTGTAGTCAGCTCAAATGGGAAGCCTGTTGTCTCCTTCATCTGATATTTTGTAACAGCTGTTGCATACTGGATAATCTCTTTAGCTGTAAAATTAGTACTTATCTGACTCATAATATCCTTACACATCTCTGTTAGAGAGCCTAAATCTGACTGTTTAGCCTTGTCAAGCATAGCCTGAAGCACAATTCTCTGACGGGATGCCCTTAAGAAATCATCACCTGAGGTGCTTCTGATACGTGCATAGCATGTAGCCTGAGTTCCATCAAGATGCTGCATACCATCCCCCTCAAGATAAGGAGTATTATATCCTGTAGTATAATCAACCTCAGGAATCAGATAATTGATTTCCTTCATCTCCGCATTAGTAATCTCAAGATCAAGGCCACCGATATCATCTATAGCATCTACAAGAGCCTTCCAGTCAACACAGACATACTTGGTTATATTCAAATCCAAATTTGAATTAAGCATAGCTACTGCTCTCTTTGCCCCACCATTTGCATAAGCGGCATTTGCCTTTGCAAACTTTCCATTGCCTATAGGCAGATACGTATCTCTGTAGACAGAAACAAGCTGAACCTCCTTAGTATCATAATTCAGACTAGCAATCATGATACAATCGGAATGCCCCTCATCGTATGAACCATTACTTCTGTTGTCCAGACCAAACAACGCTACATTGAGATATCCATGCATATTGGCAAGAACATCCTCATCAATCTCCTCATTGATTCCGGCCTCACTATTTGTCAGCGCATCCTCATATTTAACCTGTCCGAGTGTCTTATTATAAGCCCAAACCACTAACAGAACAATTAACAGCAGCAGGATTTCAAATACAAAGAGTATAATCTTCTTACGTCCACTTCTTCTCTTTTTTCTTCTTCTCTTCTTTGCCATGTTATTTTTCCTTTTTCCTATGAATGTAAAGCCACGCGTCTGCGTAGTCCTGACGCTCCTTCTCTGACATATTGGTATACTTTCCAAACTCCAGATTCGTCAGACGCATCTGCGGCCTGCCACACTTGAAGCATTCAACCTCTTTCCTTCTTGAAACCATCCGTATCCAGCCACAATCCGGGCAAATGTATATTTTCATCATAGTCCTTATTCAAACTGTCCGAGAACCTCAGCTGACAAAGCATCAAGCTTAGCCTGTGAATCTTCAAGAGACACTCCTTTAACTCCGAAATAGAATTTAATCTTAGGCTCTGTACCAGAAGGGCGTACACAGCACCAAGCGTTATCGTTAAGTTCGTAGTAAAGTACATTGGAAGAAGGAAGACCTGTCGGCTCAACCTTTCCTGTTGTCATATCTTTTCTTGTGTCATTCTTGTAATCACGGATAGCAAGCACCTGATAATCACCAAATTTCTTTGGCTCAGCGGCACGTGCCTTTGTCATAATCTCATTTATCTGTGCAGCACCATCAATGCCCTTTAAGGTCATTGTGGAAATGCCCTCTCTGTAGTAGCCGTACTTCTCGTACATGTCAATCATGCCATCCCAGAGTGTCTTGCCCTGTGACTTGTAGAAGGCAGCCACCTCACACAGCATGCAAACTGCTGCAGGAGCATCCTTGTCCCTTGCATATGTGCCAGGCAGGCATCCGTAGCTCTCCTCCATACCGAATACATAGTTGTTGCAGCCGGTCTTTTCGAATTTGAGCATCTGCTCACCGATATACTTGAAGCCTGTTAAAACCTCGATATGCTTTACGCCATATGCTGCCGCAATTGCCTTACCCATATCTGTTGAAACAATTGACTCAACAAATGCAGGATTCTCAGGCAGAGTACCATTAGCGCTCTTCTGGCTTAAAATGTACTCACCGATAAGCATAGCTGACATATTTCCTGTAAATGTCACATACTCTCCTGTCTTTGTATCCTTGCAATATACACCGAGTCTGTCGGCATCAGGGTCAGTTGCTAAAACAATATCAGCATCCTTTTCCTTTGCCAGCTCAAGTGCAAGCTTCCATGCATCAGGATTCTCAGGATTTGGATAAGGACATGTAGGGAAATTGCCGTCAGGCACTGCCTGGCTTGGCTCAATGTATACATTCTCAAAGCCCATATCCTTAAGCACTCTCTGTACAGGGCGAAGTCCTGTGCCGTGGAGTGGTGTGTAAACAATCTTGATATCCTTTGCCATAGCCTTGATGATCTCAGGATGAATAGAAAGCTTACGAAGCTCTCCGAAATATCCCTCCTCAACCTCATCAGAGATGACATTGTAAAGGCCTGCCTCAATAGCAGCAGCCTTGTCCATAGTCTTAACCTGGTCAAACGATGTAACCTTTGCCACCTCAGCCATGATGCTTGTATCATGAGGTGGAGTAACCTGTGCGCCATCCTCCCAGTATACCTTGTATCCATTGTACTCACGAGGATTGTGGCTCGCTGTGATAACAACACCGGCTATTGTGCCAAGTGTCCTTACTGCGTATGACAGCTCAGGAACAGGCGCAAGCTGTGGGAACACATATGTCTTGATTCCGTTTGCTGCAAGGCAGAGTGCTGTGGCATCTGTGAACTCATCATGCATATTACGTGAGTCATGCGCGATTGCAACGCCTCTCTTTACTGCGTCCTCTCCCTGTGAAAGTATGTAATTGGCCAGTCCCTGTGTAGCCTGACGGACTGTGTATATATTCATCCTGTTGGTGCCGGCTCCTATTACACCACGAAGACCTGCTGTACCAAACTCAAGTGTGCGATAGAATCTGTCCTCTATCTCCTTATCATCACCTGCGATAGCCTTAAGCTCAGCCTTTGTAGCCTCATCAAAATATGGGTCTGTGCACCATTTTTCGTACTCCGCTCTAAAATCCATTTATATTAACCTCCTGTATCAGCTAGTAAATAAGCCTATTAATGTTAACCATACCGATTTTACCACATTAACGTGCATTTGAAAAGTTTTAGTTCCTTAATATTTTTTTAAACACAAGGCTCCTCATCCAAAGTGGCATCATACAGACAACAAGCTGTGCCGAAATCGTAACAAAATAATCGGCTGCGCTTATGGTCCCTGTCTTTAAAATACGTTTTCTTCCGGCTTTGTATTTAAGGAAATAATCAAAGCCGCCACGCCTCCTTAGCATATCATCACCGGTTCTGGCATACACAAGAGTCTCACCTATATTTGCCATACGGCAGTGATTTCTGATCATATTCGCCCAAAGAAGAGAATCCTCCATAAGCAGACAATCCTGATAATTGCCTGCAGCAAGCACTGCAGACCTTTTGTACATAACAGTCATGTGATTGAACGCATCGCGCTTTCTCTGATACTGCTTTATCACATAATTCCCAAGAGGCACTGTCCTCTCTGATAAAATATTATGCGTATCATCGGAAAACTCGCTGATGTAGCCACCTATGATATCAAGCTTTGGATTTTCCGAAAAAGCATTCAGCTGTCTTTCAAACCGGTCAGGCACACATATATCATCTGTATCCATTCTGGCCACAAGCTCATTAGAGCAATGCTTTATGCCTTCAGCAAGGGCAAGACCGAGCCCGCTGTTTTTTTCAAGCTTTACCGTAACAAAATTTATCTCCGAAGGCCTGCATTCATACTCACTGATTGCCTCATAAAGCTCATCTGTCAGCCTGCCATCCTCCACCAGCACTATCTCATCCGGTAAAACAGTCTGTGAATATACGCTTTCCATGCACTCCCTGAAATACTCAGGCTTTTCCTTGTAATAAATTGACAGTAATACTGAAAATTTAACTTTATTCATAAATATTATCCTCCCCGACAAGCAGCCTAATGTATCACCGCAAGCATAGTCTCTATGCACAGTCTGATATCATTTATAAGTGAAAATCTCTTAAGATACTTAAGATTGTACCTCATCTTGCCCGGCAGCACCTTGTGGATATATGTGTAATCCACATCATCCGAAGCCTCAAGAAGCCTGTCCTCATCCTTGTACCTGATGCTTGCCTCACTTGTGATTCCGGCTGGCATCAGAAGTGTTGCCATCATCGCAGGTGTATATGCCATGACATACTTCTCCACCTCCGGTCTTGTGCCAACAAAGCTCATATCACCACATAGCACATTTATAAGCTGCGGAATCTCATCAAGCCTGTACTTTCTGATGACAGCGCCGACTCTTGTGATTCTTGAATCCCCACCGACAGTCACCAGTGAGCCCTTTTTGTCAGCATCATTCACCATAGTTCTGAACTTGAATATGCGAAACTTCCTGCCATACTGTGTAATACGCTCCTGCCTGAAAAAAACAGGTCCTTTGCTATCCACCTTTATCCAGACAGCAAGGACCAGTATAACAGGCGAAAGCAGCACAAGAAGAACAGCGGACATAATCACATCAAAAATGCGTTTAAATACCATGCTTGTCCTCTTTCTGCTCAGATGCCTGTAATATTTAAGTGTAAAATCATTTTTCATGAATGTAGGAATCTCTCCCCATGTTCTCCATCTACTCATGTAAAATCTCCAATAAATTGTTAATTATATACTCCACATCCTCATCGCTAAGCTTTGTGTTTAGAGGAAGTGTAATCTCATTCTCATACTGATGATAAGCGTTTGGAAAATCGGCTATATCAAAGCCCATATTCTTATATGCTGTCATCATCGGAAGCGGCTTGAAATGCACATTTGTGGCGATACCTCGCTCCGCCATCTGCACTATAAGTTCATTGCGCCTGTCCACACCGATGCCCGGTATGCGAAGCAGATACAGATGCCCGTTCGATGTATGCTTGTCTGTAAAATGAGGCACAGTCAAAAGTCCAAGTGGCTTAAATGCCGTATCATAGCGCTCTATAATATCACGGCGCCTCTTAAGAAGCCCATCATATCTGTCAAGCTGTACCAGACCAATGGCAGCCTGGATATCAGTCATATTGCACTTATACGAAGGAGCCACAATATCATACTCCCAGTTGCCCTGACCATTCTTGTGGAAAGCATCCTTCGTCTGTCCGTGGAGTGAAAGCAGCATAAACTGCTTGTAGATATACTCATCATCAAAGCCCTCTATAGGTCTCCAGGTGAGTGCTCCGCCCTCTGCAGTGGTCAGATTCTTGACCGCATGAAACGAAAAGCTTGTAAAATCAGCTACATTACCACACATAATCCGCTCACCGTCTCTCATGTATGAGGCGCCAAAAGCATGAGCTGAGTCAGCCGCCACAATCACACGTCCGATTGCCCTCTGCACATCGTTTGACGGATGAAAAAGAGCCTTTTTTCTTTCCACAATATCCAAAATCCTGTCATAGTCGCAAGGCACGCCTGCAATATCAACCGGCACGATAACCTTTGTCTTTTCTGTAATAGCAGCCTCCAAAGCCTCGTAATCCATCTCAAAGGAATCAGGTGCTACGTCTATAAACTTAAGTGTCGCACCGACATGCACAGCAGGGCTTGCAGATGCAGTATAAGTGTATGCACTTGTGATGACCTCATCACCTGCACCTATCCCTAAGAATCTGAGTATCGACTCAAGACACGCAGTAGCAGAGCCAAGGGCTACAGCCTTATCCGTGCCGCATAGCTTAGCAATCCTCTTCTCAAATTCCTTAGTCCTTGGACCTGTTGTAATCCAGTCGCTTCGTAGCACATCAGCAACAGCTGACACCTCTGCTTCTGTTATATCAGGTGGTGAAAATGAAATCTGTCTTTTTTCCATAGTTATGTTCCTCACTTTCCGTGTAAACCATGCCAATCATCCGGCTTTTACAGTCTATATTATCAGAATCAAAAGATATTTTAGTTCTCAAGATCCGGATGATATGTCTTGACCACAGATGCAACTATCTGCTTGATATCCTTTGCTTCTGAGGTGCATGCCTTCTCGAGCATCTCAAGCTGCTTCTCAAAGAGCTCATCATCCATCTCAATAGGCTCACCCACATGAATCAGCTTGTTTGGAGTCTCCTTAAGACCCTCCTCACTCATCAGCATCTCCTCGTAGAGCTTCTCGCCCGGACGCAGTCCTGTGTATACAATCTGGATATCCACATCAGGCTCCAGTCCCGAAAGCCTGATAAGATTCCTTGCCATATCATCAATCTTGACAGGCTCGCCCATATCGAGTACGAAAATCTCTCCTCCATGAGCATAGAGCCCGGCCTGCAGTACAAGTGCCACCGCCTCCGGAATTGTCATAAAGTACCTAATAATACGCTTGTCCGTCACAGTAACCGGACCGCCATCCTCTATCTGCTTCTTAAATAGCGGGATAACACTTCCGTTACTTCCGAGCACATTTCCAAAACGTACCGCTACAAAATCAGTCCCAGTCTGCCTGTTCATCATCT
>OKTJ01000464.1_pt1 | contig 29562 bp, 27 predicted proteins | sample 1606201 | NCBI WGS metagenome assembly OKTJ01 (sample SAMEA3879536, study PRJEB24766) | human gut metagenome | biome: human-associated habitat; feature: feces | place: USA | collected 1985/1987 | reverse complement strand
CGACCTGAACGCGGACGGAAGCTCCGCTCTCGGCGCGCAGTCCCACCTGCGCACGGGCCTTGTCGCGGATGGCCTGAAGCTCAGCTAAAGACTTCATCGTTACATTTCCTCCTTCAGTAATGCGGTCTGTTCCTCCAAGTAACCGGCGATCCATTCCGAGACCTCCGGCGCGTTCAAGGGAACATCCTCCCCGAGAATCTGCCGGAGCTCGCGTGTATCCATGGTAAACTCCCTGCCGTCCCGGCTTCGCCGGTATACAAAATCAAGCGTCGGGTTGCAGGTGACGAGCAAGCGAACGGTGCCGGAAATATCCCCCAGGGGGATCATATCCACATGCGACGGAACAAAAATGGCCGTGAGAATCGTTCCCCTCCCCTTTTGAGAACGAATCGAAAAGCTGCCTCCCGTCATCTCCGCCTCCATTTTAAAGAGCGGAACCCCCAGTCCCACCTTGCGCGTGGTACGGGTGGTATAAAACGGGTCGACAACGCTTCGAACCTGCTCCTCCGTCATGCCGCAGCCGTTGTCCTCGAGCGTAATCGAGAGGCGGTCAGCGGCCGACTCCTCCTCGACCGTCAGGGTGATGAGCGTCGCCCCGGCGGAGATGGAGTTTTGCGCCACGTCCATCACATTAAGCGCCAGTTCACGCATCGCCGTTCTTGTACTTTTCGAGGATTCCGTCGATATCCTCCGGAACCAGGCGGCCGTAAACCTCGTCATTAATCGTCATGACGGGCGCCAGGCCGCACGCGCCGATGCAGCGGGTCGCCTCCAGCGAGAAGCGGCCGTCCGGGGTGGTGCCGCCGGGCTCTATGCCCAGCCGCTTCTGGATGCGCTCCAGCACATCGCCGGCGCCCTTTACATAGCAGGCCGTGCCCATGCAGACCGAAATCGGGTATTTGCCTTTGGGCTTCATCGTGAAGAACGAATAGAACGACACCACGCCGTAAACCCGTGCGGCCGAGATGCCCAACTCCAGGGCGATGAGCTCCTGTACCTCTTTGGGCAGATAGCCCAGCGTGTCCTGCACGCCGTGCAGGATGTTGATCAGTTCGCCCGGGTCGTTGCCGTACTTTCGGCAGACGTTCTTTATCTCGTCGATTCTCCGTTGGGAGAGGCATATTTTTTCCATAACGTCTTATTTCTTGGGTTCCACGACCGGTTTGCGGTCGTAATAACGGGTGTGGAGCAGTTCGTGCGAAAGCGGTCCGCAGGGTTCGCCGAGGAACTCTTCGTAGAGTGCCTGAATGTCGGGATTCTCGTGCGACTTGCGCAGCGGTTTGGCGGCGTCTTCGGCGTAGAGGGCCTCGGCACGCCGTTTCAGAAGCTCTTCGTTGCCCCGGTGATAGGGTTGCCCGCCGCCGTTGATGCAGCCGCCGGGACAGGCCATGATTTCGATGGCGTGGTAGGGCGATCGGCCGGCGCGGATCTCTTCGACCAGCCTGCGGGCGTTACCCAGCCCGTGTGCGATGCCGATTTTGACGGGTACGCCGTCGAAGTCGATCGTCGCCGAACGGATTCCCGCCAGTCCGCGCAGTTCGGTGAAGTCGAGTTTCGGAAGCGTTTTTTTCGTTTGTATTTCGTATGCCGTACGCACGGCTGCCTCGATCACGCCGCCTGTGGTGCCGAAGATGACGCCTGCACCGGTCGATTCGCCCAGCGGACGGTCGAAATCGCTCTCCTCCAGTTCGTCGAAGTTCATGTTGGCGAAGCGGATCATGTGGGCCAGTTCGCGCGTGGTGATCGAAATGTTCACGTCCGGATCGCCGTCTTTGCCGAATTCGGGGCGTGCGGCTTCCGATTTCTTCGCCACGCAGGGCATGACCGATACGACGATGAAATTCCGGCGGTCGATGCCCAGCTTGGGCGCCAGGTAGTTTTTGGCGATCGCGCCGAACATCTGTTGCGGCGACTTGGCCGTCGAGAGGTTCTCGCCCAGTTCGGGGAAATGCTTCTCCATGAACGACACCCAGCCCGGACAGCAGGAGGTCATCAGGGGGATTTTGACCGTCCGGTCGCCCGCGAGATACTTGTTCAGGCGCTGGAGCAGTTCGGTGCCCTCCTCCATGATCGTCAGGTCGGCGGCGAAGTCGGTGTCGAAAACGTAGTCGAAGCCCAACCGACGCAGCGCTGTGGTCATCTTGCCCGTGACGCTCCGGCCTTCCAGTCCGAAATCCTGGCCGAGGGCCACGCGCACGGCGGGGGCGGTCTGCACCACGACCGTCTTGCCGGGATCGGCGAGCGCCTGCATCACCTCCCGGATGTTGCTGTTCTCCGAGAGGGCGCTGGTCGGACAGACGGCTACGCATTGGCCGCAATTGACGCAGTTGGTCGTCAGGATCGGATCGTTGAAGGCCGTGCAGAGGACCGAAGTGAATCCCCGGCCTACGACCGACAGGGCGCCGACGGTCTGGACTTGGTTGCAGACCGTTTCGCAGCGGCGGCAGAGGATGCACTTTTCCATGTTGCGCACCACCGACGGCGAGAGGTCCATCATCGGTTTGGTGGTTTCTCCCTTGTACTTGGCCTCGCGGATGCCGAGGTCTTTGGCCATGGTTTGCAGGCTGCAATAGCCGTTCTTCGAGCAGGTGAGGCATTCGTTGGGGTGGTCCGAGAGGATCAGCTCCAGAATGGTTTGCCGGGCGTTGATGACGCGGGGTGTGTGGGTGCGGACGACCATCCCTTCCGTGCAGACGGTTTTGCAGGCCGGAGCCAGGTTTTTGCGTCCTTCGACCTCTACGACGCAGATGCGGCAGACACCGGGGTCGTTCTTGCAGCCCAGCTCGTGCAGGTTGAGGTAGCAGAGCGTCGGAATTTTGATGCCGACCGAAGCGGCCGCTTCGACCAGGTTGGTGCCCGGGGCGACCTCTGCGGTTCGGTTGTCGATGGTTAGTTTTATCGTTTCCATGCGGATTTGTCTTGGAGGAGTGGTTAGCGGATGCTGATTGCGCCGAACTTGCATTTTTCGAGGCAGGTGCCGCACTTGATGCAGCGGGCCTGGTCGATGGCGTAGGGTTGTTTGGGGATGCCGCTGATGGCTCCCGGCGGACACATGCGAGCGCAGAGGGAGCAACCTTTGCAAACCTTGGGGTCGATCACGAAACTCATCAGGTCGCGGCAGCGGTGGGCCGTACAGTGGTGGTCCCGCACGTGGGCCACGTATTCGTCCCAGAAGTTTTCCAGGGTCGAAAGCACTGGATTGGGGGCCGTCTGCCCCAGGGCGCAGAGCGACGAGTCGCGGATTACGCGGGCGAGGTTCTGCAATTCGTCGAGGTCTTCGTCCCTGCCCAGTCCCCTGGTGATCCGGTCGAGAATCTCCAGCAGGCGTTTGTTTCCGATGCGGCAGGGCGTGCACTTGCCGCACGACTCATCGACGGTGAATTCGAGGTAGAATTTGGCCACCGACACCATGCAGTCGTCTTCGTCCATGACGATCATGCCGCCCGAACCCATCATCGATCCGCTTGCCAGCAGGTTGTCGTAGTCGATCGGGGTGTCGAGGTGCTTCTCCGTGAGGCAGCCGCCCGACGGGCCGCCCGTCTGCACGGCCTTGAACTTCTTGCCGTTCTTGATGCCGCCGCCGATTTCGAAGATCACTTCGCGCAGCGTGGTGCCCATCGGCACCTCGATCAGGCCGACGTTATTGACCTTGCCCGCCAGGGCGAAGACTTTGGTGCCCTTGCTCTTTTCGGTGCCGATCGAGGAGAACCATTCGGCGCCCCGCAGGATGATGGGCGGAATATTGGCGTAGGTTTCGACGTTGTTCACATTGGTCGGGTAGCCCTTGTAGCCCGATTCGCTCGGGTACGGGGGTTTCACGGTCGGTTCGCCGCGTCTGCCTTCCATCGAATGAATCAGCGCCGTCTCCTCGCCGCAGACGAAGGCGCCCGCGCCGTAGCGCAGCTCGATGTCGAACGAGAAGCCCGAGCCCAGGATGTCGTTGCCCAGCAGCCCGTATTCCCGCGCCTGTTCGATGGCTCGCCTGAGCCGTTCGATGGCCAGCGGGTATTCGGCGCGGATGTAGATCAGTCCGTGCGAGGCGCCCGTGCAGTAGCCGTTGATGGCCATCGCTTCGAGGATCGAGTGGGGATCGCCTTCGAGGATCGAACGGTCCATGAATGCGCCCGGATCCCCTTCGTCGGCGTTGCAGACCACGTATTTGCGGTCGGCTTTCGCATCGCGCGTGATCTTCCACTTCAGGCCGGTGGGGAAACCGCCTCCGCCGCGCCCCCGCAGGCCGGAGTCGATGATCTCCTGCAACACGTGGTCGGGCTGCATGCCGAGCACTTTGGCCAGGGCTGCGTAGCCGTCGCGGGCGATGTATTCGCCGATGTTCTCGGGGTCGATGAACCCGCAGTTCCGCAGGGCGATGCGCAGCTGCGGCTTGTAGAACTTCATGTGCTTGCTGTCGGGTACGTGCTGCCCCGTGTCGGGGGCCGTGTAGAGCAGCCGCTCTACCTTGCGGCCTTTGACGACATGCTCCCGGACGATCTCTTCGGCGTCTTCGGGTTTGACCGAGACGTAGAAGGTGTTGTCGGGGATCATCTTGACGATCGGCCCCTGCTCGCAGAAGCCGAAGCAGCCGGTGCGGATCACCCGTGTGCGCTCGGACTCTCCCGTTCGGTCGAGCGCCCGGCGCAGGGCCGCGATGATCTCCTCGCTCCGCGATGCCCGGCATCCCGTGCCGCCGCATACCAGGATGTAGTTATTGATTTTTGCCATCGGGTTGGATGCTTGTTAAAGATTCGGATCGTTTTCCTTCGTTTCAGATGCCCGGCTCGACGGTCGGACCTGTCGCCTCTTTCCGAAAATTCTCGGATTGCCGGACGCAGTTTATGCTTCGATCAGGCCTTCGGCCGTTTCGCCCCGGACGATTTGCCGCTCGACGAGCTCCGCGACGCGCTCGGCAGTGACATGGCCGTAAAGAACCGGCCTGCGGCCCGGCAGCGTGATTTCGACGGTGGGTTCGTCCTTGCAGTGTCCGGCGCAGCCGGTCTGGGTTACGATGCCCCGGATGCGACGGGCGGCCAGTTCTTCGACGAATGTTGCGAGGACCGCTTTGGCTCCGGCGGCGATGCCGCATTCGTCCATCGAAACCCGGATCTGGGGCAGCTCATCGGGTGTGTTGCTGTTTTCCCGGATCTCGAGGTCGGCACGCAGTTTTTCGCGCATGAGGCGCAATTCCTCCGGAGTGTTTATTTTTGCCATGTTTTCCGGTCGTTTAGAGTTTGATTTTTCAGGTTTGTTCGCTCCTGCCTGCCGAAAAATATCCCGGAAACGGAGCTTCTTTCGGGATCGGGTGGTTAAATATAATCATTTGTTATCAAAATAACAATAAAAACGGCCGGAAAAAAGGGGCGGAATAAAAAAGCGGTCCCAGAGAACCGCTGGAGCGGGGTGCGGGGTGTCCCGGAAACAGCCGGGTGGTCGATGAAGGTCGCTGCCGGGAAAAAGTATAGCGTTATGGCTTGTCCGGTCCGCAATGCCGCCGTCCCTGTTTCTGATGGGCGTTCCGGGGTTCCGGGATTTGTACCGGCTCGGCCCCGGTTGCGGCAGCAGTCGAGTGCCCGGCCGCGCATCGTCGGGCCGTTGCGGTGAAAGCCGAGTGCGCCCCCGGACGAGTATGGCGGCTTGCGTATCTTTTTTATCGTGGAGGATTGTCGCGGGAGAGTGATTGCGAAAAAGGCTGCCCATTGACGGGCAGCCTTTCGATTTTGCAGGCCCTGTAAGCCGGGTTCTGTGCTCCGGTTGCCCGGAGTCCCCATCATTTATCTAGGACGCCGGTCTCCCGGCGCTTCAAGCAACCTACCCCCCGGCATTGGACGAGCAACCCTTGATTGCCGGTATACATGGTCTTGCAACCCACGAGATGTACTGTCCGAAGCGTATCGCTACCTTCGCGGTGGGCTCTTACCCCGCCTTTTCACCCTTACCCCTGCGGGGCGGTTATTTTCTGTTACACTTGCTATACCCTCACGGATATCAAGCCGTTAGCTTGCGTGGCGCTCTGCGTTGCCCGGACTTTCCTCCCCCTGTTGCCAGGCGGCGATGGAGCGGACCTGCGGGGCAAAGGTATGAATAAGTCGGGGATAAAAGTAAATTTATTCATGTTTTATCACGCGAAAATATTCGGGACGCAGTCGGGACAAGGGAAAATTTTGCAGGGAATACGTCTGCCGCTTTTGATCGGCTGCCGGCGACAAGGCTATCCGATTTGGTGCAGGTTGCGGCTTGTCGTGCGGGAAAGAGGTTTTCCTTCAGATTGTAATTATTTTATAATAAAAAATAATGTATTTATTGTTTGTTTATGTGAAAATTATTATAATTGTATTGGGTTATTTTGTATAAATCAAGTAGATTGGAAGATGATAAGGAATATATTAGTTGTATTTTTATTGCTTTTTGTTGGTTTTTCATGTGATTTGAAAAATAGAAAAACAAAAAATTTAAGAGATATTTATGGCCAAAATCTTATTTTACCTGGTCATGCGACATGGAAAATAGAAGGTCGTGATACGGTAATAAACATAGAAAATTTAGCACCTAAACTTGTTGTATATTATAGTAGTGGAACATGTGCGCCATGTTCATTAAAAGGCTTGCATCATTGGGGGAAAATAATAGATAGTGTAGAATTAGTGGGACCCTCACTTGAAATAGTCTTTATTATTAAGGCGAATAGATACGACTCTTTGTTTTTTCATAGTTTAAATTCAGAGCATTTTATATTTCCTGTATTATGCGATAAGGAGGGGGAGTTTGAAGAAAATAATCTTTTACCTATAAATAAGGAATATAATGCCTTTTTGTTGGATTCAAATAACGAGGTTGTATATGTCGGGTCACCGCTATTAGGACGAAAAATGCGAAGTTTATTTATAAGTATAGTAAAAGTTCTGAATAATGATTATCGTAACGGTGTCAATAGTGACTTGCCATCATCTGATACCATAGATAATATAAGTAGTTAATCAAGCGGTGAATGGCATAAAATAATAGGATTTATACATATTCATTTAATATGTTTTATATATAAAGATTGATTCTATGAGAAAATATATGTATTTGATATCTATTTTGATATTATCATCATGTCAAGTTGCAGATGTCCAAAATGGTACAGAAAAGAAAGATAATTTTTTGCAGGAGGTTGGTCGCTTAAGTGATTTTGTATTGTCTCAATCAAAAGTTGGAGGGTATCTGTCTGAAGAAGATGCTGTAATTTTAGATAATTGGTTAAAAGAGTTGTCTACTCGATATGATTTTCAAAATAATTTTGATTATTGTGGAGATATTTATACTCGTTCTGATTATGAACCAGATTTTTATGATTATTTGAATTGGATTGAAGAAAATGCTACTTCTGGTTTTTACCAAATTATTTATCGTTGGCTGGTTGATGAAGAATTTGATGATGATTTAAATCAAATTCTTGCAAACACTATTTTGTTGCCGAATGAACAGGTTGCAATAGCTGTTGTTTATCCATTGGTACAAAATTCTTTGGTGGAATTTGAAAGCCGAGGGGGAGTTGATCAATGTTACGATCAATATAATAGTGATATAAAACGCTGTAAAAGGGATTATCATATAACTATGGCTGTGGTGACTGCCGTTTCGGTCTTATCCGGAGGAAGCGCTGCACCGGCTGCTGCGGTATCCCTCGTTGGAAATACCGTTGCTTTGAAGAGTTGCATGGATGGTGCTGCCCGAACTTTTGATATTTGTGTGAAGTATGCAAAATAGAGATTCGAATTGGAGACATTTTCTGGGAGACCGCTGTCGGATCGTGCGATGCGATCCGGTTCCCGGGCGGATATTCACTTCCGAGAGGCTGCTGTGGGCTTTGGCGGTTGTGATCGGAATCGAGCTGCTTGTTTCCCAGGTCATCTCTTGGGAAGTATCGGTTTGGGTAGCGATGTGTGGTGACGGTTTGCTTGCACTCGGGACCTTGGGGTTGTTCCTGGCCCGAATATACCGCAACCGGGAGGTGGACTGGTTGTTGCTTTTCGTTGCCGTGATGATGGTGCTGTTGGCCGCTAATCATTGGGAGATAGCGCAGAGCCATCCGATCGCGGGGTGATACGCCCCGTTGTTTCTCTAACGCCGAGTCGCCGGAACCTGCAAAAGGCCCGGCGATTCGGCGTCAGAGGTGAATCGCTGTTTTTTATTTTTCGGTGTCCGTACCGAAAATGTTGAAACGCCGGAGCAGCGGGTTGCGGCGGTCGAGCAGCAGGAACTCCAGCAAGAGCAGGACGAGGGCCGCTCCGATCAGGTATTGGAACTGTTCGTTGAACTCCTCGAAGCGGAGGGCCGCCAGGTCGCCTTTTTCCATATTGTTGATCGTGCGTACGATTTCGTCCAGCCCGATCGACTGGTTGGTCGAGCGGATGTAGGCTCCGTCGGTCGCCTGTGCGATCTTTTCGAGCAGGGGTTCGCCCAGTTTCGATACGACCATCTCTCCCTTGTCGTCCTTGATGAACTCGCCGCCGATCTGGATCGGAGCGCCTTCCGGCGTGCCGATGCCGATGGTGAAGATGCGGATGCCCTGTTCGGCGGCCCGTTCGGCCGCTTCGATGGCGCCGGAGTCGTGCCCTTCGCCGTCGGTGATGAGCACGATGACGCGTCCTGCGGGGTTATCTCCCTTTTCCGAAAAGGACATGGTGGCCAGCGAGAGGGCCTGACCGATGTCGGTGCCCTGCACCGAAACCATCGAAGGGGATATTCTGCGGGCAAAGGCTTTGGCCATGCGGTAGTCCGAGGTGATCGGCAGTTGCACTACGGCGTCGCCCGCGAAGACGACCAGTCCCACGCGATCCTGCTTGAGTCCGTCGAAGAGCTTGTCGATGGCGTATTTGGTGCGTTCGAGGCGGTTGGGCTGGAAATCCTCGGCGAGCATCGAGTTCGAAACATCGACCACGAGCATCATCTCGATACCCCGGCTCTCCACCTCGCGGAGTTTCGAACCCAGCTGCGGCCGTGCGAGCGCCAGGGTGAGCAGGGCGAATGCCGTGAGGTACAGGATGAATTTCAGACGCCGGCGCCCCGTAGAAGCGTCGGGCATGAGCGGACGGATGGTTTCGAGCCGGCCGAAACGGCTGAGGCGCCGGCGTGCGAGCTGTCCGGCGGCCGTCCATACGGCGACGAGCAACGGGAGGAGCCACAGCAGCCAGAGGTATTCGGGATATGCGAATCTGAACATTACGGCAGGGATTTTAACCAGAGGGTACGCAACAGAAATTCCACGAGCAGCAGGGCCAGAGCCGCCGCTGCCCAGCGGAGGTACTCCTCGGTGTAGGTGGTGTATTGCGATATTTCGACCTTGCTCTTTTCGAGCTGGTTGATTTCGTCGTAGATGGACTGTAGTTTGGCGTTGTCCGTGGCGCGGAAGTAACGGCCGCCCGTGAGATCGGCGATCTCGCCGAGTATCTTTTCGTCGATCTGCACCTTGGCCTGCACGACGGTCGGGTTCCCGAAGAAGTCCACCGTCGGATAGGGGGCCGTGCCGCGTGTGCCGACACCGATCGTATAGACGCGGATGCCCTGGTCACGGGCGATCTCCGCAGCCGTGAGGGGAGCGATTTCGCCCCGGTTGTTCTCTCCGTCGGTCAGCAGGATGATGACCTTGCTCTTGGCGTTGCTCTCGCGCAGGCGGTTGATTGCCGTCGCCAGTCCGTTGCCGATGGCCGTGCCGTCCTCCACCACGCCGCTGCGCAGGCGTCCCAGCAGGGTTTGCAGCGTCCCCTGATCGGTCGTCAGCGGGCTTTGGGTGAAGGCTTCGCCCGCGAAGGCCACCAGTCCGATGCGGTCTCCGGGGCGGTCGGTGATGAAGTTGCCGGCGACCTGCTTGGCTGCCTGGATGCGGTCGGGCTGGAGGTCCTGGGCCAGCATCGAGGTCGAAATATCGATCGCCAGCACGATGTCGATGCCTTCGGTGTTGCTCGTCGAGCCTTCATCGACCGATTGGGGGCGGGCCAGCGCTACGATGAGGAGCGCGACGGCCGCGCAGCGCAGCGCGAAAGGCAGATGCCGCAGGTAATAACGTACGGTGCGCGGTGCTTCGGCGACACCGTCGATGGTCGATACCTGGATCGAAGCGCCGCCCTGACGGGTCCGCCAGACGTAATAGACCACCATGAGCGGAATGACCGCGAGCAGCCACAAAAAGTATGGAGAGGCGAATTGCATAGCCGTTTCAGAATTGATTCGTTACCAGTTTTTATTGCCGCGTACCGCGACCCCGGCTTTCTCCTTGAGTTTCTCCTGGGTCTTGTCCTCCTGGGCCTGGATCGCATCCAGCATCCGTTCCTGTTCTTCCGGGGAGATGCCGTTTTCGCGGGGTTGGCCGGGCTGCCGGTCGTCGCTGTCCGGCTTGTCGGAATCCTGCGGCTGTTCGTCGGGATTTTGTCCGTTCTTGTCGGGATCATTCTGACCGTTCTGCCGGTCTTGTTGATCCTGTTGCTCGCCGCCCTTGTCCTGCTGCCGGTCTTTGTCCGAATTATTATCCTTGTTTTTGTCTTGATTCTGATCCTGACCGCCGCTGTTCTGCTGGTCCTTGTTCTGGTCTTTGTTTTGATCCTCGTTCTGCTGTTTTTGCAGCAGTCGCTTGGTGTAGGCGTAGTTGTACTTGGCCTCCTGGTCGGCAGGATTCATCCGCAGGGAGTTCTTGTAGCTTTCGAGCGCCTCCGGGTATTTTTCCTGCTTGAATTGGGCGTTGCCCAGGTTGTAGAAAGCCTCGGCCCGTTCCTGGTCGGTGCGGGTGGAGTCTGCGGCGATGCGTTCGAGGGTCTTGGCCGCCTCTTCGTATTTTTCGGTGCGGTAGAGGGCGCCCCCCAGGTCGTAGGCGGCCTCGAAGTTTTCGGGGGCCGCTTCGAGCGCCTTCGTGTATCGTTCGATGCTGCGGTCGTACCGCTCCTTCGCGAAATCCCGGTTGCCCTTGCGCACGAGGCTGCGCTCGGGGTATTTCTGGGCCGAGGCGCTGCCGATTCCGAACAACAGGGTGATGAATATCAGTAGGATTCTGTTTGGCATGGCGTGTCGGATGCTATTGGGTGTCGTCTTGTTCAGCGCCCTCCTCCGCGATTTCTGCGGGCTTGGTCTCCTCGACGAAATAGTAGGCGTTCAGGTAGTTGTCTTCGTTGGTCGTCCCTTCGGGCCGGGCTTTGGCGAATTTCACCAGGTCGGCGTCCCGGAGGATCGCCTGCAGGTCCATGACGCATTTTTGCGGCAGGTCGTAACGGCGGACTGCGGCGAGAATTTCGTCGGAGGTCATCTCCATCGCACCGAAGCCGTAGCGGTCGGCCAGGTAGGTGCGCAGGATGTCCGTCAGACCCGAATAATACTGTTTATGGCGTCCGCTCTGCCAGAGTTTCTGGTTGTGGAGCGTTTCGAGCGCTTGGATGGCTGCGATGTGGGGCGGCAGGGGCGGTGCGGGACGGAAGATGTCGCGTACCTTGCGGGCGTAGCGGGCCATCAGGCGGCGGCCTGCGTAGATCGCGCCGCCCAGGACGATCAAACCCAGCAGGCTCCAGAGGACGTAGCCGCTGATTTCGCCGTAGCGGAAGGGCAGCGTGCGCTGGGCTTTGATATCGTAGATCGTGTGCGACGTGGAGTCGATCTGAAAGGTTCCCACCTGCAGCCGCAGGGTATCGGCGGTATAGAGCGTGTCGGTGATGTTCTTGTCCAGATAGAGCACTTGTGCGCGTCCCAGGCCGAGGTTGCCCTCCTCGAACGCCGCCAGCGTGTAGCGTTTGCGCAGGCTCAGGTGGCGTCCGTCACGCCGGAGGGTATCCACCGGATGCGATTCGACGACCTCCAGTCCGCTCTGCGGAGGCGGGTTGAAGGTGGGAAATTCCACGACCTGCACCAAATCACGATCGACATCGATCACCACGTCGAAGCGGTCGCCGATTCCGATGCTGTCGGGTTCGACGCGGGCAGTGATCGTCGGCGGTGCGGCGTACAGAATGGTCGTCAGCCCCGTCAGAAGAGCTGTTGCCAGAGCTGTTTTTACTCTTTTCGTTATGGATGTCCGACCGGCTTTCGGATGACCCGAAGACCGCAGGCCGACGGGCACCCCTTCTGAAAGAGGTGTTTGCGCGGCATTTTGCCGCTCTGCGGCGGCAGACGGTTGAATACCGCCGTTGCGTGCGAACGGGGCGCAGGTTGATGCCGGGTTGTTTGGGATCGACTTCATCGCTGTTTGAATAGTTTGATGAGTTCCACGACGTAATCCCCGTCGGTCGATACCTCGGCCGTGTCGATGCGGTGGTGTTTGAGCGCCGAGAGGATGGCGGCGCTCCGCTCCTGCCAGACGCGGGCGTAGTGCTCCCGCACCCGGGCCGAGGAGGTGTCCACCCACGCTTTTCGGCCCGTTTCGGCGTCTTTCATTTCGATGATCCCTACGTCGGGCAGTTCGGCTTCACGGGGGTCGCTGACGCGGATTCCCACCAGGTCGTGTTTTCCGGAAGCGATCTTGAGCGCATCCTCGAGCGCCGCACGGTCCTTGCCGGGGTCGAGAAAGTCCGAGAGCAGGAAGGCCGTGCAGTGTTTTTTGGTGACGTTGGTCAGGAAACGCAGCGCTTCCGAAATACGGGTTCCCCGCGATTGCGGCTCGAAGCCGACCAGTTCGCGGATGATGGCCAGGATATGGCTGCGCCCCTTTTTCGGGGGGATGAATTTCTCGATCCGGTCGGAGAAGAAGATGCAGCCCACCTTGTCGTTGTTCTCCGAGGCCGAGAAGGCCAGCACGGCGGCGATTTCGGTTTGCAGGTTTTTCTTCAGGCGGTCCGTAGTGCCGAACATCCGGGAGCCGCTCACATCCACCAAGAGCATCATCGTCAGTTCGCGCTCCTCTTCATAGACCTTGATGTGAGGCGTGCGCGAGCGGGCCGTGACATTCCAGTCGATGTCGCGCACGTCGTCGCCGGCGCGGTATTCGCGCACTTCGGAAAACGACATGCCGCGTCCCCGGAAGGCCGTGTGATACTTTCCGGCGAAGATTTCATTGGAAAGCCCCCGGGTTTTGATCTCGATCTTGCGGACTCGTTTCAGGATATCGTTTTCGGTCTCCTGCATTATTGCATTTTATTAGGGTACGATTACGTTGTTCAGGATGTCGGTGATGATCTGCTCGGTCGAGATGTTCTCGGCCTCGGCTTCGTAGGTGAGGCCGATGCGGTGGCGCAGTACGTCGTGGCAGACGGCCCGCACGTCCTCCGGAATCACGTAACCCCGGCGGCGGATGAAGGCGTAGGCCCGGGCAGCCTTGGCCAGCGAGATCGACGCACGGGGCGAGCCGCCGTAAGCGATCAGGGGTTGCAGTTTTTCGAGGTTGTATTCGGCCGGTTCGCGGGTGGCGAAGATGATGTCGATGATGTATTTTTCGATCTTTTCGTCCATATAGACCTCTTCGACTACGCGACGGGCCTTGACGATGTCTTCGGGCGAAGTCACTTTATTGACCTTCGGGAGTCCTTCCCCGGCCAGATTCATACGCATAATGTCGCGCTCCTCCTGTTTCTGGGGGTAGGAGATCTTGGCTTTCAGCATGAAACGATCGACCTGCGCCTCGGGCAATGGGTAGGTGCCCTCCTGCTCCAGCGGGTTCTGCGTCGCCAGCACCAGGAAGGGCTCGGGCAGCGGATAGGTTTTGTCGCCGATGGTCACCTGCCGCTCCTGCATGGCTTCGAGCAGAGCCGACTGCACCTTGGCTGGCGAGCGGTTGATTTCGTCCGCGAGGACGAAGTTGGCGAACACGGGGCCTTTGCGGACGAGGAACTCCTCCTTCTTCTGCGAGTAGATCAGCGTACCGATCAGGTCGGCCGGCAGCAGGTCGGGGGTGAACTGAATGCGCGAGAAATCGGCATCGACGGCTTTGGCCAGCGTGGTGATGGCCAGCGTTTTGGCCAGCCCCGGCACGCCTTCCAGCAGGATGTGCCCGTTGGAGAGCAGGCCGATCAAAAGGGTGTCGATCAGGTGATTCTGTCCGATAATCACCTTACCCATTTCGCTGCGCAGCGTATCGACGAAGACGCTTTCGCGTTCGATCCGTTCGTTGAGTTCCTTGATGTTGATGACTTCACTCATTTTCGGTATGTATTTTCGATTTTTCGTTGTTTTCGGTATTTATGCAACGCATACCCTACAAAATTATTGCAAAATATGTATTTTTTTCGAAAATCGAAAATCCCGACCGCTCTTTTCGCCCTGATGCGGGGCGGTGCCCCGGTTGAAAAACCGTACCCGGGCGCCGCTTCGGGGCGAAGATCGGGCGGAGGGGGTCCCGCAGGTTCGCCTTCGGTTGCGGCGCTCCGTCGTATTATTCGGCTGCGGACGCTCCGTCGTTGCCGGGAAATCGCTATATTTGCACGTTATGGAATCTCAAATATTGAAAGGTCTGAATCAGGCCCAGCGGGATGCGGTGGTGAACTACGATTCGCCGTCGCTCATCATCGCGGGCGCCGGGTCGGGCAAGACGCGCGTTCTTACTTCGCGCATCGCCTATATGATCGAGCAGGGGGTGGCTCCGTACAACATCCTCGCCCTCACCTTCACCAACAAGGCCGCCGAGCAGATGCGCGAACGCATCGCCCAGATGCTGCCGGACGGACGGCACCGCTATATCCGCATGGGAACCTTCCACTCGGTTTTCTCGCGCATTCTGCGCGACAACGCCGAACGGATCGGCTTCCCTCAGAGTTTTACTATTTACGAGCCGTCGGACTGCAAGAACCTTCTGAAAACCATCGTCAAGGAGTTGAACCTGGACGATACCAAATACAAGCCTGCGATGCTCGCCTCGCGCATCTCCTACGCCAAGAACTGCCTGGTGACGCCGGGCGCTTACCTGGCCAATGCGGGTGCCGCAGCCGAAGACCGGCGGATGCAGATTCCCGAGTTCGGCAACATCTACAACATCTATTGCGCCCGCTGCAAGCGGAACGGGGCGATGGATTTCGACGACCTGTTGTTGCAGACCAACATCCTGCTGCGGGATTGTCCCGATGTGACGGCCCGCTACCAGGAGCAGTTCAAATACATCCTGGTCGATGAGTATCAGGATACCAACTATGCCCAGTACGTCATCATCCGGCGCCTGTCGCAGCTCCATTCGAAGGTCTGTGTGGTGGGCGACGACGCCCAGTCGATCTATTCGTTCCGGGGGGCCAAGATCGAGAACATCCTTTCGTTCAAGAAGGATTTCCCCAACGCGATGATCTTCAAGCTGGAGCAGAATTACCGCTCGACGCGCACGATCGTCGAGGCGGCCAATTCGGTCATTGTCCGCAACTCCAAACGCATGGAGAAGAAGTGTTTTTCGGAAGGCGACGTGGGGGAGAAGATCCGCGTGTTGCGTGCCTATACCGACCGTGAGGAGGCCGAGATGGTGGTCAGCGACCTGCGCGACAAGGTACGGGCTGCGGGCGATGAGTGGGCCGAGGCAGCGATCCTGTACCGCACCAACAACCAGTCCCAGGCCCTCGAAGACGCGCTGCGCCGCAAAGGAATACCCTATCGTATTTACAAGGGCAATTCGTTCTACGACCACAAGGAGATCAAGGATCTGCTGGCCTATATCCGGCTGGTTATCAACCCCCGCGACGACGAGGCCTTCAAGCGGATCGTCAATTACCCGGCCCGGGGTATCGGCGATACGACCGTAGAGCGGATCGCTTTGCTGGCCAAAGCTCGTAATCTGTCGATGTGGGAGGCGGTGGATGCGCTGACGGCCGAGCCGGTGACGGATCCCGTGCAGAAGACCATCGTCCGCAAGGTGACCGAGTTCGTGGCCCTCGTTAGGGGGTTGTCGTTGGCCCGGGCCGAAAAGGGGCTGTACGACCTGGGACTCGAAATTGCGACTCGTTCGGGTATCATCGGCGCTTACCGGGCCGAGAACACCCCCGAGGCGACCAGTGCGTTGGACAATATCGAGGAGCTGCTCAACTCGATGCAGCTCTTCAACGAGCAGCGCGAGGCCGAGATCCGGGCCGGAGAGCGTCAGCAAGAGGAGCGGGCTACGATCGAGGAGTGGTTGCAGGGGGTGATGCTGATGACCGACATGGACAAGGACGATCCCCAGGATCGCAACAAGGTGACGCTGATGACCGTACATTCGGCCAAAGGACTGGAATACAAATTCGTGTATATCGTCGGATTGGAAGAGAACCTTTTCCCGTCGCAGCGGGCCGTGGAGTCGCCCGACGGTTTCGAGGAGGAGCGGCGGCTCTTTTACGTGGCGCTGACCCGGGCCAAGGAGTTGGCTACGCTCTCCTATGCCGAGATGCGCTTCAAATGGGGCAATATGGAGTTCTCGCGTCCGAGCTGCTTTCTGCGCGAGATCGACAGCCGTTACCTGGAAACGGATGCGATGCAGGAGGAGCGGGAACGGGAACCCGTCCGCCGCTCGGCCGGGCGGGGAGAGGGCTCCTCGGCGCTCGACGAGCTGCGCCGCCGTTTCGACTACCGCTACCAGCAGAAGCCTGCGGCGGGCGGTTCGCAGGTCGGGGCGCGTTTCGGCGGAGGTTCGTCCGCCGGGGTAAAATCGGAGGCGCAGCGTCCCGTCGTTGTCCAGCCGACCCGTTCGACGGCCGGGATGCGCAGCGTCGGCATCCGGCAGGGCGAATCGTCGCTGGTCGAAGGAGCCGCGCCCGCATCGTGCGGCGATTATTCGGTCGGCGACCGGGTGTCGCACCTGAAGTTCGGCGCGGGGGTCATCCGCCGCATCGAAACCCTGGCGTCGGATCACAAGCTGGTGGTCGAATTTTCCGGATACGGGGAGAAAACCCTGCTGGCCAAATTCGCCAAACTGACCAAATTATAGGAAATCCGCCGGAAGGATTCCGGCTTAAAACAGGAAGACAATGACTTTGAAGGAGCGTTATGCGGGGGTGATCTCATGGTTCGAGGAGCACATGCCCGTTGCCGAGAGCGAGCTTGCGTACGGCTCGCCGTATGAGTTGCTGGTGGCCGTGATTCTGTCGGCCCAGTGCACGGACAAGCGGGTCAATATGACTACGCCGGCTCTGTTCGAGGCTTTCCCTACGCCGCAGGCTATGGCTGCCGCGACCCCCGAGCAGATCTATCCCTACATCAAGAGCATCTCCTATCCCAACAACAAGGCGAAAAACCTGGCGGGCATGGCCCGCATGCTCTGCGAGGAGTTCGGCGGCGAAGTACCGAGCGATCTGAAGGAGCTGCAACGTCTGCCCGGCGTGGGACGCAAGACGGCCAATGTCGTGGGCGCCGTGATCTGGCAGAAGGAGGTGATGCCCGTCGATACCCACGTATTTCGGGTTTCGAACCGTATCGGACTCACGAACCGGTCGAAAACGCCCCTGCAGACCGAGCTGACCCTCGAAAAATACATCCCTTCCCACCTGCTGCCGACGGCTCACCACTGGCTGATTCTGCACGGACGCTATGTCTGCACGGCCCGGGCGCCGAAATGTGCCGAGTGCGGTATTTCGACCTGGTGCCGCAAATATGCCGAAGACAACAAACGATCTAAAACCGAATGATTATGAAGCGATTTTGCCATGCGATTCTCGCTTGCGGAGTGTTTGCCGCGATAGTTGCGGCCGTCTCGTGTACCAAGGATGCGACCGGCGGCGGAGGCGGTGGTTACGACGGAGAGCCGGAGGTGAATCACGATATGGACGGCATCCTGCGGCGCAACTACTTGTGGAACGAGGAGTATGCGACACTTTCGCCCGATTTCGGCCTGCCTTACGACGAGTTTCTCGACGGCGTGCTTATGCGTATGAGAACCAACGACCTGGACAAGAAGTTCCGTAACGGGAGATGGCAGCTCTATTCCAACATCCAGCGCCTCTCTCCGGTGAGCCGAGCAGCCTTGTCTGCGGATATCGACAGTCAGTTCCCGAAGGAGCCCGTTTACGGTTTCGGCGCCGTTTCCCTGGCGATTATCTCATATACCGATAATGGCGGTGCGGAAACGGGGCAGTACGGTTTTGCCGTTATGGCCGTGTACCCCGACTCTCCGATGGCGAGGGCGGGTCTCGGGCGCGGAACGATCATCAACCAGGTCGATGGACAGTGGATCACTGCCGGGAACTTGAATACGGTCTATTCCAAACTGCTCGCACCGAACGGCGCCGCGACGCTCTCCGTGGCGGATAATCAGGGCGGTTTCGGCGTGTCGGAGCATAAGCTGACGGCGGAGTTGATATACGAAAATCCGGTGCTGTACCGCGACGTGCTCGAATACGGGGAGCACAAGATCGGCTACTTGGTGTATGCCAGTTTCGATGCGGCTTTCGACGGCGAATTGCTGGATGCGCTGCAAGCGTTCAAGGATGCGGGCATCAACGACTTGATCCTCGACCTGCGCCTGAACGGTGGAGGATATGTGATGTCTTCCCGGATGCTCGCCTCCTGCATCGCCGGTGCCCGGTGCGAAGGGCAGGTGTTCCAGTATTACCGTTATAACGATACGCGTATGGCCTCTCCTGAAATGATGGCGGCGGAGACCGGGCAGGCTTACGACGAGTCGAAAGGGCGTTTTTACGAGGAGTTCATCTACGGCGATTACCGGGGAGCCGACCTGCGCGGATATGCGCTGAATCTTCCGCGGCTGTATGTCATCGTTTCTTCCGGCACGGCTTCGGCGAGCGAAGCCGTTGTCAATGGCTTGCGGGGAATCGGACTCGAAGTGGTGCTGGTCGGGCAGAAGACTAACGGCAAAAATGTGGGGATGGAGGGTGTCTATCTGGAGGACGGAGCGTACGAATACCTCTTCATGCCGGTCTCTTTCCAGGGATATAACGCCCGGCTCGAAACGGTGGACCCGAACGGTCTTGCGCCGGATGCCTTGAAGGCTGATTGGAACAACGGGTACGAGGAGTTCGGCAGTTTGGACGACGACTGTCTTGAGTATGCGGTGACGAGCATCACCGGGCAATCCGTCCGTTCTTCCGAGCCCGCAGCGCAGAGAAGGCCGGGCGTGCGGTTGGTCGAAGGCCTCTCTTTGCCCGAAATATCCTGCCGGCCGGAGGGTATGATCCTGCTGCTGCCGGACGCTGTCCGGAAAGATTGAACATCCGCTCCACGATCGGTTTCGGAACGGAGAAACGCCCCGGAACGGGTGCGGATTTGATATTTAACGGATAAAATCGTATCTTTGCATCAATGATGGTTTCCCAAGAAGATATAGAACGGCTGCGCGAATTGCTTGCCCGGCCTGCGCAGAATATCGTGATCGTGTCGCACACGAATCCCGACGGGGATGCCGTGGGCTCTTCGCTGGCGTGGCGCGAGGCGTTGCTGGAGATGGGGCATCGCGTCACTTGTATCGTGCCCAACAAATACCCCTATTTTTTGGACTGGATGACGGGTATCGAGAACCTGGTGCTTTTCAAGACGGACGAAGCGGGAGTCGCCCGCCGTGCGGTGGAGGAGTCGGACCTGATCTTTTTCCTGGATTTCAACGCTGTATCCCGTCTGGAGGGGTTGAGCGAGGTGATCGAATCCAATACGACGGCCAGGCGAATCCTGATCGACCACCATCTGTCGCCGGGACCCGGTTTCGATCTGATGTTTTCCTGTACCGGTTCGTCGAGCACCTCTTTCCTGATCTATCGGATCCTCGAAAAGATGCTGGGCACGCAGGCGATTACGCGGAGTATGGCCGAGTCGTTATACGTGGGTATGATGACCGATACGGGGAACTTTTCGTTTTCGTTCCTTACGCCGGAGTTGTACCGGGCCGTTGCGGTGCTGGTCGAAACGGGTATCGACATTCCCACGATCCACAACAATGTCTATAACGCCTTCACCGAGGGCCGTGCCCGGCTGTTCGGCTATGCGATCAACCGCAAGATGGAGGTGATCCACAACGGTACGGTCGCCTATATGTCGCTTCTGGAGAGCGAGATGCGCCGGTTTCAATTCCAGCCCGGCGACAGCGAGGGGTTCGTGAATTATCCCCTGACGATCAAGTCGATGAAGCTGTCGGCGATCTTCGTTGCCACGCATAAGTTTATCCGGGTGTCGCTTCGTTCGCGGGGCGGAGTGGACGTGGATCTTTTCGCCCGCAAGTATTTCAACGGCGGCGGCCATCGCAATGCGGCCGGAGGCAAGTCTTTTATGACGATGCGGGAAACCATCGAGCATTTCAAACGATCCGTAGCCGAGTTTGCCGCCCAGGGCGGTTTGGATTAGGTCGCTATGGACGATTTCCGCTTGCGGGTTTTCATTACGGCGGCCAAAACCCTCAATTTCACCAAATGCGCCGAGCAGCTTTACATTTCGCAGCCCGCTGTGAGCAAGCATATCGGCGAACTCGAATCCCGCTATAAGGTACAGCTTTTCGAGCGCAGCGGCAGCCGTCTGGCGCTGACCGAAGCCGGGCGTGTTATGCTGGAGCATGCCGAACGCATTGCCGACGGCTACCGCCGTCTGCAGTACGAGATGGATCTTTTCACCGACCGGCTGGGCGGCGAACTGAAGGTGGGAGCCAGTACGACCATTGCCCAGTATGTTCTGCCGCAGGTGTTGGCCCGTTTTACGGCCCGGTTTCCCGAGGTGAAGGTTTCGCTCGCGTCGGGCAACAGCGAGCAGGTCGAGGCGGCCCTCGCGCGTCACGATACCGATTTGGGGCTGGTCGAAAGCAGCGCCCGGCATCCGGGGTTCCATTACGAACCGTTCATTCCCGACGAACTGGTGCTGATCGCTTCCACGAAAGGCCGGTACGGCCGCTGCGACCAGGTTACGCTCGCGGAGTTGCAGACGGTGCCCCTGGTGCTGCGTGAAAGCGGTTCGGGAACCCTCGAAGTGATTTCGAAATACCTCGCGGCGGCGGATGTACGGCTCGCTTCGCTGCGTGTGGTGATGCAACTGGGCAGTACCGAGAGCATCAAGAGTTTCGTGCGCAACAGCGACGCCATGGCCATCGTGTCGGTGGCATCGATCGTCGATGAGCTGCGCAGCGGCGAGCTTCGCATCATCGACATCGAGGGCTGTACGATCCGGCGGGAGTTTTCGTTCTGCTGGCCCGAAGGACGCAGCGATGCCTTGGCCGCACGTTTCGTGGAGTTCGCCCGCCATACGGCCTGATCCTTCGCGGCGCTTCTGCGAGATTTTACGGGTCGTTTTCGGATGTGGGATCGCCGCCGGATCCGTTCGGGTACTCGAGAATGCGGTGGTCTGTCATCGGAAACCATTGGTCGTTTATTCGTGGCTTGTGGCCGTGTCGTAATGCGGACCTTCTCTGGGCCCCTTCCCCGGAGGGGGCACTACGTTTCCGAAGAGGTATGCTAAAATATATATAATTTTATCTATGGAAACCGATTTGAAATTCAGACCTTTCCGATCGCCTGCCGACCCGGGTTGGGACGAGGCGTGGGCGATCTATCAGAACTCTTTCCCCCAGAAGGAGATCCGTTCGCTGGAAGACCATCTGCAAGCTCTTTCCGATCCGCACTATACGGCCGACGGCATCTGGTCGGACGGCCGGTTGATAGGCATTCTTTATTACTGGACGGCTCCGGAATATGTCTATATCGAGCATTTGGCCATTTCGCCCGACCTGCGCGGTGCCAATATGGGCAGCCGGGTATTGGAGGCTTTTTGCCGGAAGGCCGGACGCATCGTGCTGGAAATCGATCCGCCGGAGACGGAAATCGCCGTTCGCCGCCTCCGATTTTACGAGCGGCTGGGGTTCGTGCGCAACGATTACCATTATGTCCATCCGTCGTTCCAGCGTCCTTATGAGCCGCACCAGTTGGTACTGATGAGCTATCCGAAGGCTATGACCGACGAGGAGTGCCGCAGTTTCGAACGCTTCGTCCGCGATCCGGTCCTTCGTTATTCCTGTCACGGAAAAAAGGAGTAATACCTTTAGAATATAATTAGGTAATAATGGAAACGGCCCGAAGACTTTTCGATCTTCGGGCTGTTTTATGGTAATCGGATGCTGCCTACAAGAGCAAGATCACGGCGAGCGATGCGACCGAAATGACGGCCCAGAGGATGATGCCCAGCACCAGAGGCTTGAGGCCTACCTTGCGGATTACCTCTATGGAGAGTCCTCCGCCGATCAGGAACAGCGTGGCCGAAAGTCCGCAGCGGGCGGCGACCGAAATGCCGTGCGTGAGCTGGGTCGGCAGGTTGCAGTAGGTGTTTACGAGCATGGCAACGACGAACCAGAAGATGAACCAGGGGATCTGGATCTTCTTGCCTTTCTGACGGAAGATCAGGGCCGACACCAGCGACAGGGGGATGATCCACAGGGCGCGGGTGAGTTTGACGGTCGTGGCTACCTTGAGCGCCTCCTCGCCGTAGGCGGCACCGGCGCCGACGACCGAACTGGTGTCGTGGATGGCGATCGCGGCCCAGGTTCCGAACTGGGTCTGCCCCATGCCGAGCCAATGCCCGATGACGGGGAATACGAAGAGGGCGACGGCGTTGAGAATGAAGATCGTGGCCAGTGACAGCGAAGTTTGGTTCTCGTCGGCATCGATAACGGGTGCGACCGCTGCGATGGCGCTGCCGCCGCAGATCGCCGTGCCCGACGAGATCAGGTAGCTGTTTTTGCGGTCGATGCGCAGCAGGCGTCCCAGCACTACGCCGACGATCATTACCGTGACTACCGAAACCACCGTGAAGGTCATGCCTTCGCGCCCGGCGGCCAGCGATTCGTGGAAGTTCATGCCGAATCCCAGTCCGACGACGCAGTATTGCAGCAATTTTTTCGAAGCCTTCTTGCTCCAGACCGGAAATGGATTGCCGAGGGTCAGGGCGAAGAGAATGCCCGCGAAGAGCGTGACGACGGGCGAACAGAAGAGCGAACCTGTGAGCAGTCCGGCAAAAAGGATTTGGCGCCAGTTGAGCTTTGCGGATTGCATGGATTTCGTGAGTTGCAGCGGTTTCATACGGTGCTAATAACTTTTTGTAAACGATGCTGCAAATATACAGGCTTTATCCCCTTGAAACAACGGGGAAAAAGTTATGTCATATAACTAAAGGTTATTGCCATTGTCGCTGCGATGACCGATCCGCTCCCGTTACCGGTAATTTCGGATCAGGTCGCGGAAATAGGCGATCATTCGTCCGTAGTTCTCGAGCGAGATCGATTCGTTTTCGTTGTGGATCGTACCCTGTTCCTGTTCGGTAAGGAGTACCGGCATGAAACGATATACGTTCGGACTCACCGCCTCGTATTTGTAGGCGTCCGTGCCGCCGAGCGTCAGGTAGGGCGTTACGATCGTACCCGGGTAGAGCCCGGCGAGCGAGGTGCGGATCATTTCGAAGGCGTGGACATCGTCCGGGGAGATTTGCGACGGTTCGCGGGTCGAGAGTTCCTCGATCCGGACGTCGTATCCGTTGCAGATATTTTCGACATGCCGCTTCACCTGGGCCGTCGTGTTGCCCGGCAGCAGGCGGAAATTGACCGTGACTTCGGCTTCCGAAGCCAGTACGTTGGCCGCGTCGCTGCCCCGGGCCATGGTGATGGCGGTGGTGGTGCGTACCAGGGCATTGGTGGCCGGGTTGCTTTCGAACGAGCGGAGCAGCAGGCTCTCCAGCAGCCAGCGGTTGGCGATCGCGGTGCGCTGGGCGACTCCCATCGAGCCGCCGATCCGATCGAGGAAAGCTATGACCGGAGCTGTCAGGAAGGCGGGCATCTGCTCCCGGTTGAGTTGTTCGATGATCTCGGCCGCCAGTACGAGCGATCCTTTTTCCGGCGGCATCGAAGAGTGACCTCCGGTGCCCCGGACCGTGATTCGGATCGTGCTGAATCCCTTTTCGGCCGTTCCTACGAGGGCAGCCGTACGTTGGATTCCTCCCAGCCCGGGGGCGATGATGATGCCGCCTTCGTCATAGACGGCGTCGAAAGCGATGCCCTGTTCTTCGAAATAGCGGGCGATCTTCAGGGCACCCTGCGTGCCGCCGGTTTCCTCGTCGAATCCGAGGGCGATCCACACGTCCCGCTCCGGGCGGAATCCCTCCGCAAGCAGCGAGTCGGTCGCTTCGAGGATCGAGAACAGCATGCCTTTCATGTCGAGCGTGCCGCGCCCGTAGATCCGTCCGTCGGCTACGGCGCCGGAGAAGGGTGGGTAGTCCCAGCCCGGAAGGGGTGCATCGGGAGCCGACGGGTCGTAATTGAGCACGGGAACCACGTCGTAGTGGGAACAGAGCAGGATCGGGGGCAGGGCCGGGTTCTTGCCGGGCCAGCGGAATACAAGCCCGTATTCGTTGATCGTCAGAGTATCCAACTGACTGTAAATCGCGGGATATGCCTGCGGCAGATAGGCTTTGAAGGCTTGGAACGGATTGTCGTCCGTCCGGTCGATCGCATCGCTTACGGTCGGAATCCGGATTCCGCCGGCCAATCGTTCGACGGCCTGGGCGGACGGTTCGACGCTCCGGGGAGGCCCGTCCGGACCGGTGGTGCGGATGAAGGGATAGGTCGCGGTGCGGACTATCACTACGGTGCAGAGTACGAGGAGCGACACGGCGGCGATGCCCGTCAGGAGCCAGATTATTTTCTTTTCTTTTTTCATGGAAGCGGTAGGTTAATATAGGTCCGATCGTCCGGTTTACGTGCAATTAATCTGCCATACGGAAATTTTTTCGAATTTATTTTCGCCCTTACAGGGCCTTCCGGAGGCGTTTTTCGGGGGGGGGATTTTGTCGGGAAAAAGCGGTTGGGAAAGCGAAATTTTTATATCGTTGAGCTTCGGTGGAGAAGTTCTGGCCGGAATGCTATCGGGTTGCGGTGAGTTTGTAAGAGTCTTTTGGGCGGGATCGGAATCAACTTATTAAATTAAATAAATTCGATTATGAAAGTACGTGTCTATTTATCAGTAGGAGCCTTGCTCCTGTTCTTGGCTCCGCTGGGCTGTTCCGACAAGGCAGAAAGTCCGGCACCGGAAACTCCGCCGGAAGAACAGCCCACGCCGGAGCCGGAACCAGAAAAGCCGGAGTTCGTGGATGCGAATATGTCGATGGAAGAATTGATGAAAACAGAAGATCCAGACCGTAATTATCGTTTAGTTAGTTATAGAGATGACACGTGTGCTATGTATTCTTTCTTCGACCCTATGACCGAATTGCAACGCGGTACGCCGCGCGACCAATTGCAGTGGGTATCCGAAAAGGTGGACGGAAACAGCGTTTGCTGGACTTATCGTATCACCAACGGAGACCACGACGAAGCCGTGCGTCAGATACTCGAACGCTGGGCCGAAAAAGAAGACGAGGAAGAATAACCGGATTACGATCAGGGAAAAGGATGTTTTCCTCTAAATGTCGTTGCGAGACAGATCGAATCCGACGGTCGCTTATTCGCGGCCTGCGGCTACGTTTATAATTCTGCACTTTCCCTGCGTTCTCTTCTCGGAGGGGGGCTTGGGGTGCATAGCGTCCCAAGCGGTCATGAAGTATGCAATCACGATCAGGAAAAATAAAACCGGTTTAGAAATTATTCTAAACCGGTTTGTTGTGCCCAGGACGAGACTCGAACTCACACGGGCTAATGCCCACCACCCCCTCAAAGTGGCGTGTCTACCAATTCCACCACCTGGGCCTCGATTCCCGCCGCAGCGGGTTTTCAGGTGTGCAAATATAGTGACTATTTTGTTTTTCCCAAAATATACGGCAAAAAAATTGCCGGGTCACGAAACTGACCCGGCAATTCGACGTTGTTTTCGAAGCGTGCGGCGGTCCCGGCAGCGTGCGGCACGGTTGCTTCGGAAAACGGTTTATTCGGCGAAGTCCATCTCTTCGAAGAGGTAGGAAGCGTCTCCGATGCGGTCGATTACGAAAAGCACGTAGCGGATGTCGAGCGCGATGTTGCGGCAGAAAGCCGGGTCGAAGGCGATGTCGCTCATGGTCGAGAGCCACGTGCGGTCGAAATTCACGCCGATCAGCTCGCCCCGGCCGTTGAGTACCGGCGAGCCGGAGTTGCCGCCTGTGGTATGGTTGTCCGCAAGGAAGCAGACGGGAACGGTCGTGCGGCCGTCGATCTCCACGCCCCAGCGTCCGTAGTCCTTGGCGGCGATGATGTCGCGGAGCCGCTGCGGGATGTTGTAGTCGTAAATTTCCGGATTGTCCTTTTCCAAAATACCTTCGACAGTGGTGTAGGGCTTGTGATATACTCCGTCGGCATACCGGTAGCCGCCTACCTTGCCGTAAGCCACGCGCAGCGTGAGGTTGGCATCGGGATAGAAGGCACGCTCCGTATCCCATTCGCGCAGACCCTTGATATAGGTCGTGTAGAGTTCGTTCAGGCGCTCGCTGTTCAGGTTGCGGGTCGAGCACTTGCCCAGTTCATCGAAAATGCGGGTGACCGTCGTCCGAATATCGGCCCGCAGAGCTTCCAGTTCGGGAGCCTCGGTCGATTCGTCCTCCTTGTGCGTGGCTTCGAACATCAGCTCGGCGTATGCTTCGGGCGATCCCAGACGCTCTACTTCGGCGGCGAAGAGCGGTACCATGTACTCTTGCGGGCAGTTGTCGTAATATTCGCGGTACAGCACGCGGAAAAGGTCGCGGTTGAGCGCCTTCACCTGGGGATAGATTTCGTCGCCGAACGAGGGCCGGTTGTAAATCCGGTTGAGCTCGCCGGTTCGGATGGTTTCGCTCATCAGTTCGAGTGCGAAGTAGGCGTCGAAGATGCGGGCGTACTCCGCCTTGAGCTCTTTGAGCACGTCGCGGTATTCGGGCTTGTCCTGGGCCCAGGCTTGGAAGGCCCGTTCGTACTCCTGTTTGCTCGCCACAGTGTTCAGACGCGTCAGACCCAGCGCTTCGCCCTGCCATTTTTTCCAGGCGTTCGAGATGCCGGCGTTGATCGCCGCGTACATGATGCGCATGGCGGGATCTTTCTCCTGCGCCGCATTGATCCGATCGAGCCGTTCGGTGCGGATACGGATTTTCATCGGGTCGCTGCGGTGCACGATGTAATCGACCGCGTCGGAGAGGATGTACTCCTGGGTGTTGCCCGGGAAGCCGTAGATCATCGTGAAGTCGCCTTCCTGAATACCTTCGGTGGAGATCTTGAAATGTTTTTTCGAGCGGTAGGGTACGTTGTCGGGCGAGTAGGCCGCAGGCCGGTTGTCTTTATCCGCATAGATGCGGAACATCGAGAAGTCGCCCGTGTGCCGGGGCCATGCCCAGTTGTCGGTGTCGCCGCCGAACTTGCCGATCGACGAGGGCGGAGTACCTACCAGGCGGACATCGTCGAACTGCTCGTAGACGAACAGGAACTGTTGGTTGCCGTAGTACATCTGCTCGATCGAGGCTTTGTAGCGGCCGTTCTCGCGGGCTTTTTCGAGGATTTCCTCGCGGCTCTCGCCGGCGGCCAGACGCTCGGTGATGTCCTCCATGCGTTTGAGGAACTTGACGTTGAGGTTTTCGTTGGGAAGTTCCTCTTCGCGCGACTGTGCCCAGAAGCCGTCGGTCAGATAGTCGTGCTCGACGGACGACAGGCGCTGGATCGCTCCGTAGCCGCAGTGGTGGTTGGTAATCAGCAATCCTTCCGGGGAGATGAGCTCGGCCGTGCAGCCGTCGTCGAAGAGCATGACGGCGTCTTTGAGCGAAGCCTTGTTGATGCTGTAAATGTCTTCCGCAGTCAGTTGGAATCCTTTGGCGCGCATATCGTCGATGCGCGACGAGATCAGGCTCGGCAGCCACATGCCCTCATCGGCGAGTGCCGTGAGCGAAAGCAGCGCGAGGCAGAGAGTCGAAAAGATACGTTTCATGGATTGTTTTTTATTGATTGAATGAATTGATTGAGTTCGGTATAGACGCGTTGGATCGGCAGCCCCATGACGTTGAAGAACGAGCCGTCGATGCGCTCGATGGCGGCATAGCCGATCCACTCCTGAATGCCGTAGCTGCCGGCCTTGTCCAGCGGATGGAAGTTGTCCACGTAATAGACGATCTCCTCGCGGGTTAGAGCCCGGAACCAGACATTGCTGCGTACGGAGAAGCTCCGGCGCCGGCGGGCCGTGCGGAGCGTGACGCCCGTGACCACCGTGTGACGATGGCCCGAGAGCCGTTCGAGCATCCGGATCGCATCTTCGCGGTCTTCGGGCTTGCCCAACACCTCGCCGTTCAGGATAACGACGGTGTCTGCCGTCAGCAGGATTTCGTTTTCCGCGAGCGGCCGGGGATAAGCACGGCTCTTGAGTTGCGAGAGGTAGCGGGGCACCTGCGTCGCGGCCAGCGTCGCGGGATAGACCTCCTGGCAGTCGTACCGGGGGGCCGGTTCGTACGGCAGCCCGCTCTCGGCGAGCAGTTGCTGCCGTCGCGGTGATTGCGAGGCCAGGATCAGACGGTAGGGTTTGAGTTTGTCGTGCAGCAGCATGGCGTTACGGATTTTGGGTTCGGGACCGGGTTTCCGCCGCCGTTGGTTCGGATTTCCGGGTTCCGGCGAGTTTTTTCATAGCCCGGCGGTATTGGCTTTCGACTTTGCCCGGCCGGATGCGGCGGTCGAACAGCCGGCGGAGAAAGCCGTCGAAGGACTCTCCGTCCCGCAGGTCGGGCAGATAGCGGTAAACGATTGGCGCCAATACGTGCGTGCCGTCGCAATAAACGAGAAATTCGTCCAATACCTGCTTGTCGTCGATGCGCCCCAGGCGGCGGGATACATACCGTTCGGCCGCTACGACGAATGCCTCGTTGCCGCCTTCGCCGTAGGCGCGTGCCCGGTCTTCGTGCGTGCGGTAGAAGTCGTCGTTGTCGTAGAGCGTCTGCAACATGTCGAGCAGTTCGCCCGAAAGCGAGAGCCGGTGCAGGTTTTCGTGAATATAGACCTGCATGAAGTCGATACGGTATTGGCGGGCCGTTTCGGGATCGAGCAGCAGAGGCGTACAGCAGAATGTTTCGTCCAGCAGGGCGAAAGCGTTGTCTATGTTGCCGAGGATGTAGATTCGGGAACCCGTAGCGTCCAGAGGCTGCCCGCCGGCCAGACGGGTGATTTCCTGATGGATGGCGCCCAGTTGTTCCGGGGCGATCCGGTACTGTTCGATCGCGTTGTTCAGGCAGGGCCGCACCTGCTCCTGCCAATATTGTGCGTAACCCGCTTGTGCGAGCCGTTGCAGGCAGTAAGAGAGTTCGTCGCGGACGCTGCATATTTCGTCGATCCAAGCACCCCGCACCTTTTGCGGGAGCGATTCGGGGTCGAACGAGGCGAAGAATTCGACGACTTGTTCCGGATCGTCTTTGCTGCCTCCGCTCAAACTGTAAAGGTTGCAGAGTTGCGAAGGACGGACGACCGAATCGATCCGGTGCGCCCGGTCGAGGAACAGCGTGTCCGCTCCCAGTGTGCCGGTGAAAAACGGGTCTTCGGCGAGTTTGTCCGCCTGCGGAAAAACGGCGAGTATGTCGTATGCCGCCGAGGTGTTGAAAAGATCGGGAAATTCTCCCTCTCCGCTTTGGGCGGAGGCGGTCATCGGCAGGAGAGCTGCCAGCAGAAGGGGAAGTAGCAATTGCGGTTTCATGGCGTGAAAAACGGTTAGCGAATATCGAAATCGAGCAGCATGTGTCCTTCGAGCGAGGCTTTCAGGTTGTCGCCCGGATGCACGGGACCTACGCCGGCGGGGG
>OKTJ01000319.1_pt1 | contig 37671 bp, 30 predicted proteins | sample 1606201 | NCBI WGS metagenome assembly OKTJ01 (sample SAMEA3879536, study PRJEB24766) | human gut metagenome | biome: human-associated habitat; feature: feces | place: USA | collected 1985/1987 | reverse complement strand
TGCACAGTACCTGGAAACCTACGATGCTGCAATTGCATTTGCCAAGAAATATCCTGAGACTCTCTGGTGCTATGGTAACCATGACCTGAGTTATATCTGGGGAAAGCCGGAAACCGGATATCACCCAGAAAAGCAAGAACTGGTTTGTCAAAAAATCGAAGAACTAAAAAAAGCGCTTCCCCAAAAACACCAGCTTGCCTATATCCACAAAATCGATAAAACGCTTTTCATGCACGGCGACCTTGCAAATCTCTTTGTTCAGCTCCGGGCAGCACCACAGAACCGAAAAAATGTTCTCGCGGCTGTCAAAGCTATCAACCAAATGAGTTGTGAAACAATGTGGACAACAGATTCTCCTATCTGGTATCGCCCGCAGCTATCTCCAAATCAGAATGCAAAACGTTTGTATCGCGGCGACAAATATCTGCAAGTGGTAGGGCATACGCCGGTCAAAGAAGTGTATCTGGAAGGCGGAGTACTTTCCTGTGATACGTTTTCCACTTATCGTGACGGAACCCCATACGGGTCACAGGCTTTTTGCATCGTGGATACCATTACTTTGGAGTTTGAGACAGTTAAAGGCGGATAAGTGCCGATAAAACAAGCGTTGAGAGAAACGGTGCTATATGCTATAATATTTTCAAGTTCAAGAACCACAGCCGATACAATCTCAACGAAGAGCTTGATACCTGCTTGAAACTGCACAGCAATAAAAAGCAAATATCAAATAACAGAAATGCAGCTTAAAGAGAAAGGCTGCTATATAAAATAGCAAGAAACATTTGCAAAAATAACAATCAGCGCGAAAGGGACGTCCCTTTCCTTACGGAGAAGAACTCCGTAAGGATGGGTTCTGGCTGCTTCCTGCGCTGCGCGGGGGTGGCACATCTGCGATGATAGTCTCTGTTTGCCGACCTCAAAAAAGGAGTAGATTTTCATGAGTTTAGCAAGCTTGATTAAGAGGCTTCAGGACATTATGCGAAAGGACAGCGGCGTCGATGGCGATGCTCAACGGCTGGCGCAGATTGTTTGGCTTATTTTCTTGAAAGTCTACGATTACAAGGAAGAAGAAGCAGAACTTGATGACAATTATGTTCCTGTTATTCCGAAGGGGTATCGTTGGCGTGATTGGGCCGTTGGAACATCTGTGAAAGACCAGATGACTGGCCCTGACCTGCTGGACTTCGTAAATAATAAACTAATTCCGGCTCTGGGTGGAAATCCGATTACCATTGATGTGCCTATTGATGAGAACGGTAATAAAATCACCGATAAAGCCAAAATGAAATTTGCCAAAGGTCATAAGCAAGTTCAGAAGATTCCGTTCGATAAAACAGACGACAGAAGTCTTTTGGTCAAAGATGTCATGGGCGATGCCACCAACTATATGAAGAATGGCTATCTGCTCCGTGATGTTGTGAATCTGTTCAATGAAGTTGACCTTGAAGATTCCGGCGCTGCACACGACTTCAACGACATGTATGAGGGACTGCTTCGTGGTTTACAGAGCGCCGGAACTATGGGTGAATTCTATACCAACCGTGCTATTACCAACTTTGCTATCGAAAAGGTGGACCCGCAGGTTGGCGGTGTTCTGGCTGACTGGGCTGCAGGTACAGGTGGGTTCCTGATTTCCGCTCTGGACCACATGCAGAAGCAGGTCAAGCCCGGTGACACTGAGATGCAGCAGAAACTCCAAACCGCAGTTCGTGGTGGTGAGTTAAAGCCGCTGGCCTACAAGCTGAATGTCACCAATCTGCTGCTGCATGGCATTGAACTTCCGAACATTCGCTATGGTGATTCTCTTTCCGAAAAGAATCTCAATGATTTTTATGGCAAAGACCTTGTGGATTACTGCGCTCTGAATCCTCCCTACGGCGGCGTTGCTTTGGAGGAGGATATAAAGAGCTTCCCGGCTGATTTGCGTTCTTCCGAAACCGCTGACCTTTTTGTGGCATTGTCTGTGAAGCGCCTTAAAGCAGGTGGTCGCGGTGTTATTGTTCTGCCGAATGGATTCTTGTTTGGCAACGATAATGCAAAGGTTGCCATCAAAAAGTATCTGATGAGAGAATGCAACCTGCATACCATTATTCGTTTGCCTCAGAGTTGCTTTGCTCCGTATACTTCTATCGCAACGAACTTGTTGTTCTTTGATAAGGGAGAATCCACGCAGGAAGTATGGTTCTATCGCTTGGATATGCCAGAGGGCTATAAGCATTTCAGCAAAACTAAGCCGATGGAGAATAAACACTTCGATTGTGTTCGTGAATGGTGGGATAATAAGCACGAAATCGTTGATGAAAAAGAAGACGATGCAATGACAACCACCTATAAGGCAAAGAAATATACCATTGATGAAATCGTGGCTGGCGGGTACAATCTTGACCTTTGTGGTTATCCGACAGAGGAAAAGATTATCCTGTCGCCGGAAGAAACAATGGATAATTTCGTCCGCCGCCGTGCCGAATTGGACAAGCTGATGGATGAAAAACTGGATGAAATCAAGAAGTTGCTGGGAGGAGTCTAAATGGCAGGTATTGCAGAACAACTGAGACAGGCCGTACTCCAAGCTGCTATTCAAGGCAAGCTGACAGAGCAACTTCCAGAAGATGGCGATGCCAAAGATTTACTGGCAGAGATTCAAGCAGAAAAAGCTAAACTGATTACTGAAAAGAGAACAAAAAAGGAAAATCCGTTAGAAACTATTGCAAAAGATGAAGTACCTTTTGATGTTTCCAACAGTTGGAGTTGGGCTAAGCTTGGCGATTTGTGCTTGAAAATTGGCGCTGGAAATACACCTCCGGGAGGAAAGAACTCTGATGTATACAAAACAGACGGGATTAAATTTATCCGTTCGATGAATGTCTATAATGATGGTTTACATTACGAGGGCATGGTTTACGTCTCTGAGGAATTAGCTAGTAAGCGAGCTGGCAGCGCAGTAATAGCTAAGGATATGTTATTGAATATTACAGGTGGTTCAATAGGCAGATGTGCTATTGTCCCAAGTGATTTTGATATTGGCAATGTAAATCAGCATGTCCTTATTATTCGTTGCGTAAACGAACAGTGCAGGAATTATATTCATCTCGTTATTTGCAGTCCACTGATTCAAGCCGCTATTAGCGAAAAAGCAGTTGGCGACAAAGCAGGATTCAGTGCAAATAAGGCAAAAAATCTTTTGATTCCTCTTCCTCCTCTTGCCGAACAGCACCGTATTGTTGCCCGCGTAGACGAATTGATGGCGAAAATTGATGAGCTGGAAAGAATAGAGAATGAACTCAATGCTCTCCATAAAGCCTTTCCCGGAGATATGAAAGCTGCGCTCTTGCAGGCTGCTATGCAGGGAAAATTAACGGAACAGTTGCCGAAAGAGAAAACTGACGATATTGAGCAAAATTTGCATATTGATAATAAGCTGCGTCAAATCGAGGATGTACCATTTGACATTCCACAGAATTGGAAATGGATTCAGGTTGGAAATCTGGGAGAATCCGCTGATACAGATTCGTTTGCTGATGGACCGTTTGGCAGTAATCTTAAACGGGAACATCAAATTGCAACACATGAAGTTCGCATTATTCAATTAAACAACATCGGTGAAAACGGATGGCGCAATGAAAACGAGAAGTACACTTCGTTTAGGCACTTGGAAACAAAAATACCTAGGTGTGAAGTAACGCCGGGTTGCATTGTTATTGCAAAAATGATGCCCTTGGGTCGGATGCAATGAAGTTTAAGCCGAATTCAATTCTTAACAAAAGATTTTTGTTGTACGCATTACGAAGCCAAGCTTTTTTAAGTCAGGTATATGCGGATGTACATGGTATTACCAGAGTCAGAACAACACTTAAAGGAATTAAGGAGTATGTTCTTCCAATTCCACCGCTTGCGGAACAGCAGCGCATTGTAGAAAAACTCGATAAACTTTTGCCCCTGTGTGACAGTTTGGAAGAAAAGCTCTAACGAAAGGAGTGCGTGATTATGCCCGTATCGATTGACCCTGACCAGCAGAAAAATGAGGAAACTACAAAGCTGAGATACATTACTCCGGTCATTTGGGAACGCTGGCAGGATGTCGATAAGGTCCTGATGGAATATTACTTCACGGATGGGCGTATTTCCGTAGATGAATACAATATGGCTCATCGTGGCAAGCCGAAAGAGGCGGACTATTTGCTCCTTTATCGGGATAATATTCCGCTTGCTATTGTTGAAGCCAAGGCGATTGACCATAGTGCAGATGAAGGATATTCACAGGCTGTCGAATATGCGAGCATTCTGGATGTTCCGTTTGCCTACGCGACCAACGGCAATGACCTTATTGAGAAAGATATGATTTCCGGTCTGAATAAGCCCATGAAAATCAAGGATTTTCCGACGGCGGATGAACTATGGCAGCGCTATCAAAAAGAGTCAAAGTTTACGCAGGAAGAAGCCGACATTTATACATATCCGTATTATACGACTTCTACTGGGAAAAAGCCCCGCTATTATCAGCGCATTGCTATCAATCGTGCTGTAAAAGCGATTATGGATGGTTCCAAGCGTATTCTGATTGTTATGGCTACTGGTACTGGTAAAACCTATACCAGCTTCCAAATTGTTTATCGTTTCTGGAAAACCCGTACTTTCAAGAAGATTCTTTATCTGGCAGACCGCAATATCCTGATTGACCAAACCATGCGTAAAGATTTCAAGCCTTTTGCCGAGGCAATGGAAAAGATTGATAACAAGAATATCAATACATCCAAGGAAGTATTTCTCGGCCTGTATCAGCAGCTTAAAACTGGTGGTCGTGACGGTGAAGCAGGCCACGATTATTATAAACTGCTGCCTCGTGATTTCTTTGACCTTATTATCATTGATGAGTGTCACCGTGGCTCTGCATCTAAGGATTCTAACTGGCACGATATTCTGGCCTACTTCTCTTCTGCCGTGCAAATTGGTATGACAGCAACACCGAAAGACGGTGGTATTCAAGAAGCTATTTTGGCTGAAACAGATGCCCGCGCCGAGTATAATGCTGCGGTATCAAGTAATGACATCGAAGGCATTGCTCGTGCGAAAAAGGCTGTCGAAAGAGCCATCACTAAGCGCGAAAAGGCCGAGGACGAATGCAATGCAGCATATTTCGGCAATCCGATTTACACCTATTCTTTGAAACAGGGCATTGAAGACGGATTCCTTGCTCCCTACAAAGTTATCGGCGTTGAACTGAACATTGATAAGTACGGCTACTACCCGCCCAAGGGGATGAAAGATGTAGACGGCAATCCTGTTGAAGACCGTTTGTATCGGCAGGAAGACTTTGACCGTAAAATTGTCGTGGCAGAACGCCGTCAGATGGTTGCAAAGCGTATCAGTGATTTTATGAAGACCAATGATATGCGGTTTGCTAAGACCATTGTGTTCTGTGAGGACATTCCGCACTGTCAGGAAATGGTTCGGCTGTTGGAAAATGAGAACGCAGACCTTGTTGCCGAAGACCCACGCTACATTATGCAAATTACAGGTGATAACGATGTCGGAAAGGCCCAACTTGATAACTTTATTGACCCTTCTCAGAAGTTCCCTGTAATCGCCGTTACGAGCCGTCTGATGAGCACGGGCGTTGATGCTGAGACTTGTGAAATTGTCGTTCTGGACCGCATGATTGGCTCCATGACAGAGTTTAAGCAAATCATTGGTCGCGGCACTCGTATCAAGCAAAGCTATGAGTGCGATGGTGAAGAAAAGTCTAAAATGTATTTCACCATTTTGGACTTCCGGAAGAATTATCTGAAATTCAATGACCCGGCTTTTGATGGTACACCTGTTACGGTTACCGATGTTCCGGAAGGTAATGATTTCCCGAAGCCACCTATCAAGCCCGTTGACCCGCCGCCCGTACACCCAGTTGTTCCCCATAGAGTTGCCCGTGTAAATGGCGTAGATGTCAACATCGTTGGTGAGGATGTTCAGTATTTGGACTTGAACGGAAACCTCGTAACACAGAACATTTCCTCCTGTATTCGGAACAACATTATCACGCAATATCCTACCTTTGAAGAGTTCCGTGCAGCGTGGCTGCTGGCAAACGATAAGGCTCGCTTTGCATCAGAATTATTGCTTGGCATTGATTGGGGTTCCGGGTACAAGACTCAGTACGGCTATACGGTAGATGATTTTGATATTATTGCCCACATGGGCTATGATATTGAACCGCCAATGAGTAAACATCAGCGCACACATTCTGCCGCTATTGCCAAGTATTTGGAGCAGTTTGACGATGAAAAGAAAGAAGTTATTCGGCTTCTACTGGATGCCTATGCGGAAACCAATTTCACCAACTTGCGCGATGTAAAAAATATTTTTGCTCAGCCTCAGTTTGCGGATATTGGCCTCACACCTCTAAAAGCTGTTAAACAGATTTTTGGTGGCAAAGAAAAATATTTTGAGTGCTTAAACGAAATTGAGAACAAACTATATGAGGAGTGATGGCGTAAAGGCTGCGTTCCCGAACCCCAAGGAACGGCTCGAACACATCTTTGAAAAGCAGGTCTACGGTCTGGCCCCATCCGAAATTATTTATCGCATTGCGACCAACTATATTCTTGGGTTCTCTGAGGAGCATAACGGAAAGCAGTATAACTTTCGTATGTGCGATGCATTGCCTTATGCAAAGGATGGGACGTTGAGCGAAAAGCTGGATGAGTTATTTGGATAAAACAGTATAGGAATATAGCTAAGCCGCCAAGCGAGTGAAATCGTTTGGTGGCTTTTTTCTTTGTGCTATTGGCAGAAAACTTGCTGCGGACTTGCTATGCACTTGTTGAGGACTTGTCGGAGACTTGTCAAGGACTTGCTTTTATTTTCCACGGAAGGTGCCGTTCAAAAGCCGAACGCCTTGTCAAGCTCAAAACACAAAAATAAAAGTTTCGTTTGGGAAAGCCTGCATTAAAAGTTTCGTTCTGGAAAATGCAGAGGGGAAAGGAAAATGTCGAAGCATATATGCACTGATTTTCTTCTTGCTATTTGTGCAATCCGCTCAAATTGGCGATAAATATTCCCAAAATAAATAAGTCAAAGTGCTTTTGGTGTATAATGGCTCTGACAAACAAAAAAAGGAGAACACTATGAAAAAGGTTGTATCATTAGCACTTTCGACTTTGCTCGTCCTCTCGTTGGCCGCCTGTGGCAAGGCAGACAGTTCTGCTGCAGCCTCAAGTGAATCCAAGTCAAGTGCTTCGTCAAATAGCACTTCCAATAGCACGCAAGATTACAGCCCTGACGGGATTAAAGTAGGAGAGACATATACTACAGAAGACGGCAAAACATATGAAAGGGTGTGGAACGGCACAGGCAGTGATTTACCTACGCCGTCCCCCGAACCCAAAATTACATACGATAATGATTTCCAGGCACAAACACTTGTTGATAATGAAGAATGCACCATTATCTTGCAGAGCGTAGGCTACGATGATGATTACGGCTATTATTGGAAGCTTTACTTCGAGAATAAGACATCAGATAAAAAACTCGGTTACTCGTTTGGCGACTGCACATTGAATGGCGTGGGTGCGAGCCTTTGGCTTATGAGTGTTGAACCTGGTCAAGAGGAAACGGAGATTCACCATTGGGAAAGTTCCGGGCTTAAAATCTATAACATCAATCCGCAGGATATCGATACGGTAAGTTTTTATCTCGATGTCTATAACGAATTAGATTATGATGTTACCCCACGACATGACTTTGTTGATGACGATTTTGTAGTTTATCCAAAAGGGGAAGAAAACGCGACCGAGCCAAAGCATGAAACCCAACCAACAGACCTCGTACTGGCCGATAATGACGCTTGCGCCCTGATGATTTGTGGATTTGACCCCAACGGCCTACACGGTTATACGGCTAAGGCTTACATAGAAAACAAGACAGATAAAGAAATCATGTTTGCCTTCAGAAGCGGAGGCTCTATAAACGGCTTTGAGTGCTTCCCTGAATCAGATACAATGGGAATCGATGCGCACACTAATACCTATATAGACATCTACTATTACGATTATTTAGATACTTATGAGGCCAGCGGTAAAGACCCCACCTCTATCACCGAAATAGTGATGCCAATCGTTATACACAATTCCAGCACTCGGGACATCTATGTAGACGAGACTTTCACTATCAACCCTCAGACAAATTCCGTGACAACATCGAAATAATTTGACGCTCTCCTGCGATTAAAATTATTAACTTTCCCGGGCTTCGTTTGCAACTTTGTAAGTAAAGTTTCATTCTGGAAATATGGTGGAAAAGGAAAACGCTGAAGCGCTTTTGATGTATAATAGCCTTATACAAAGAAAAAAGGAGAAAATCATGAAAAAGGTTGTATCATTAGCACTTTCTGCTTTGCTTGTCCTTTCCCTGGCCGCCTGTAGCAGCTCTAACACTACCAGTACTGCTGCCAGCAGTGCAGCTACATCTGATGCTGCATCCTCCGAGGAAAGCACCAGCGACTCTTCAACGAGTACTGCAAGTAGTGCTGCCGATAATGCAACGGCTGAACCCGACATCCAGTTCGATGAGAGCTTCCAGCCACAGACGATTGCCGACAACGATACCTGTACCATCATCTTGCAGAACGTGGGTTATGATGACAGCTATGGCTACTACTGGACCGTTGATTTCCAAAATAAAACGGATGACAAAACTCTTTGCGCTATCACAAGCAGCTCGTCCTTGAATGGAATCCCGGCAGATACCAGTTGGTTCCCGGAAATTGGACCAGGAGTGAAAACCACCGAGGTCGTTTCGTGGGATAAAGCAGGACTGAAAATCTATGGAGTGAAACCGCAAGACATCGATACCGTCAAACTTCACATCGATGTCTATGATGAAGCAGAATGGGATGTGTCGAATCGTGATGACCCTGTCGATGATAACTTTGTGATTTATCCGAAAGGTGAAGAGAACGCGACAGAACCAAAACACGAGATTCAGCCCACGGATATTGTGCTGTTCGACAATGATGCCTGCAGCATGGTCGTTTGCGGATTTTATTCTGATAGTTTCATGGGCTATACGGCGAAAGCCTACTGTCAGAACAAGACGGATGACCGTATCGATGTCATTCTGGACAAAGGCTCTATCAACGGCTTTGAATGTACCCCGGAAGGAGCGGCACTACTGGAACCACATTCCAACGCCTATGTTGACATTCGTTGGCAAGAATATGCTGAAACTTATGCAGAGAATGGCAACGACCCAACATCCATCACAGAAATTGTAATGCCAGTTTTTGTGAGAAAAGACACAGGGAACAATACGGTATACATTGATGCCACTTATTCTATTGACCCGCAGGCAAGAACTGCAACGCCGATAGTGAACCCCCAATGATAGTCGCATGATTTTCCGAAACCAAAAAACTTCTGGAATAGCAGCAAAACTTTTCTGAGTTCAGAAAACTTTTGGCATTTTTGGAAAAAGTTTTCTGGAATGGGAAAACTCTCCGGCTTTTTGGAATGAAAAAATAAAAGCGCTCACCATTTTTCGGTGGGCGCTTTTCTTCATAAATCAGGGCAAGGAGACCCGCGACTTTAGTCGTGGGTTATTGACTCTTCAGTTTTCTTTTTCAGCCATTGTCTTCTCACAAACGGCGTGACATAAGTTTCATCACTCTTCAGCTCATAGCCATAGCTTTCAGCTATCAGGATGGCACGTTCGCTTGCTTTCTGTCCGGCAGGCAGGTGGCGAATGAAACCATTGATGTTCTTGGACGAAGCATCATATTTGGACTTGTCGAACACCCGCAGCGGCTCGTCGTCACCATTGCCTTTCTTGCGATAATCGCGGGGCTTTCCGCCAATCATCAGACAACGAATCCCGAATGGAGCATCCGCGTGTGTCACAAACGAAGACCGGAACGACGCATCAGTGGGCAGGACATCCGGCAAATCACAGGCGAGAGAAGTGTACAGCCAGAGAATCAGATTCGTGACGCTGTCAACCAGCTCTGGAAATTGAGCTCGGTCAGTCAAAATATAAAACCACTCGGTGCTTGTGTTATAGTATCCGGCCAGGTCACCGAACTTGGTTACGATTTTATACAGACACACAATCTCGTTGTCGCGGCAAGTCTCTTTCAGCTTAATTTCCTGTATCAGCTGGCAGGCATCAAACTGAAACAATGCACCGTTGGCGGGAAGAGTTCTGCGGCGATGGTGCAGCGTATCTTTCAGAAACTCTGTCGTATATTTGGGTGAGATGGGCTTTGGCCACCAGGACCACATGTTCGGAGTATTCTCAATCAGCGGCTTGTCCGGCAGCATGTCCACGGTATACTCGTTCACATAGGTAGCCATCGAAAGGACTGTGTTCGTATACAGATGTGAGAGCAAAGCGAGGTTGTTGATGCTATCGAAATCTGCAACATTCTCATAGCCATAACGCTTATAGTACGAAAAGACCATATCCAGGCGTCTGTCTTCAGAAATCTGAAAATCGCATTTATCGTATGGCCGATTATTGAAAAGGGCTTCACTATAATAGACTGGAACATCCGCAAGGGGATAGGGGGCCCGAATGATGATAGGCTCATTCTCAGTCGAAATGCCAACAATGTTGTTCACAATGTCAAATTCCTGAGGCTTGAGGTATTCGCTCCCCTGCATCAGCATATCGATTACCGCGTACAGGACAGAATCATTACGTTCCATAACTCCGTCAATGGACAATCCTGAATGAACACATTCCTGCGCATAAGCAATAGCCTTGAAATACAGAGCATAGTCCTTGTTCTTCTTGATGGGCTTTGTGAGCCCCTGCAAAAACTGATGATAGCCTTTAATGAACTTGTCGGGGTTTGCCATGGCAAGCTCTACCTGAGAGCTGACGGCCTCAATGATGGGTTTGCACTCCTCAGCTTCACGGACCAGGTGAAAGAGGAAAGTAGATGCTTTCCCAAAATCCATGTCATGCAATGTCGTCGCAACCTGGCAAGCGCTGGACAGGGTTCTTCTCTGAAATACCCAGATAGACTCGCCTTTGCTCCGATACTTCTTATCCCATACCGGTGCGTATTTATCGACTAAGGCATTACCGAAATCTTCCTGCACTGCCAAAACACCATTTTCGTTCTGCACAGTATCCTCCTCATAGTTTCAGCTGCCCTACACAGCTCTGCGCAGTGGGCAGTAGTTTGTGGGTTATCTCGTTGCGGAAATACTTAGGGTCCACGGCCCGCATCCCGAACCGCACACGGTCTAAAGCATCTGCATCCTTGAGAATCGTATATAGCAGCCACACCCGTTCTTTGTTTCGAATATTGGATGCTTTGAGGTCTGCAAGAGCTTTGCGGTCGTCTAAGCAATGATATTCGATGAGGAAAGCAGTTGCCGAATTGCATTCGGGAACAGCATCATGGTAAATGTCATTGGACTTTGCTCCGTGGCTGTCATCGACATCATCGTTTGTCCGCCCAATATCATGATAAAGAATCGCATCACATAGCTGGTGGGATTCATTTTTTGTTAAGGCAATGCCCTGAACCTGAACCAAAAGCAGCGCATCAAAGAGAACTCGCAGCGTATGCTCGGCGTCGTGCTCCTCATCATTAGCCCGGCCATAAGCATCATACAGAGTGGAAATGCGGCTCCGATAGTGCTGGTAGAGAGGGACAAGGACCTCTTTTTCCTCATCGTTCGGAAAATACTCGATAATATCACTTTTGTTGATATGGGCAGTGATGATTCTGCTGTTCTCGAGACTCGGAATGCGGCAGGCGAAGAAACAGGCTGCCTTGTAGCTCGTGGTCCAGGAAAAGGACTTTTTGTATGTAGTAGACTTGCTGCCTTCCCCACGATAGATGGTCATAATATCCGGCAGGCTGGACAGCTTCTTTTCAGTATCTTGCTTTTGCTTTTGAGATTTTCCAGCAAAGACCTTTTGCAGGCCATTCTCACTGAGGGAAGAAAAGCCAAAATCACTGGTACGATAGAAGTCCAAAAAAAGTGCGTATAGATTCTCACCCGGACTGGACAACTCAATGTATTTAGAAAGAACCGATACACGCAGGCAGTCTTCCAGGGAAAAGAGGTAGCCGCGAATGAAGGGGGCGTTTCCCGATGAGATTTTCTCGGCCATATCCAGAACTCTCTGCTGAAACTTTTCGTCCGATTCGCCGTTCACAGCCAGACGCTTGTCCCCGTAAATGTTCAGAGAGAGAACAATGGGAACGGTCGTGCTATCGAGCTCGCAATAATAGAGAGGAGCAAGCATATTGTGCGCAGCATAAATCTTGTCGATGGGGAGTCTCGGATACTTCTTAGCGAATTCAGTGGCCGTTATACCGATGCTGTAGCCTTCTTTGTAGTACCGTTCAATATCCGCGCTCGTCTGCACTGCAGTAAGGGGAAGCATCGTATCAAGACTTGCTTGGTTGATGCTTACAAGAATATCCCCGACCGTCATTGTTTTTCTCCTCCCACAATTCTTTCTAACATAATTATATCATATTTTACAGATGGACGGGCCAAAATCGCAACTTTGTTCATGAATACTTAACCTTTATGCACGAGATTTATTGTTGCCCTAATATATAAAACTAGAGCCCCGTCATCTTGGATGGGGCTCTTGAGTTGTAGCTGGAGGTGTATCTCATTTTGTGCCAGGGGTATTGTATGGTAGTTTTCGAAAATGAGTGCAAAAAAACAAACACCAGAAGTCAAACTCAAAAATATCTTAGTCTTGGCAAGTTTACCCTTGCGCCGCTGTGCGAACCTCATAAAATAGAAATTGTACAAGAGAAACGGCAAGTGACGTTCATCGCGATTGTAGTTGGTCGCCACGAATCGATGCCGTGTCTGCTTGCGCATAATTACCTCTTTTCGAAGCCCACAGGTCATTCTCTCACCTGTGGGTTTTGTTTATTGCGGAATCGTGCGAATTGCAGACAATTAAAGACAGAGCGATTGTGAGATGGGGCGATACCGATGCAGTAGGAATGAGAATCTTAGCAGCTAAAAAAGTCAACAACCCCGCCTAAACCGGTTCGCCGGTTATAGACGGGGCTTGCGGGGCAACCCGTAAGCCCAGTTGATTAGCCTAAGCCCATTGCTCCGGCAGTGGGGAAAACTACGTTGTGTACTAATAATATAGGCACCTTATCCATGCTCCACAAGTGGTGAGCTCTGCAGGCGTTTCGTTAAACATCTCCGAGGGGAGGAGAAGTGCGAGCGTCATGTCGAAAGGCTAAAACAGTGCATAACATTGGCGAAGTGGACCACAGGACGCAAGTCCTGACTTATAGTTTTATTACTATTTTACGAATGGAGAAACAAAAATTATGGTATATGTGATTGCGATTGTGGCAGCCCTGATTATTCTCTTTGGATTTCTCTGCTACAAGAAAGCTCCGCCCACGGAGGCTATCGTTGTAACTGGCTTTGGCCTGTCTAAGCCTAAAGTGGTTTGCGGAAAGGGTACATTTGTTCTGCCCGTTCTTCAACGGGCTGACCGACTGAATATGCGCCTTTTGAAAATCGATGTCAAGACTCCTGAAACAGGTGTTAAGACGAAGAACGGCGTAAGTCTCTGGATTGACTCTGTTGTCACGATTCAAGTCTACAGCGAAAACTCTACCGTTCTGGATGAAGAAGTGAAGGCATCCGGTCTGAAAGACGCCAAGGCGTACATCATGTCCCGCCAGCAGGCAGCCATCTCGAACTTTCTCGGCATGAACGAGCAGGGCATCAATGAGAAAGTTAATGACGTTCTGCAGGGCAATTTGCGTGAGATTGTCTCTGACATGACCGTTGACCAAATTCTGACGAACCGCAAGCAGATGGCTGTGAGCGTTATCGAGAATGCTCGCCCCGACCTTGCTAAGATGGGACTTGAGGTCGTGACTTTTAACGTCCAGGATATCAGGGATGCGGTGGATGTTCAGGGCCACAACCACGGCGTCATCGAGGCTATCGGCATTGAACAGGAAGAGCTTGTGAAAAAACAGGCTGAAATTGCCCGTGCTCAGGCTGCCCGTGATGTAGCCTGCGCGAAGGCCGATGCTGAGATGGCTGCAAATGCCAAGGAAGTTGAAGCGCAGACTGCGATTGCAAAACGCAACAATGAATTGCAGCTCGCCAAGGCAAAGCTGAAAGCTGAAGCTGATAAAGCTGCGGCTGACGCAGATGCTGCCGGTCAGATTCAGATGAATCTCCGCGCCAAAGAAATCAAAGAAGCGGAAGCGGATGCTGAAATCGCCAAGCAGAAGAAAATGGTAGACCTTGCCGCACAGGAAGCCGAGGTCCAGCAACGCAAACTGGATGCGGAAGTCCGCAAACAGGCAGATGCTGACCTGTACCGCCGCCAGAAAGAGGCAGAAGCCAAGAAATATGAGGCGGAACGTGCAGCTGAGGCACAGAAGTTCTCTAAGCAGCAGGAAGCAGAAGGCATTGAGCTTGTCGGTAAGGCAGAAGCTGAAGCGATTCGTCAGAAAGGCTTGGCTGAAGCGGAAGCCATGAAACAGAAAGCAGAGGCATATAAGCAGTATAACGATGCGGCTGTGGCTGAAATGCTCATCAAGGTTCTTCCTGACATTGCCAAGAGCGTGGCTCAGCCTTTGTCCAGCATTGATAAGGTTTCTATCATTGGCGGTGATGCCTCCGGCGTATCCGGCGTTTCCGGGAACGTTCCTATCCTGATGGCTCAAACCATGCAGACGGTGAAAGAAGCGACCGGCATTGACATGGGCGAAATTGTCCGTGCCAACAGCATCCAGGCAAAGACCGACCGCAACATCAACATCATGAATCAAGGTGAACAGCCTGTGAATAGTGAAAAGGAAGGAGGTGTCAATGCTATGGAACGCGTAGAAGGCGGCTATCTAATTCATGAGAAGAAACTCAACGGTGAGGAAGTTACTCATTTTCGACCGGATGTGACCGAAGAAGAGAAGGCTATCATGAAAGACAAAAAGGCCAAAGATTAAAGACAACGAATGGAAAGAGGGTGACTCGAAAGAGCCATCCTTTTTTCTGTTGTGACGCAAACGAAAAGTTCATGGTAGCCATCCAATTAGGGTGACTGTCTTTTTTGCATGTTAAGGCTTTGTTGCTGAATCGTGCGAATCGAAGATAATTAGAAGCAAAAGATACTTCGTATCAAGCCCTCTTGATAGCAAATAGAGTAAAACCGGAGAGGTGAAGTTAATGCTCGGCGTGAGTTTGATTATCATAGCAGCGGCTATAGTCTACATGGTCGAAACCTATATCAGCACCTATTACACTATCGAATACATGCACGGAACATCGCTGTTCCTTGTTCTACTTGCAGAATACGGCACGCCGGTTTTATTCCTGCTGCTCTGCGCCTACATTGCATATCGCAATTTTCTCAAAAAGCAGAAAGCTGCGGCTTCTGCTGCATCTGAACGGCCTACAAGCAAAGAAGAGCTGTATACCAACAAAATTCAAACGGCATTGACACCTCCCACGATTGAAATCGTGGGATTCCTGGGCGGCGCGGCAAGGTTCATCGCCAAACCGTGTCTGAAACAGCGAGTTATGCGGTTTCCCATCATACACTACGGGTGTAGCGCATGACGAGCATCCAGCCAAAATGGCTGACCAACATACTTGTCTGCATTCCCAGTTCTTTTAAGTGCATCCTCCGAAGGGAGTTTCACCTCTTGCGAGGCAGCTCTTTAATGAGGGAGTGTCGAGCCCCCAGAAAGTTATTGTTTAGAATCCAATGCTTGCAGGAAGAGAACTTCCAACCGCCTGCAAGCGATGCTTTGTATTTTCGTGCATTTCTAAAAATGCAGGAAAAGCTGAATTAAGGGTTTCCATATTGTACTGCAAGGATTCGATATCTATATGTTCAAGCAGGAAGGCAGAATATAAGTCACGCTGGACTACTTCTCCGCTGTGGAGACGAGCCATTCGTTCGGAAAGTCTCTTCTTGGTGTAGCTTTCATCAGTATGGTCAAATTGCGAGGCTTTTGTTTCAAAGGTGCTGACTTTGATAACGCTGCCGCCATAACGATTGGCTTTTTTGTTCAGGATGGAAATAAACATTGCGGGGGCGCAGCGGCTTAGAGACTTTCCGAACCGTTTTTTCGTATGTGCTCTGCCAGTTTTAGCGTTGATTTTTGTTTCTTTGCTGCGCTTCTGCAAGGCTTTGTAGTTCATATCTTCAACCACAAACTCGTTACCATATGCCAACAATTCGTTGGCGAGAATGTTGTGCTCCATTTTGCGAATGTCAGCTAACTTACGGTACAGGTTACGAAGCTTTGCACGCAAACGATAATACCTTTTGCTGTATTTCCACTTGCGCTTTTGTTTTTGTCCATGCTGTCGCTTCAACCTTTTGATTGTACCATCCGAATTATAGTATTTCGGATTCGTAACGCGGCGTGAGCGGTCCATTGCACGCTGTGTGCGAGCAATCTCATTAGTGAGTCCTCTTGCTTGCGCTCTTGCTGATGGCGCAAGAACTCTCAAATCGCAGATATCTTTACCACTAATGGCAAGCGTTTGCGTGCCGATATCAAGACCTATGCGCCCTTGATTGACAGGATGCTTCATCACGCCGTTACCGTCGCACTTTGTGGGAGGATAGCCTTCTAAGATGAATTGTGCATAATACTTCCACTTGGTCTTAACCCACTTACGAGTAATGCGGCAGTATTTCACTCCACATTTGAGAGCTTCCTGCTGATATTTTCCTGTCTGAGTTTTAGGATTACGCAACACAACAGGAAATTCATGCTTTCCGTACACAATGCGCAGGCTGCCTTCTCCGATAGTGGGCTTAATTTTTGCGATAGCGGCAGCAATTTCAGCTTCCATTTGTGGTTTTACCTCATCAGGAAGAACGACTTTCTTATCGTCTTTAGGGTCAGGCCGCCCGTACATATCATCGTATCGCTTTTCAACGGCTTTATGCGCCTTGCGCTTAGCCGACTCTATATTGCTTGTAGTGAGGTTTGCCGGGCGAAGCACAATACCGGTGAAGTTGTTTTTTCCGGAGATAGCTGCTAAATCATCTAACCTTTTGTAGTGAACCTCTTTTCCTTTGCTAAAGAAGAAAGTGCTCCATGCTTTCCAAACATCAGAGGCAACTGCCTGTGCTATATGGGAGTTTATGGCATAGTGCTTCGCGTACGGCACAACCAACTTATGAAAAGCATCTTCAGAAAAACGATATTCTTTAAGCATCTTTTCGCGTTGCTTAAAGAGTGTTTTTTGCTCATCGCTGTCGGGAGTTGCTTTTGCAATAGCTGCCATCAACTCACGATACTTGCGCGTCTTGCGCAATTGATACCACATTTTTGTAGTCGCACTCACAAGCTGATTGTAGATGACACCACACTTCTTGAACTCCTTATACAGATAGTCTTGCTCGTTGAGACTTATATCAAGAGGCGATGTCAATACAAATGATGGCGTGCTATTCTTACTCCCGAAAGCCATAAGGTTACCCTTCTCTCTTTCTTTGCTGTTCTACATAGTGTTGAATCGTAGCGGTAGACACATCTCCGGCAGTGCTTACAAAATAGCTGCGTGTCCACATTTGCATAACCGTGTCAGGAAAAAACTCTTGCTTGAGTATCCTGCCGGTGGTTCCTTTAATAATTTTCATGATTTCTGCAGCACTTAATGTAGGCGGAGCATTCACGAAAAGATGACAATGGTCGATATGACATTCCATTGCCAGTATCACAATGTCGTTTTGCTCACAAATTTGAGTTACAAGTTCCTTGAAACGAGCTTCAAACCCATCCACCAGAAATAATTTTCTCCGATAGCGTGGGCAAAACACAAAGTGATAATTTATCATAGAAACGGTTGTTTTTGTGCGTCTGTAGTTTCTTTTCATGTATCTATTATACTACAATTCAGACGAATTCATGTTACAGATATATGAACTTTATATCACAGCATCGTCACATTACAATTATATTGGCAAATACGAAGAAAACCATTATTGTCGGCCTATCATCCCACGGTTGAAACCGTGGGCTTTCCCGGCCTTCATTTTGTAAAAGTCAGGAACTATGGCTTACTTTTCCTCCTTCTTCTTATCGGCGTTCAGAATCTTTTCCAGAACGTCGTTGTAAGTATCATCGAGGAATCGACCGGTTTCTTCATCTGCTTCCGGAGCGGCGAAAGCACCGTCTTCTTCAGCTGCATCCTGTACAGCGTCGAAGACACCGATTGCGCCCCAAAGTTCATCGGCCAGATGGTCATAGCCGAGGTCCTTTACTTTTGCCGAGAGGTCAATCAGCAGCATTTTCTGCCGAAAGAACTTGTTCATATCCAAGCCAATGTAGGGTTTCGCTGCAACATTGTTTTTCTGAGACTTTACTTTGAAAATGCCCCAGTCAAAGTTGCTGTCTGCGCCGTACATATACCCGGACGCAAGGCAGAAACCGTCTGCTGCACTGTCCTCAACGTTGATACCGACTTCATAATCGCTGCCGGAATCCTCGTCAAGGTCAATCGCATAACCTGTTGCCTTTTCGTACTCTGCCTCAACGTCAGTTTTCATGGCTGCCAGTAGAGCGTTGAAATCGGTATTCTGGGAAAGCAAGTTCATGCTTTCGCCTTCCTGGTTTTTAATGAGAATGTACATAGTATTTACCTCCTAACAATCAAATCATGCTATCAGACAATTTGTCGATAGCTGCCGTGATGGCTTCGTTTTCCATCTGAGCAATACGCTCAGACAGATGAGACCAGTCGATGGCATCATAGACACGCTTGACAAACGCATCATAGGTGCCACCGGCCTTCATCATTTCAATTTCAGACTCATAGCAGCCGGACTCCTCAAGTATGAACTTGATATCGTCGGTTGGGTTGATTTGTATTGTTGCTTCGTACTCATTCATGGCTGTCACCCTGCCTTTCTCTCATTGCGAGCCATATGCAGCGCATAATCAAGCGCGTCAGGGTCATCGGCCAAGAATTTCGTTTTCTGAAGTGTACCAAGCTTGGGATGCTTCAGAATCGTATAGTTGCCATTGTTCTGGACAAGGGAACCTTTATCATAGACAAGCTCGACCTTTTCGGCAGGTACTGCGTAACGGCGAATGCGGTCACATTCATCCGCATAGTTGATGGGAGTGATATAGCCAACTGGCTTTTGTCCTTCCATCCCTGTCACAGTGACCAGAAAAGCCTTAATGGTCCGGGCTTCTTCCTCTTCCTGCTCATCATAGTATTTGAACGTGATGAACATGGGAGTATCTTTCTTGTACGCATCTTCCTCAGGGCAGAGATACGTTCCACAAGAGCGGCAGAACCAGAGCATCGATACGGGCTTTCCAGTTTCCTGCGCTTCTTTTGCATAGCGCTTAAAAATCTTTATGTCCAGCTTGAAATCCTCGGTGTAATGCTCAACCGTGCTTTTCACGATGAGTTTCAGAAAATTACAGATGGAAATAGCGGTCATAGTCATATTGGAAGTCATAATAAAAATCTCCTTTTTTAGTCAGCCATGACCTTGGAAACATTCATGTCATAGCGGTTAAATTTAGAAATATAGTCAAAAATGGTATTTACTTGAGCTTTTGTTGCGGTTTTGGTCTCATCCATATCGAGGAATGTATTGCCCATCGAAGGATTACGAATGGCAATCCAACCGCGTTTATATAGGAAATCGAGACCCTTGCCGCTCCAGTCATACGCCATATTGAGAACTTCATGGTCAGAAAGACCAAACGCTTCTCGATTGCGCATGATGATGCGGCCAGCCAGGGCAGCGTGCTCGCCAAACTCGCAGGCATACCAGGTGCCATCGGGAGCAATCAGACCATATTCGGTCAGCTGATGCTGAATGGGTCTATCACTGATATAGCTGTTGTACAGTCGCTGACGGCGTTCAACGGATGTGCCTTTCATATTTGCTTCAATCCAAGAGGCAAGCTTGGTCCAAAAATCGGTTTTGTAGAATTCCGGGTTGGATTCCTGCTCAGGAAGCGGTTCGCCATTGAATTCTGCAACAAGGTCTGGGTGGGTAAAAAGCCATGCACCGTTGTTGAATGCATCAGAATAACCCGTTTTCCCATAGAGGAAGCACTTGATACCGTCATAGCTGCAATCGATATAATGATGTTTTGCATTGGTGCAGAGCGTTTCATAGCTATCAGTCATAGCAAAGCGGTCAACATAATTGAGCGGATGTGCAATCATATCCTCACGAATTTGATTGACCAGCATCTTGCGCTGAAGTTCTTCGACCTTTTGACCTAAAGGGCGCACCTTTATGTTGTCATCGACAAGTTCAAACTCATTGACACCAACAAGTTTTTTCCGGCCTTCGATAATGTCCTGGCAAACATGCCTTTTTTCTTCCTCGTTGCCACCCATCATGCAGGAGAGCAGCAGCTCCTCACACTTTTTATACGGTTTGTCCATATTCCAGAACCAGTCACGTGCAATGGCGGTGAGGAACTCACCATCCATACTGAAATGTAGTTGTTCACCCATGTTGGGTAACCTCCCCAATTGTTATGTGTTGTTCTCGACAAAGTCTTCGCATTCCTCGCTGGTCAAAACCACGCCAAAATAGGCAACACGCTTGACGGTGGTTTCCCACACGCGAACGGTGCGTGCCATTGGCTGAACGACCCAGGAATGACAGCGCCAGAGCCCGTCTTCGGAAAGAGCATACCCCGTTGCAATAAAGCACCGGTCTTTGTTTTTATACCAAAGCCGTGCAGAATTGTAATGGCACTGGCAATCCTGGCCTTTCCTCATATAGCTGCTGCCATAAAAGAACCGGCCGCGTTTGAGGATTTTTGGGGCGTCTTCGTCAAATTCCGTCATGCAGACTTCATCCCCGCCAAATGTGAGGATTTTGTCATGCAGCTTCTTCATAGCATCGAGCGTTTGAGTATCGAAACCAGAAGAGGTGTTGTAAATCTGGCTTTTGGTAAGCCGCATTTTCCAATCCTCGTTCATTGGGTTCCAATGAATCGGCGCAGGCATCTGGTTTGCGGTGAGAATGGGGTGCTTAGAACTATTCCAGCCTTTCATTACAATTTCTCCCTGATAGAACGCAGACAGCTCAGGATTTTTGCATACAAACGGTAACGATTTTCGCCGCTCGGTACAAAGTCACCAAGTTTTTTAGAAATGAGAAGTTTATCAAATACCTCCATAATATCAAAGACGGTGAACAGCTTGTATTGTGCATTTATATGATTCACACGGAACTCGACATCTTCGACAAGATGCCAATATTCCATGCCATACAACATCGCGCCGCTTTCGTTTGCTTTTCGGTCTTGCTCCTCGTCTGCATCGTCACACACAATATAGACACCGTTTTCGTCGAGATAGTTTTCGAAGACATCGCAGATATCGGAGGCAACAGAACGGATATCGGAATTTGCCTTCACCTCAGGTTCAGGCTGGGCGGCTTCAACTTTGTACTCGATACTGTCGTGACGAAGTGACTCTTCGATGCCATCAAAAACGATGTCCGCGCAGTCGTTATCATCCCGACACGCTTCGAAAATGTTTTTGACGGATTCGATTGCCTCTTTGGAATCGGAGTTTCCCTCAACAGAGAACTCCAAAGGAACCAAGGCAACAACTTTGTATTTATTCTTCATGATTTTTTCTCCTTAGTTTAACAGGATGCCGCAGCATTTGTTTAAGGCAAGTGCGCTTGCAGTGAGAGCAGCAACCTTCTCAAAGGTAATGCTCTCCGCAATTGCGCAGACGCTCATAACAATGAGCAGAACAGCTGCCACAGCAGATACTATTACTATCTGACTCTTGATGCCGGTTTTCATGAGTTTTTTCTCTTTCTGTTTATGCCCTTATCGGAGCATATCAATGATTTTCCCAACCAACTCATCATTGGTCACGAACTGATTACGTCCTTTTGCGCCGAGCGATACAGAGGAGTAATCTTTCATACTGGCGGCATAGCGAACCATGTTCTTGTCAGACAAGGGCTGATAGCAACTCTTTTCAGTGCTGACGTAAACGCACTTATTGTTGAGAACGTTCTGAATGTGGCCAGAGCAGCCAACACGCTTACCGTTGATGATGATGCTGTGTAGGTTATGGGTTAGCATAAGGTCTTTGCTTTCGGTTTCTTTTACCTTTAACTGGTTCAAGAGTTTTCGGGACAGATAAACGGTTGCTTTCATTGTGACTTCCTCCTAATTCAAATGAAGTATTTGTAAGCGGCAGTTAAGCGTTTGCGGTACAGGTCTAACGTGGTCAGCCCTCCTGCATAGACTTTGCGGGAAGAGATTATCACGTTGGTTCCTGCTTCCATATGGGAGAAGAACATCGAAAGGCAATCTTCCAGGCTGTCGCTTGTAGTGAGAGTTTCGTACACCGGATATGAGTATTTGGCGGCCTTGCTGTATGTGCTATTGAGCTCATACACGAAGAACATCACCTGTCCCGTAACGGTGTTGGGGTCATAGCCATTGCCATAACACCAGTTGAAAAGGTCTGTCTTTCGGCTATAAGTCCATTGCAGGAGTCCATAGCCGCCATCCGAAGGGTTTTCGGCCGAGGCTTTAAGACCGCTTTCCATCGACATGCAGCCCATCACTGCAGCAGTACCGGCCTTTGAAAGGCCAGCGGACCGCAGAGCTGTGTAGATTTCAAGCTCATTGTCGTTGAGATTATCTGGGATTGTTTCGGGTTTCGGTTTGGCTTCTTCGATGGCTGCTTCTGCGGTCTCAATCCGTGGTTCCGGTTCTGCAGCATCGGAAGATTCGACCTCAGCAGTTATAATTTCCTCCTGCGCTTCTTCGGAAGTTTCCGTTATCGGGAACGCTTTATCGAGCTCATTCACCGTTTCAATGGGAGTGGAAAAAGCGATAGGTTCGGTTTTGGGAGCTATGTTTTCCTCTGCGTGTGCAGGAACAGAAAGCATAAAACCCATGCAGGCGATGATGGTAAAAATACACATCACCGCGACGACAACCAGGACATGCTTGTTCCGAAAAATGCTGTTATTATTCTTTTCGACTTTCATTTTGTGACTCCTTTTTTGTGTCTTTTCCTTGTAGCGGAAGATTGTGATTTGAGATTTGTGGTTTGTTTTGAATTCCTCCTTTTTCTGTAAACAAAAAAAGGCAGGCCCATCATGAAGATGAGTCTGCCTTGAATGAGAACAGAATTATGAATTGTACGAGCACGCGGTGTGCAAAGTAGATGTTATCTGTCGTACAACTTTAATACTATGGAATTCGCAAGGATGTGCAAGAGCTTTTGATGTGCTTCTTTTTCAGGCTTCGTTAAGCCATTTCTGAGTGATATCCATGATTTGATTCTGAAATTCCGGGTCCGGCAAGGTTTTGCTGTCTGCCCAAATTGAGTTACGGACGATTGGGTAATTGTATACAACGCCGTCAACGATATAGGGCCAAAGCACCACTTCGCCGCCCACAAGCCAGAGTTTCTGGATTTTGACGGGTTTTTCGTATCTCGTGAGCCAGCATTCGCTGGTCACTACGGAATCCGCTACGTATTTCTGCGTTTCTTCTTCGGTCAAGAGATTCGGGTCATCGTCCTTGATGTTGTACATCCGTACAATGAACGGCAAGGGCATGTCCTTAGAATATTTCTTGTTCTCCCGCAGTTCAGCGAGCAGGAACTTCGAGACGAAATGCGCAATACCGATGCTAGTCAGGCAGTCGTCGAGGGTATGCCCAAGACAAATCCTTGGAATTTCCTGGTCCTCCCCTTTCATCCGATTCGTTGGTATCTGCGGAACAACATCGTCCGGCAGGCATCCGGTGTCTGCCATGATATGATAAAGAATCATTGATGTTTCCTCCTGAAATAAAAAAATAGCAGGCCCTCAAGAATCGAGAGTCTGCGTTGTTCGCACGATGAATCATTCATTCGAGTGTGTTTTTATCGTGTAGTTGATATTTTGTTTGGCTTGTACACGTAGCCAGCCCAAACAGACATCGTTCAGAACGTCTTGTTATCAGGAATCCGCAGATACATCCAGGACTGTGGTGCTCGCTTAACGCCGAGCTCTCGCAGCGACATATCCATAGATTGGACATCAGAAACGTTCCAGCAATAAAGAGTGCCGGACTTATTGCCGTATGCAATCAGCTCATTTGCGGTAAGGCAGCTGTCCTTCACGAATTGAGCGGTCTTTTCGGTTACTTCCGTGCCAATAGCATATGCCGGAAGCTCACGCAGGCAATCGAGTGTATTGATGTCACGGCAAACAAATGCGGCAGTCACTTTTCCGGCACCACCGTTAGCTTTGGTTTCGTAGCAAAATACTACAAAAGGATAGCTAATTTCCCACGGCATAGTTTTTCGGACCTCAATAGTCTTTTCTCCGCTCAGAATTTTTTCAAGCCATTGCTTCTTGATGCTGAGAAGAACGGCTTTATTCGAGTTAATTTCAAGGGCTTTATTGATATGTCAACAACCTCCACCTGAAGGAGGGGCTTAAAATCCCGCAGGATTCCAATAATTCTCACTCAATGGATTTTTACAGCACGGTTCCGTCCGTACGACCAAGTATCAATGAGCTTTCACCGCTGTTGCGGGCGGCATAGCCGGAGTGAGGAAATTGGATTTATGCGGGATATAATCCCAACAATCCAACATTACGTATGTTTATGGCCGCGTTGTGGTCGCGGTTATGTGTTGTACCGCAGCCACTGCATGTCCAACTTCTGTCTGCCAGTGTAAGGTCATCTTTTATAAGACCACCATTTCTTAAACTATGTATGCATCACAATGCTGCTTTTTCCAGTACAGGTCATCGATGATATCCGAAAGGTACTGGTTTTGCTTTAAGACGAAAAACGATACCGGATTATGCTTTACGATGAAACCAAGTCCCGTTCGTTCATCGTAAATATCTTTCATGTGGTTCAGCCACTTTGAAAAATTTTTGATATGGGAATTATCTCGAAGTATAAACCTGCCGAACCATTGCTGCTTAATGATTTGTCTTTCCTTTGCTCGCTCTTTGGATTCTTGTTCATTCCATACGATATTGTCAGGTTCGACAATTACATAGGGAATCTTCTGCCTATCCATTTCGTCTATGACGGATTCCGTTTGGCAAACGAAGATAAAATCATATTTTCCTGATTTTGCCTCTTTCGTGAAGCTATTTATGTATTCTTTTTCCCATCCGGCAGTTTTTTCATAAGTAGAACTATCATTATCCCGCATTGAATAGCCATATTTGTTTTGGTGATTCGCGAGCCATGTTTTTCCGCAGCCCGCAAATACGCTTACGACCATTGTTCGTCTCATCAATCAGGGCAAGGATACCCCCGACTTCATCCGTTGGAGGAATTGCCCATTCACTTCCTTTCTTTGAAAATAGAATATATTTTGTATGGCAACAAAGACCATAGCGACTATGAAAGCACCACTACGAATAGAGGCGCTCTGGCAGCTAAAAAGAAGCTGCTCACTCCTCCGAAGAGGGTAAAAATCCTTTCCCAATGTCATAAGCGGTTTGATACAGCCACACCTGTCGGCTTTGCCTCAGCTTTACGTGATGTGTTGTCTTAGAGCGTGCAGTTAGGATTAACGCCACACGGTAACTATCTATTCGCTTATAACGGAGTGCTCGAAGCACTTATGGTAGTCAACATATCCTTACGGACACTTCTAAAGTGCAGGCTTGCCCCGGCAAGCCTGCGACTTTAGTCGTGGGTTATTGACTTGTTTTTGGAGCGTCACCATTTATGGAACGGGTTCAAAAGTCCGGGACGGTATTCGTTATCGACATACATCTTGATATCGTTATCGTCCAGGGCATCCAAAATGTTCATCCAGCATTCCGCTTCGACGTGCATCTCGCCGTCCATTTTTAATGCTCTGTCACACTGAACTAAGTCTGCGCGAAAAGAATTCACATAGAAGCAATCTTTTGCAGCAGCCGCGAACCTGGTGAAGCTGTTTTTGGTATTTGTGGTCATAACATTCATCCTTTCTGAAATATTTTTTTCTAATCAATACATACAAAAAAAGAAGCAGGCCCTCAAAAGAGAGTCTGCTAATTTAACTGCAGAATATGAATTGTACGCAATGGACGAACAGTCTGTTATCTATCGTACAATTTTTATGATATGCCGTTCGCACAGTATTGCAAGAGAAAAGAAAAAACCGCTGCCCCCAGCATAGGCAACGGCTTATTGTTATTGTTATAATTGAGAGCCAGAAAACCTGCAGATTTGCCTGCGGGATGAATGGCTTCATCTCCTTTTTTAATTTTTAATGAATCATAGGTTCGGTAGCTTGACCAGTAACATAGAATACATATATAATATATGTATGAGGTGATACAGTTGGCAAAGAAATCAAATGTACAAGTGAACATCACGATTCCTTTCGAATGGAAACAGTCTTTAGAAAATTTAGCGCGTATATATTCCGTGGAAGAAGGAAAGACAATCACTTTTCTTGATTTGATGCGTCGTGGCATCCAGGAAAAATATCAGCTTGAGGAGCCAAAAGATGAAACCCAAATATGATACAGCAGCTCATTGCAAATACAACTTACAGTATCATATTATTTGGTGCCCCAAATTTCGCTTTTCAGCGTTGGACGGGCCGGTTGCTAATGTGCTTAAAGACATATTGGTTTCTATATGTGAAACATATCATTATGAAATTAAAGCACTGGAGGTCACGCCCGACCATATACACATTTTTCTTTCAGCTCCACAGACAGTAGCGCCTTGCGACATCGCACGGACACTGAAAAGCCGTTCTGCAATTCAATTGTTTGCGGCATTTCCAGAACTCAAATCCTTTTATGCAAAATGCGGCGTTTTATGGAGCCGTGGATATTACATTGCTTCTGTTGGTCACATTAGTGCTGAAACAGTGAAAAAATATATAGAAGAGCAAAAAAACTAGGTGGTGAAAACATGGCGACTCGCAATAAGCATATCAGAACTCCTTATGAGGACGAACGCAAAAGGCATCGCGCTGCGACAAGTCGGCATGTTTTGGTTCTGGAAGCACAAATCAAGGAAGATGATAAGCGCAAGCTGTTTCATATTGCGAATGATTTGAGAGTTTACGGAAACCACCTTACGAACATTGCACAAAAGCGTTTATCTCAATTGTTTCGTACAAAAGCATACCGAGAAGCTCTAAAGCAGTATCACGATGCAAGTTCTGTGCTTTCTTCTTTGGATAAAGGAGCTCAGAAATACCACGAAGCTAAGGAAAAGGTTAAAGATGCTGCTGATGCGCTCGAAAAGCTTCAAGCCAAATATAAGCTGACAATGGAAGATTTGCGCCGCGATATGGCGAAAATTTCGAAGGGCAGCAAAATCAACACTATATTTTTGCTATCTGAAACAGAAAACATTTGGGCAGCCGTTCAATCAGTTTTGTATCGAAGCGGTAAGCATCTCAACTACGCAAAGCACGGAGAACTTCCCCTGATTCGAGCTAAACAAATTGAGCGTGGACTTACACTATCATTTGTTGACGGCGTTCCACGGTGCAAAATGGGCGGTGTTGATGCATTCACATTGGCAGTAAAGAAAAATGATTCGTTTGTAAAAAACGAGTTAGCTTGCATTGAGGCGTTTGTTTCTGACCCTGAAGCTGAGAAAAAGGCTGTTGCCATTTTTTCGAAGACCGGCATCCCGCAAAATACATATAGACCTTGTTTCGTTGCTCTCAAATGCGTGACGATTCGCGGTAGGTTGAGAGTTTATGCTCACATCACCGTTGAAGGGGACCCGGTTCCTAAATATACAAAGTCAGGCAGCTTAAAACACCCTTGTGGCAAGGGACTTGTTGGCGTGGACCTTGGCCCCCAAAGTGTTGCAGCTGTATCGGAAACTTCTGCAATCCTGGAGAACCTTGCTGAGCGGAACGGAAAATCAACAAAAAGACATGAGCGCAAAGAACGGCTTCTTTTAAGAGCGCTTGACCGCAGCAGAAGAGCAAACAACAAAGACCGCTACAATGAAGACGGTACAGTCAAAAAGGGCGTTCGCAAACCTTGGAAGAAGTCAAAGCAATATAGGAAGAAGGAAGCTTACCTAAAAGAGCTTCGCCGGAAAAACGCTTTGAGTCGAAAGTATGCCAACAACGAATTGGCAAACCGGATTCGAGCCATGGGCGATGATATAACTATCGAAAGAAGCAATGCAAAAGCGCTTCAAAAGAGAGCCAAGCCTTCTATTCCTGAACAAGGAAAGAAACAAAAGCGCAGAAAGCGTTTTGGGCATTCGATTCTTCACCGTTGTCCGGGGCATCTTTACGCACAACTCCATTCAAAGTTCAGCGAGAGTCACTTCCATGTAGTTGATAATGTGTATCGCGCAAGCCAATACGACCATAAAAGCAACAGCTATAACAAAAAGAAATTGAGCCAGCGTTGGCACAAATTCGAAGATGGTACAAAAGTGCAGCGCGATATTTATTCTGCCTTTCTGCTTCTTTGCCATAATGACGATTTTAAGACCATCAATCAAGATATTTGTATTTCGAAATACGAAACTTTCAAAAAAGCACATGATAAGTGCATTTCCGATATAAAAGCCAGCGGACATAAAGTCTGCAATTCTGGTATCTAAGATTTTTTGGGGGCCTGTTGACCACGGTCCCGTCTAAACAGACGAAGTGAATCGCTAATGTTCCCAATGGGGAGCTTGATTCACGGTTCTGGCTCCAGCGATGCCGATGCTTAAAGCCTGAAACGAGCAATCGAAGTAACGCTTTTTGTACAGCCGCTTCCAGAACCTCCCGGGCTCGCCCGGGGGTAGGTCAGTTTGCGTCTTTGAGCCACGGCTGAGACTGCACTTTCTCGAAGTCCGCATCGTTCGGCATCACGCCACCGTACGGAACAATCGTGTAGGTCACTTTCGTGACCGGAGTGCAGACACCGGATTCGTTCACATTACCGGTTGCAATGTAGACTGCCATAGGCACCTGCATTGCGCGGCCAGTGATGTTGTTGTTGATGAAATCGCCGGTAGCTTTCGGAATGACCCAAGCCGTATCGCTATGGTCAATTGCGTTATCACCCTGAGTCAGGACGGTATCGCGCAGACGCATGTACAGCTCGCCACGGCGCAGACGGTTCTTTGTCATGTCGTATACCGAGTTGCCATACTCGCCGTCAGGGTAGTACTCCATGCCAGGCATATCACGCATCAGCCAAGGACCATTGGCCTTGATATTCTTGATTTGGATAGCCACAGTAGAGTAGTTCGTGATGCGATAGTTGGTAGGCTCTTTGACTTCACCGCTCGTGGTGTTGCCATACATACAGACATACAGAGGAACCGTAGCCTTCAGCAGAGCCGGATGCACATACAGGCCGCCATCATGGATAATCAGCTCGTAGTTGCGGACCGTTTCACCATTCGGGTTAACGACCGTATGAACATCCAATGCAGGGCCACTCTTGGTGTCGGTGTTGATAGTTACCAGATACGGAGCCAGAAGCTTGTGGTTATAATGGCAGAAATCGCAGGTCTTATCCTCGTAGTTCCACTCAAAATCATCATCGGTGCTCGTACCATCTGCGTACAGTGGCAGAGAAGCAATGGTGCAATCGGTCACAAACGGGATATTGGTCTTGCTTTCCTTGACATTTTCCTGCTTACGATAATCGTAGGCATCCACAAATTCTTGAGTCAAGTTGGAGGGATTACCGCCCGCAACGTACAAGACGCTGCTGACTGTATCTTTCGCCTTGAGCTTTGCATCCAGAATCGGAGTGGCGTCAACGTCGCTCACGACATCAATCAGATTTGCATCATCATCTTCCATCTGAATGTTCACATGGAAGTTCGGGTTCTCGTTGTAGATAATCTTATCGCTGTCAAGAACCGTCACATGCAGCGGACGCGGGTCAACGACAAAGCGGCCATTCAGAACCATGACAATATAGTTCTTCAGAACGGGGTAATTGGCTTCAGTCAAGCCAACATAAGTTAACGGATAAGTGCCAACAGGAGTCGATTCATCAGGAACAAGACTTTCATGACCACTTACCAGAGTCTTGAAATAAGACTTCTTGTAGCTCTGGTCCAAAGTCAAGGTATCACCCTGCACCAGACCATCGATTTCCAGCCAGCAGCCTGCAGAAGCTGCAGTACCGTAACCGTAAGCCTTCTTGTCATGCCAGGGCTTCTCCCCTACGCCGTCACCATACAATCCACGCCAACTTGCAACCTGTGCGGTCAGGTTGGCGCGTGCGATAGCGCCGGAATACTTCTCCTTTGTGATACGGTAGTTCTTGGCATCCTTACCAGTCAGTGTCGGATGAGCATCTGCCGTAATCGGATTCTCGTCCAACTCATAAGGCCAGTTGGAGCTTACCGTGCCATCTGCATTCAGCTTCTGGCCAGCATCCTTGGTCTTATAGTTGCCGGGAAGGGTTTCTTCCTTAATCTTAACGTCATCACCTTCAAGCACGCCATCAATCAGGATATCCTTAATGGTGGCTTTGGTCGTGCCGTCATAGTGTTTGACGTTGCGAGGATAGGTCGGGTCTTCCAGGTAAATACTGTGAACGTACAAATCCAGAGGAGTGATAGAGCCAGACAAGTCTTCCTTCTCAATGTAGTAGTTGCCTGCGCTGTTGCCAACGAGAGAGAGCTCACTTGTTCGGATGACGACATAGGGACCGCCAGCATTGCTGACATTCTTGCCATCAACCGTGTAGTTACCAGTCACCGTAGTGGTGCTCAGCTTCACAGTGCTCTCGTCCTTCGCAATCAAGCCGCCAGAAGCAATATGAACATTTTCCAGAGTTGCCTTGCTGGTGCGGTCGTAGGGTTTATCGCCAGTACCGATAATCGTCAATCCGCGAGGATAGATATCGAACTTGACAGTATCACCAATACCGCTCGGACTGCTGCCGTCATAAGTATGACCGGGGTTCGTGTTCTCGTAGCGATATGTGATGATGTAACCCGACACCGTACATTTTGCTGTTGCGGTATAGGAACCGCAATCGGAGCGCGGATACTGGTTCTTGTCCGTAGACGCATCGCTTGGAGCCTTCGTCAATGTACCTTTACGGTTAGCATAGACGATAGTGGTGTTCTTCACGATATTGTCCATATCGGTAGAAGACAGGTTGCCGGAAACGCTGATGGAAGCTTCATCGGGGTTGCCATCATACAGCTTATTGGCTGCAGTGATAGTAATGGTTACATGCTGTTCCTCAATACCGGAATCGGGGTCGGTATCTTCGTATGCGGTATCGAAAGCATTCTTGCCGTTACGAGAGAAACGAGAAACAGAGGATTTGACCAGCTCAATGCTGGAATTACCAGCCTGTTCAGAACCGGAACCGCCGCCATCATTGATGATGTTGACTTCCAAGACCTGAACCTTGTGTCCACCTGCATCAGTTAGAGTAGTACCAACGCCTGCAGCCCAGCTCAAACCGCCATTGCCGTCGCGCTTACAGCTGCCCCAGCCATCTGCATTGGCGAGCTTAGAGGACTCGTTAGCGTAGCCGCCGTACCAGCCGCCGCCGCCACCGCCTTCAACACCAACCTCAGAAGAACCATCAGTAATACCACCGAGGAACATAGAGAAGTCGCCGCCAGACATACCTTGGCCAAACGGACCACCGCCGCCAAGCTGGCCGCCCCAGACATGCAGGACACCGTTGTTATCGGAACCGCCAGTAGCATCGCAAGCGCCGTGCTGGTTAGCACCACCACCGCCTGCAACAGCCAGAACATACTTCTTAGCCGTGTTTTCATCGCCGTACTCAGCCAAACGACCTGTGCCGATGATGCCGACAGCCACGGTAGTAGCACCTCCGCCAGAAGCGCCCTTCAAGCTCCAGTGAGCGTAGCGCTCCTGCATCATGATACCGCCGTTACCACCGCCGTTGTAGCCGCCCTGGACCACAACTTTTGCGTTAGCATCGGGGCTCGATGCACCGTTGACGTAGTGTGTCGGGTCATGAGAACCAGCACCGCCGTTGACGAAATAGAGCGTCGCGCCCTTTTCCGCCTTGACGCGAATCGTGGTCTTGCCGCCAAGCGAAGTGCGTTCGGGAGACAGACCAAACTGGTTATCAGCGCCACCGCCTGCACCGTTCAGAGTGATGATATACTCACCGGTATACGGAGCAGTGTACATAGAATAGGGTTTCGAAGTGCTGTTGGGTTCGGAGTAGACCTGAGAAGAGGATGCACCGCTGTTCTGTTCATCAATGTAGAAATACACCTGGTCCATGTTGGCCTTTGTGGTCGGAGCATCATAGCAGATGTAGTAGATAGCATTACGCCAGAACCATTCCCAAGTTTCCTTCGGAATCGTGTTGCCGCTCTTAGAACGGTAAGCGAAGCCTTGACGCTTGTTAACGAATTCATCATCCGTAACCTTTTCGAAGAGGTCCGTAAAGCACTTACCGTCAGAGTTGCGAATCTTGTTATCGATAACCACAGTGTCGCGGGAATCGATGCCGGAACGGTTATTTACGCCATTCCCCGCGATGAAGTAGGTTTCCATGTAACGCAGACCATTCGGAGCGATAATCGCCAGGTCTTTGTAGTTGTAAACCGCACCGCCGTTATTCAGAGCTGTGTTGATTTCGGAAATTTCATTCCGCAGGGTCGAAATGTCCTTTGCGCTGCCATTTGCAGTCGTAATAGTATTACGCTTCTTCGTAGCTTTGTTCGGAACATTGGCCTTAATGGAAATGTTGTAATCCAGAACCAGTTCAGCGCCGTAAGAGGACTGGCTGATATCCTTATACAGATGGTCTTCCGGATTGCTGGAGTTCACGTCACGATTAAAGTTGTAGGCATCAGTTGCAGCAGTGGTATAGGGCTTCATATCGGCGCTATCCCAGTTCTGCATGTACTGAGCTTCAGCCTGGCAACGGAAATAGAAGTGCGTATTACCGTAATCCATCGGGTTGGTAGCGTTATCAATGTACAAAGACACGATAGCGTTCCATTCCGCATAAGAACTGTTGTTCAGGTCCTTGGATTCAGTCGGGTACATTGCTTCCAGCTTAATGTAGCCGCTGAACTTATTGAATGCTTTGCCGCTGGACATGAAACTCTTTTCAAGTTCAGCCACTCGGCTGTTCAGCTTGCTGATGTTGCCAATCTTCTTGCCAACATCGCTGTATTTCAATGTGACGGCATCACCGACATCCTTGAACTGAGAGAGGCTGCCGCCGCCTGCCACATCACTGTACAACCACTTAATGGTGGGAGCACTGTCTTTATTACCGTAATAGGTAATCTTTGTGGTATAAATGGCCTTGTTATCACCTGCTGCGCCATAGGCTTTACCACCCTGGCCCAGTTTATCAGGATTGATAGCATCCAAAGGAATTTCCTTCGGGCTACGGCCATTATTCGGGTTGGAAGCCGGGGTTGTCCATGCAAGGTTGCCGTTGCTGGAATCGTAGTTATTCAGCAGCAGAGACTGAGCCTTCAATGGCGTCATCTCAATGGGCGGTGCATAGATGATAAGGTGACCGGTACGAGCCTGTGCAATATCGTTTGCCGTGGTAGTATCGGTGCTCATGGTATGCCCGGTAGACTTATAGGTGAAGACACAGCGGAAATCCGTGCCATCCCAATCCATCGCTGCGTTGGAGAGTTCCAGTGTTACGGTGGTGTGCTTATTGAATGTAGATTTACCTGCATTCATCTTCGCATCGCTGCCAGTGAAGGAATCAGGAACCCAGAAATCGGACGGATACCAGACACCGCCGCCCAAAGCATCATTATCATCAGTCTTGGTTACATAACTGATTTTGTACTTAGAGGACGGGAACAGAGTAGAATCACTGCCAACGGCAACCCAGTTACCGCTTGCATCACGGTACTGGACCTCGTAGGTCAGGCCATCCTCAACACCCTTCCAGTAGAACGCATCGAAGGAGAAGGAAGTGCTGCCACCAACGGAGATGCGGCGGTCAAAAGCCTGCTCGATATACATCGGGCGGATTTCAACGTCAACATAACCGTTGCGGCCATCCTCAGCCTTATCCATACTGGAATATACAGTACCACTCACGTTGTATTCGCACTTAAACTGAATACGGTTCGTGGTGTAATCCAACTTGGAGTAACTTACAGAGCTTGTCGTATAAGGCAAGTCGCTGTCCGTTGCTGCAGTGAACGTCAGGCTGTTAATCTTGCCGCTCACAGTGCCGTCAGAGGTATCGAAGGAAGTGCCAGGATTACCGATTTTCACCCAATCGCCAACCTGGTTGTCAACGGAAATCGTGCGGTAATACCACACAACGTCAGAGGCTTTCAGCTGCTCGTTATAATAGAGCTTGCTGTCAACCGTCTTGTTGACCGGACCTTCCCAGTCCTTATAGTCATCAATTGGGTCAGCGGTTGGGGTCATCAGCTGCAGAGGATGGGTCTCAGTGTCGTTCCAGAAATGATTCGGAACATCGACCGTAATCATACCAAACTGAGTGACCTTGTTGCCGCTCTTATCGATGACATCGGCACGCATCATACCGGTGGTCGGCAGGTTCGAGATGACGTACTTGCTATCGCTGTTTACAACACAGTTATAGTCAACGCCATCGGAGCCATGAACAACAACCTTGTAACCGGTATAATCGGTCACTCCGTAAGAGGTCGGGAACAAAGCATTCAGGTCACCAACAACACGGGCAACACCAGTGATGCGTACATCCGGCTGGTTGTCCAACTTCAGAATCGGCAGCGTACCTTTGGTCATATCAGAACCAAGGTTCCAGCCGTTGTTCTTGCCGCTGGTATACATACCGTTTGCAGTCACGCTTGTGTTATCAAACACAGGCTGATTGTTGCTTGCGAGCTTGACCTTATAAACGTCTGCATTCCAGTGGCCGGAGAAGTTCTTGATGGGTTTCCAGCCTTCCGGCAGAGTCAGGTCATCGGTCAGTTGATAGCAGCCATTCAGCGGATACCAGAAAGTACCGCCAGCCTGCAATGCGGCCAGGACCTGCTGTGCGTTGACAGAGGAAACACGAATCACGAAATGAACATCTTCCTGGCCATTCTGCTGTGCTGCACAAATCTCGCACTGTTTACGCTGAGAGATGTACATGACAGTGTTGGCGAACAAAGCCGCTTCATCAGCAGTAGCTTTATTATCGGGCAAATGACCAATCTGGTTCATTAAGAAATTGCCAGTACCAGACAGGTAGAAGTTGCTTGTACCGAACCAGGACTGTCCGGTCTCTTCATCGGTAATCGTCTTGGTGGTCGGGTCCGGGTTGTAACCAAACTCGGCACCAGTCACGTTACCGCCCGCATAATCAACCCAGATAGGGCCGAAAGCAACCTGAGAGTTGGAGTGAGTTTTGGAAGCGGAAAGTGTACCGGTGAGGTCATACGGGAAGTTGGTGGGAATACGATACTTGACAGTGCTCTGAGCCTGAGAGTTGGAATACGGTTTCAGTTTAATGTTCAGCTTGTCAGAGCCGTACATGATACCAGCCTTACCGTAGGAGCTGTGAGAGCCACCGGTAGACAGAATCATCGAAATGGCATCAGTCGGAAGAACTGTGCCAGAATCGATGTTACCACCGTTTGCACCCATCAGGGCATTCATGTTCCAGTGACCGTTGTCAATGTTAGGGACGCTGTTCAGAACGTAATAGCGGGTAGATGTATCGTTCTTATCGGGCCCGTATCGACCACCCTCGTAGTAATCACGAGAACCGGGGTCGGTGTAACCAGCCTCATGGGCATCGTACCAGGAACCAGCATACATCGTATCGTGTCCGATACACATACCGTAACCCTGGCTTAGAAATGCTTTGATGGCGTAATAGGCTTTACCAGAAAGGTCCGGCTCCTGGTTGACGCAAACGCCCCATCCAATCGAGTCGATACGGTAATTGCCTTCGGCATCCATCATAAAACGGTCAGGGTCTTCATTGAACTTTTCTACTTTTACAGAAAGAACCGTGATATGCTGATTCATTTTTTGGCCAGATGTGTTACTTAGCAACCAACCATTATTGGTAACATAGCTAATGAAGCTGGCATACATACGGCCTGCATCAGACACCCAAGGGTTCAGAAAAACAACGGCGTCTTTATATTTTGTGCCAGATGCACCAGTGCCATAGCTGCCATTGTTGCGAAGAACCGCAGTGTAAGCAGGAACATTGACCGCTGTGCCAGTCAAGTTCCAATCGTTGCTGTCATTGTGAGGGCGGAAATAAACGGTCTGACCATACCACTCAGAGTTAACTTCAAGCTTATCGCCGTCAGTTAGAGGGAAACCATTATAGGTACGAGTAGCTCCAGTAGGAAACTTATTGTCATCCAGAACGTTCGCTGTAAACGTACAGGTATCAAATTGACCACCAATCTGCGTCCAGTAACGGTCCGCAGTGGCTTTGTCGATTTTACCGGCATTGAACCATTCAGTTACCTGGTCGTACATGTTTTTGGTGATGTACTCGTAGTTGCTATCCAGGCCGGTAATCCACTGGTTGTCAGAGGAAATGGCAACACCGCCAGTAGCACGAGCAGAGAAAGTATCCGCCAGCATAGCCACTGTTGCAGGCATACGCCGAACAGCGATATCGCTACTGCTTTCGTCTTCAGGCAGGCTGATGCTGAACTGAACTGTCTGGAGAATAATATCTCCAGTCTTATCTTCTTCAGTCAGTTCATTGCCCAAATCTTCGAGAGCCTTGAAGTTTTCTTCGCGGTATGCTTCATCCGTTACCGTGATGCGGCAGCGATAGGTAGCGAACAGGTCATCTTCCGTTACTTCAAAAGTATAGGTAGATTCTGTTGCACCTTCGATATCCTGCCAATCATTTTTCAGATTTGCAGTGCTTTCATCGGAAAATTCCCACTTGCCTTCGTCATTGACGCGGGCGGTGTAGGTGTTTTCCTCGTTGGATGCATAGATTTCAGTGGTTCCATCCTCAGCAGTACCAGCGGAAATGCTATAACCGTCCAGCACGAAGTTCGGAGTATGCCACGCAACCTGCACATCGCTGCTATCTGCGCCAATGTCGTCCAGGGCATCAACAATCGCGAAATACATCTCGCAGCCTTGCCAGACATAGTCGGGACGCTCTTCAAGGACGGTGTGCTCTGTGGTATCTTCGATAACGAAGTTGTACCAGGTAGGCTCGTCCTCTTCGTAGTTGTAGAGAGCCAACGCCGTATCAACAGCAAAGTTCTGCTTGCGCTGCCACTGATACGTAACTGCTACATCGTCACGATTCAGCAAAGCATCCAGAGTGATAGAATCGCCGACATCCGCAGTCAGTTTATCGCCGTATTCCGGCGTTACTGTCTGCAAACCGACGAAAGTGGATTCCGCAGTCGTTGGCATCCGATTCAGAAGTCCCTTCCCCATCTACCGTATCAGATGTCGCTTCATCCTGACTGCTTTCATCGTTAGAGTTGGCATCCTCAGACGAATCATGCGTCAGGTCCACAACATCCGTAATAGTCGGCGCGGAAGTGGCATCAGAGGAGTCGGCATCATTTGAACTACCGGAATCCACCGCATCTGCCTCTTCCGCAGCCGGGGCATCCGTAACATCGGTCGAAACAGAGGTGCTGTCTCCGGTTTCGTCTGCGAACGCAAGTGCGGTCGTGGACATCATCGAAAACAGCATGCTGGCGGCCAATGCTACGGAGGTCACTTTTTGCATAATTTTCTGCATAATGCGATTTCCTTTCTGTACAGCGGCGTTTTTTGCAGGCGCTTT
>OKTJ01000315.1_pt1 | contig 38093 bp, 41 predicted proteins | sample 1606201 | NCBI WGS metagenome assembly OKTJ01 (sample SAMEA3879536, study PRJEB24766) | human gut metagenome | biome: human-associated habitat; feature: feces | place: USA | collected 1985/1987 | reverse complement strand
CCGGCACCTGCTGGCGCAGTTCCTCTGGCATAGGTTTTCTGGTCCCTTTATACTCTGCATACATTTCATGCCGGAATGTGGGTTCTTTCTGGTCAAACGCCACCAGCATATGGCTTGGTTCTTCCTCTTCTATGAACTTAAACATAATATTTAAAAATTGCTTTTTCACTTGATCATTAACCAACACTTCAACCGGCTGATCTAAAATATCTTTATAATGCTTTGACGGTACTACGGTTGGTTGTTTTGTATCTGGATTGATATATGCATAAGTCATACGACTAATATTTTCACAGACTTCTTTTATTTTCATCTTTTGAAATAAATCAAATTGCTTATTCAAATTAATCCACCTCTTTCTAAATTTGTGTAATAAAAAAGAGAAAGCGTAAACTTTCTCAAAAAGAATTATTTAATTTTATTTTCGTAATCTTGTAATTGATGATAAATACCATCTATAAAAACTATTGAATTTTCAGTAAATATTACTTTATAATCCATATTTATTTCTAATGCTATCTATTGCTATATCTGCATCTATTACTTTTCCTTCTCTAGATTGAACTCTAGAAGAAGCAAGTCTATCCAAAAACTCATCTTCTGTCATAATTTTCATTTCTTTTGTTTTATTAAATTTTTTAATTTCAAAAGGAATTCCATCATAAGCAACTGCTTGAGTTAAAAACATACGAATTGCACTAGTTGTATCTGTACCTAATTCCTTAAATAATGCATCTGCCTTAGATTTTAAATCATCATCCACTCTTACTTGAATAGTAGACATACAGCATCACCTCCACATTTAAATTATATGCAATTTCATTGCTAGTGTGCATAAAAAGTATTACTTTTTAATTACAGTTACATTATTTTATATCCAATAAGATATGAATGATTCATTTGTCAAATTCATAAATCAGTCGATGACAACAGACTTTTATGAATTGATTCATCACTTACACCTTTAAAGTTCATAGGATGATTATCAAAACATTGGTAGTTGCATCTCGCAATCATCATAATCTTTTGTGTTGCACCTCTACCTACTTCATCATTATCCAATTTGATAATTATCAAAAATTTATAGTTTGTTATTTACTCTGTTTTAGTTTTTCTAATATTGTTATCACATCTGGCTGCGTAGGAGTGAATTTAATTCCTCTTTTCAGCATACTCATTACCTTTTTTGCTTTTTGCTCAATTTCTTTGGCAACATGATTACTTGTTAATAGTAATTGATTTCCAGCGATTGTGTATTCTCGCTCAATATATTCATCTGTTATTGGAAACATATCTTGTATGAGAAATGCACTTTCACGACTATCATCTAGTTTAACAATATGGATGATATCACATGGCTTTCCTGCTTGTTCTTTCTTTTGCATGATACGCCTGTATTTTTCAATACAGCTAGATAAAGGAATCATCCAATATATTCCAGTTATTGAATCTTCAAAACAATAATAATGTGGTCTATTTCCTGATTTATTTCCTTTGAGATACGGATCGTTCATATCTTCAAAAAATTGATCTTTGATAATATAAAAACCTGTTTTTTTCATCTTTGTATCCTCATTATCTTCAAAAAGTAATAAATGTTTTGAAGATATTTTGTAACGAAAAATCCTTCACCTAATGGCGAAGGATTTTACTTTCAACCCAACCATTTATATTCCGCATATTGGTCAGCGGTAAACTTTCAACCCAACCATTTATACCCCGCATATTGGTCAGCGGCAAACTTTCATACTAACTAACTAATTAGCAAGTAATGTACTTCTTTTTACAACTCTATTTTATCAAGCGTACAAGTGATTGTCAATTTGAATGTTGATTCATGTTTTTATGCTTACTAATTCCTCATTTACATCTTTAAAGTTCACAGGATGATTATCAAAACATTGATAGTTACGTCTTGCAATCATCATAATCTTTTGCGTTGCACCTCTACCTACTTCATCATTATCCAAATGGAAAACAATAATTTGAACATTGGGATTTCTTTCTAAAAAGGCATTTAATGCAATCGGCATATCAGCTTCATTTTTTGCTGCTATCTTTTCACAAGCTCCACCTAAAGATAAGTAATTAAAAGACTTGTAATCAACATCCTCCATTTTTAATAATGTCATATAAGACAATAAATCAATAGCTGCTTCAAAAACATGAAGAACATTTCTTTATTTTGATAATTAAAGCTAAAAGCCTTATTACTTCCTGTATGTTCTAATTTAAAATCTTTAAATACATTTCGCTTAAATGCATAAGCTGGCATATCACCATCGTATCCAACAAACACTGCGTTTCGAAAATTTGCTGACTGATAAAGCATCCCTTTAGAAATAAAATAATCAACAATTTCTCTATCTATTTTTCGTGTTTCACACAAATAACGAATCACTAAATTATTGTTTTTATCTTTCTCAGGAAGCTCGAATGGTTTAGTTTCTTTTTTATGATAATACGTAACAACTGAATCACTAATGTTCATTAAACTGGCCAAATAGTTACACGCTTCTTTAAAATCATATCCTTCTACAGCAATCAAATAATCCAATGCAGTCGTACCACCTATACCTTGTGACCACCAATACCACTTGCCATTTGAAAAATGCAATGAATCATGTTCTCTATGATAGTAATCCTTCTTTCCATTTTTTACTAATAGTGAAGGATGATAGTTATTTAAATAGTCAAATGCTGATAGTGTCCTAACTTTTTCAAGAACCGATTTTCGAATAAACTTTTTACTCATTTTTCCAACTCCTTTAGTTTAGGTGCCATCATTCCTATACCATTCTGTTTACAAAAGTTTCTTACAGCGTTTGGATTTTCTTTGACAGAGAGTTCTTTGTCTTCCGTATAAATAGTTTGTACTTTATACTTTTGATCAACAACATTTGTGAGCCATTCATGCATAAAATGATTCAGTTCTCGAGCACGAGTTGAATCACCATCTACTCTTTCAAAGTATTGAAGTGAATCCTGCTGATAGGTCTGTGGATATAGCATCCTGTTCTTTTTATCAACCGTAAATTCAACATCTGGATCAGCCATCACATCCCCATTTAAAACATAGTTATGAGCCATAGCCAATCGATCATCACCAATAATTTCGATATTTAAATCCATATAATTAGGTGTTCCATATTTCATATAATATGCACTGTTTGTTAATAATGGATTGGCTATTTTTTCAAACATCTCATAGTTTCTTCTTTCAATTGAATGATCCATAAACCAGGATTGTTTTGGATCAAACTCTTCATTCATAAACGCATCAAAACAAGCACTATGCAAAGCAAATTGATAGACTTCATTATTCTGATACAAATGATCTTGTACTCTATATTCTTTGTTATCTGTCAAAAGATTCGATATTTCTTGATCAATCGTTTCATGAATATCTGAAGTTGTAATATTTGAATCCGACATAACTTCTTTATACTTTTCCATCATGGATGTAACTTTAAGTACAATATCATGATTCAATTCTTCCATTTCCACTGGAGTAATATATTGATTTTCCTTTTCTAGCATATGCAAATTCTCCCTAAACACAGGTTCTATTAGTTCAATCATTTCGTGTGCTTTAATCTGAATGTTCACTAAAATAGATTTCAATTCACTATAATCCTTGTTAGCATAAGACGCGATATAACCAAATGAATATTCAGAAGTATCAATTCCAAAATGATCACAAATAACAAAAGCCAACGATTCAGCTTCAATTTCTCGTTGGCTTTGATTTTTATCAGTTTCTTTATGAAGTATGCTGTGAGCATACTCATGTATTAATGTTTTTGCGGTTTGTAAATCCTCTAAATCTTTATTAATGACAATCTTATCTTTCCTTGGCGAATAATATCCCTTAGCTCCAGTCATAAAACTAAGATCTTCAGTTTCTGTTTTAAATTCAATTGGTATTGTACATACAGATTGAATAGTTTGAATAATCGCTTTCACTTCATTACTAGAACCTGTCAAATCATGCACTAAAGATGGAAGAGGATCTCCTGAAGTTTGTGAAATATCAAAGACAGTCGTTGTCTTAAAATGAGTCAGATTAACTACACGCATTTCCTGGACTGGATTTCCATACTCATCTAAAATCACATTTCCATTTTCATCATGTTTATTCATTAATCTATCTTCTTTTGTTGTAACCGGAGCTAGAATCATCAATCCTTTTTCGCCCTTATTTACATGACGATTAAAATTTGTCTGCCAGGCACGATAACCAGCTACTAAACTAGCCTCCGGCTTCTGTGACAATATTAATAAAGTGTTATTCAAGGAATAACTATGAAACTTACTTAAACAGGATAGATACTGTTTAAAAGATTCAGAAGAATAAACATCCTTTACTCCTTGCTCAATCATTGAAAAAGCCTGTTTAGTTTTCTCATCTTGAGATTTAAATTCTGCCATAACATCACCATCCTTTCTAAATCAGGCAAAAAGAAAAGCACTAGCTGAAGTGCTAATGCTTATCGAAGCTCAGGTAAACCTAAACTGTTAATTGTTTTTATAATGATAGACCAGGTTGTTTCATCACAAATATCTAAATCATCATAGTTTTCATTCCATTCTTTAATGTAGAATATATATTATGGATAAACTTCTTATATTCCTTTTCAGTTAAATCAATACTTGTTTCACACTCTAAATTAGTAAGAGAATCAATATAAGTTGCGATGAATCGATTTTCTTTCTTCTCGACAATGATTTTTTGATAACCTTGATGAAATTCACCAATTTTAAATTCAACACAAGTAGTTTCAGCTTCATCAACAGGCAAGAATGAATAATAAACATCTTGATTACAATAGAAACAATGACGAGATGCAGGAGGAATCATCTTTTCGCAACCTGCAAGATATACTCTCTGTTCATCAATATCTTTTTGAAGTTTGTCATCCATTACAGGAAAGCCATAAATGATTTGTGCTGTTTCATGTCCACAATGAGGACAACGTATATGTGTCAAATAAAATCACTTCTTTCTAGGAAACTATTTAATTTTCCAATATCCGCAAATCCATGTCCCACATATTCAATTTGATCATTTTCTTTAATGAGGCGTCGAACTGTTCTTAAACTGACACCTAATTTTTCGGCCATGATTTTTGCACTGATTTTATTGTTTTCTTCAATCATGTTCATTATTAGTGTATCAAAATCTTGAGTGCCATCTTGAGTGCCATCTTGAGTGCCACGATAATTTAAATTTGGCATAATAACAGTAAATTGGAATTTGTCAGTCTAAAATCAGGACTCCTGCGCAATCGGACATTTGTGTAAATGAAAGATCCGGAAATTCTTTTCTCAGTTCTTCAACGACAAAGTAGATTTCATCATTATCCCATGTGTCTCCTGCCTTCAATTTACACTGTTCTAAATCCTTTCGTGTTTCAAAGGCAACATCACCAATTATAATTTTACCATTTTCCTTCAAGTAGTTACGCAAGTCTAAAAGGAATTCGTTCTTTTGTGCATCCGTCAAATGATGCAAAGAGTATGTCGCAACAATATAATCATATCGAAAGTTACGCAACGGTTCGACAAGCCCTTTTGAAAAGTCCCCCTGATATAAATGTGCATTGGGCATTTTCTCAGATGCCAACTCAATCATCCTAGATGAAAAGTCCTGTCCATATATGGAACATCCTTGCTCATATAGCTTTGTTGTTAATGTACCTGTTCCGAACCCAATATCCAAAACAATAGCATTTTCAGTTTTCATTATAGTCTGAAAAATGAATCCAAGTACCTTTTTGTAACCAGCAAAAGGATATGTGTTTTTCTCATCAGAAATGCCGACAGTTTTGTCGTAACCATCTGCCCAAAGATCAAACTCTTTTTTATCTAGCATATTTACTCCCTCCATAACTTCTAATTTATCTAGCTAAATTATATCATACACCTTAGTTTTTAAACATTTGCTATATTAACCAATTTAGCTAGAATTACAATTCTCTTATTGTTATCTCTTGTATCACAAGTAACCAATGTCGTTAATCGATCATCTTTATTTACTGAAACACCAGTTTTATACAATCCTCTATTAATAGAATCTGATATAAATGCATTAAATGAGTTTGTTGAATCCCATTCTGTTTGTGTGAATTCTAAAGAGTCATTTAAATCATTCAAATCAATATTCATTACTCCAAAGATCTGATAAGTTCTTGTTTCATTTTCTGTAATGAATTTAAATGTATCATGCTTTTTATAATAGTTCTGATCTGTATAACTCATTAAAGGAGTAAAAATAATGTTATCCCATTTACTAGAATGACCATAGATTACAACATTTTTTGAATCTATATTTCCATCTGCGGATACAAATGGTATTCCGGCATTGGCATATTCTTTGTTGATGTTTTTACGAACATAATAATCATTATTTGATGCTTGTACAATCGGCTCATAAATAATTCGATCATCAAATTCTAAAATACCCACAACATCTTTATTTGTTTGTTTCAACAAAGATAAAGAAAGCTCCTTTTCAGAAGCTTCCTCATTCTCTTTTTTTGATTCTTTTTTAGTCGCTTTTGTTTCTACATAATAATCCGAATAGTCATAAGATTTCTTTGCAGTAACCTGATTGTAGATAACACCACCAATTAATCCCACTACAACTAGCGCAGTTGCTATTTTTATTTTTTTATGTTTCATACTATTTATACCCCAGTATTAGGAACAACGATACGTGCATTTTCAAAATAATAAATAATTGTATCAGTTTCCTCGTCCGCCTCTACTTTATAAGCTTTAGACTTATCAGCTAATTGATAAGAAGTTGGAGCTTTGATTCCCTTAAATTCATATTCATGACCATAAATTGCATCAGAAAGCACTGCTTTTCCATCTTTTACAACATGCTTTGTTACTTTGTCATCTCCAACTTTTCTAGAATAATAAGTGCCATCATCAAGCATAGATGAAACAGAGTGTTCCAATGAATCATTGTTTTTCCATCCAAGACAGCTAGTAAGATCGCCCTGAGGATCAAAATCCACAATCAATACATTGCATCCATTACGAGCTAAACCAATGGCCACATTCTCTGTAGTTGTAGTTTTGCCGACACCACCTTTTTGATTTGTGACTGCAATTACTTTACATTTGTGCATAATAAAAACTCCTTTCTCATATGCCAGATTGACCTGGCTATGTAAAAGGAGTTTGTTCATATTGTCCTGTTTTATGTTTCTAATACGCTTATGTTTGGCCACTCATCAAATATTCTTAAAAGATGAATATTAGCTGAGAGCCTATTTTTATTAGCTGGAAGTAGTCAAAATGTTCGAATCACGCCAATTTCTATTAGCTGGCATTTCCGTAAAATTCAATTCAAGCTTAATTAAAAAAAGCGATAAAATCAAATGATTTCACCGCAATTTATATATAGCCATAAAGTTTTAAAATCACTTTATTTATAGCAAATATGGCGTCCTCGAGGTGGTTCGAACACCCGATCTATCGCTTAGGAGGCGATTGCATTCTCCAGCTGTGCTACGAGGACATTTCTTATTTAATTTTATCACTTTTTGGCCACTCACTCATAACTCTTAGGAAACCGCCGCTCTATCCACTGAGCTACGGAGGCATATTTTCTATTCAATTTTTACATTTTTTGCCCATTTACTTTTAACTTTTAGGAGGCGAATGCTCTACCCAACTGAGCTACTGGGACATATCATGATTTTAACACAATTCTGTAAAATCAACGATTGTTTTTACATGGTTTTTTTCAAACACCTTCTGATTATTTGAATTTACTAAACCAATACACTCAATATTTAATGATCGAGCTGTATTAATCGCATACATCGAATCCTCAAATACAATAGCACTTTCTGCAGTTGTATTTAAATCCTTCAATACATACTCATAAATGTCCACTTCTCTTTTTGACATCTTTAATTCATCTGCTGAATATACATTCTCCATATATTTCAACATACCAAGTCGATCTAATACTTTTTCGGATAATACCCTTGTGTTTGATGTTAATACAACCATTTTTTTCTTTTCTGAAGCACACTTCTTTATATAGTCCAAAGCACCCTTCTTTGCCTCAATATGATACGCATATTGATTTAAAATATCTTCATGTACTTCATTGAACATCCAAGCCTCATCTTGTTTAGTATGAAATCTTTCTTTGATGTATGTTAAAACCTCTGAAAATTTCATCGTAAAAAAGATTTGACGAGCCTCTTCCATACTCATATCCAAATCCATCTTTTTAAATAAATGAATGACGGCATCTTCCCATACGTGCATCGATTCAATTAATGTATCATCTAAATCAAAAAGTATTGTTTCCATGTTTCACCTAAATGGCGCGCCTGACAGGGCTCGAACCTGCAACCGCCAGAATCGGAATCTGATACTCTATCCAGTTGAGCTACAGGCGCATTACTTGATAATTATAGCCTAAATTAGTTTCATAATCCATTAAAATGTGGTATAAAAGTGAATGTATATTTTAGGAGGAGAATATTTTTCATGGCAAAACGAATTATTCAAGTTGAAGAAAAAGTACCTGCAAATCTGCTGGTACCATTAAGTATTCAACACATGTTCGCAATGTTTGGAGCCAGTGTATTAGTACCATTCTTATTCGGTATTAACCCAGCTATCGTACTATTCATGAATGGTATTGGAACATTGTTGTTTATTTTTATCACAAAAGGAAAAGCACCAGCCTATTTAGGAAGTAGCTTCGCCTTCATTGCTCCCGCAAATATCATTATCGCAAAATTTGGATATCCATACGCATGTGGTGGATTTGTTGCGGTTGGTTTTTGCGGATGTTTATTGGCAATGATTATCAAGAAATTTGGAACAAAATGGATTGATATCGTACTACCATCTGCCGCAATGGGACCCGTTGTTGCATTAATTGGTCTTGAACTATCTTCATCGGCTGCAAATACAGCTGGAATTCTAGGAGATAACATTGACCCTAAAAACGTGATTGTTTTTGCGGTTACACTTGGTATGGCCGTAATTGGAAGTGTATGCTTCAAAAAATTCTTAAGCGTCATTCCAATCTTAATTGCCGTTGTTACAGGATATTTAACTGCTGTTGCCGTAGGCATTGTAGACTTTACTCCAGTATTAGAAGCAAGCTTTATCTCAATTCCAAACTTCCAAGCACCAAAATTCAGTATAGATGCCATTCTAATGATGCTTCCCGTATTATTAGTTATCGCATCGGAACACATTGGTCACCAAATCGTTACAGGAGAAGTTGTAGGAAGAAACTTAATCGAAGATCCAGGACTACACCGCTCTTTATTTGCAGATAACTTCTCAACAATGATTTCAGGTTTAATTGGATCTGTTCCAACTACAACTTACGGAGAAAACATTGGAGTTATGGCGATTACTGGCGTATACAGCGTACAAGTTATTGCTGGAGCTGCCATCCTATCCATCATCTGTTCATTCATTGGTCCATTATCTGCATTGATTCAAACAATTCCAAATCCAGTTATCGGTGGAATCAGTTTCTTACTATACGGTATGATTGGTACAAGTGGATTAAGAATTCTAGTCGATCAAAAAGTCGATTATGGAAAAAGCGTAAACATGATTTTAACATCCGTTGTGTTCGTTGTTGGACTTAGCGGAGTAACAATTCACTTAGGAAATATTTCCTTATCAGGAATGGTACTTGCTTGTATCACAGGAATGATCATGTCTTTACTATTCTATATCTTTGAAAAATTCCATTTATTAAATGAAGAAGAATAAACTAAAAATTGTCATCATTCACGATGACAATTTTTTTAGTGCTTTGCATCATAATAAATCGATGCTTTTACTTTTTCTGTATGTTCTTTACCACAAAGCTTTTCTAGAATCGCAAACGCAAACTCAATACTTGCTGCCGCACTTACACCCGTAATGATGTTTCCGTCTGTAACGGCATAAGCATATTGATATTCACCACCAAAATCTTCATCCATATCTTTAAAACAAGTATATTTCTTACCTTTTAAGATACCCTCATGACCTAAGATTGTTGGAGAAGCACAAATAGCTGCCAATACTTTATTTTCGGCAAACTCATGAGCTAATTTTAATACTTCTTCATTCTTTTCTAGCTTTTGATAATGTGGACCACCAGGTAAAACTAAACAATCCACATCGCTAAAGTCATATGTGTTCATTGGAAACACACTCGAATAGGTTACGCCAAAACGACCTGTAACCTGTTCCTCATTGTTGACACCAATCATATCCACATCAAGTCCACCACGTCTAAGTAGGGCAATTGGACCCATAGCTTCTAATTCTTCAAATCCATTTTCTAACAAAACTGCAACTTTCACGTTCATCACCTCTTAAAATAAGTATACAACAGAGTATAATAATTGTGAAAGGTTGTGATTATATGAAAGAAACAAAAACAGAAGCCATCTCATCGGCAATTCTATGCATTTTATCTGGCTTAGTCTTATGCATATTTAACGTCTCCATATTAACAACAATTACGCGAGTTATTGGATGTATCTTTTTAGTCATTGCGATTCTATTTCTATATACATATTTCAAGAAAAGAAATAGTACAACACTAACAACTCTTGTATTAGGCATATTCCTATTGTCTGTAGGCCTATATATGAGTTTTGATCAAAGAAAATTCATTAGTATTGTACCTATGCTTGTAGGAATTCTATTGATTATTAATTCCCTATCCCATTTTCAAAAAGTATTACTCTTAAAAGACAATGGCTTTGAACAATGGAAAGTCAATCTTGCCGGAGCTATCTTTATCTTAGTTGTCGGAATTGTATTACTTATGAAACCCATTCAATCCTTAAACTTTATTTTCTCTTTAACCGGATCCTTCCTTGTACTAAATGGAATTCTTATCTTTTTGAATCAATATTTCATCCAAAAAACGAATTTATAAATCGAAGCACACCCTGCTCATTATTTGTATAGTCGCTAATATATTTAGCGGCTTTTTTTGCCTGTGCACTCCCATTTTTCATCGCAACACCATATCCACAAGATGCAAGTAATTCCACATCATTTCCATTATCCCCAAATGCCATTACACTAGAGATTGATACACCCTTCTTCCTACATATATATCGAATGGCTGCAAGCTTACCCACATCCCTTTTACATAATTCGGTTCCAAGTTTTCCCACATCATAAAATCGATATTGTGGATGGTGTCTTAAAACTGATGTTTTAAAGTTTGGGATTGTAATCCCCGCAAAACAAACTTTGTCATACAATGCTTCATTTAATACAACATCCCTTTCAAATTTCGCTTTTTGTAATGATTTTATATAATGTGAATCCAAAGGAATAATTGAAAATATTTTCTTAATAATATTCATTACAGAAACACCAAACATCGTATATCCACCATTTTGCCAAACATAACAAATTAAATGATGCTTCTTAGCTTCTTTTACTATACCTTTTACTTCATCCTTGGATAAACGAGTAAAACTCTTCATCTCTCCATCTGAAAAGTCATGTATTTCTAAACCATTTGAACTTGCCACAAAACCATTGTATTCTCGTAATTTCAATATTTTAATTACTTCACCCAACTCTTCATAAAATCTTCCAGTCACAATCCCAACTACAATACCCTTTTGTTCAAGTTCAATTATTTTATGAACTGTATCTTTATCAATATGTTTATGCTTATCATACAAAGTTCCATCTAAATCAAAAACGACAATTTTAACCATTTTTTACCTCTTTGCTAGAAAACCTACTAAATATATATTATTATAATAAAAAGAAAAGGGGAATAAAAATGAAAATATCTACAAAAGGTCGCTATGCCCTTCGCCTACTTATAGATTTAGCTCAACATAATGATTCAGGCTTTATAACACTAAAGGATATTGCCGCCAGACAAAACATCTCAAAAAAATATTTAGAACAAATCGTTCCAATTCTTACAAAAAGTGGAATGGTCCAATCCAACCGTGGTTTTCAAGGGGGATATAAGCTCGCAAAAAATCCAGACCAAATCCTTGTATATGACGTATTAGTCGCAACTGAAGGAAATTTATCCTGTGTTGCCTGCCTAGATTCGGATGTAAATACATGTCCAAGAAAAGAAGATTGTACTACACTTTATATTTATGAAGGATTAAATCAAGTGATTGAAACCTATTTAAAAGGAATCTCACTACAAGACATTTTAAATCGTGAACAAAGCTTTGATTATATAATCTAAGCTTTTCTTTTACTTTTTTTAAAGATAATATTACAATAATGGATAGGAAATGAGGTTAATTTATTATGAAAACTGAAACAAAATGTTTACATGCTGGCTATGAGCCAAAAAATGGTGAGCCAAGAGAAGTTCCAATTTATCAAAGTACTACTTTTAAATATGATTCAAGTCTTCAAATGGGAAGATTATTCGATTTAGAAGACAGTGGATATTTCTATTCACGCCTTCAAAACCCAACAAACGATATTGTCGCAAGTAAGATTGCTGCTTTAGAAGGTGGTATTGCTGCTATGTTGACATCAAGTGGACAAGCTGCAAACTTCTTTGCGGTATTCAATATTTGTGAAGCAGGAGATCACTTAATTGCTTCTAGTGCCATCTATGGTGGAACATACAACCTATTTGGTGTGACAATGAAGAAAATGGGTATCGATTGTACATTTGTAGATCCTGAAATCAGTGCAGAAGATCTTCAAAAAGAATTCAAGCCAAACACAAAATGTGTCTTTGGAGAAACAATCACAAATCCAACAGTACGTATTTTCGATATTGAACTTTTTGCAAAAGTTGCACATGCTCATGGAGTGCCGCTTATTGTAGATAATACATTCCCTACTCCGGTTAATTTAAGACCTATAGAATGGGGAGCTGATATTGTTACTCATTCTACCACAAAATACATGGATGGACATGCATCTTGTGTAGGTGGAGCCATTGTAGATAGCGGTAATTTCAACTGGTTAGAACACGCCGATAAATATCCAGGACTAACTACACCAGATGAATCCTACCATGGTATTGTATATGCTGAAAAATTCGGTAAGCTAGCTTATATCACAAAAGCTACAAGTCAATTGATGCGTGATTTAGGATCAATCCAAGCACCTCAAAATGCATATTATCTAAACTTAGGACTAGAATCATTAGCTGTTCGTATGAAGGCACATTGTGCAAATGCACTAGCCGTAGCTAAATACTTAGAAGCCAATGAAGATGTTGCATGGGTAAAATATGCAGATCTTGAAAGTGACCCTCATCATGAATTAGCTAAAAAATATTGTCCGAATGGAACTTGTGGTGTATTGTCATTTGGATTGAAAGCCGATCGTGATCAAACTGAAAAATTCATGGATAGCCTAAAATTAGCTTCTATTGTAACCCATGTTGCCGACGCAAAAACTTGTCTGTTACACCCAGCAAGTCACACGCACCGTCAAATGAGTGAAGAGCAATTAAAAGAAGCTGGTGTGGCTCCAGATTTAATTCGTTTCTCTGTCGGTCTTGAAGATGCACAAGACATCATCGACGATTTACAACAAGCACTAGATGCCATGAAAGCATAGTCTTTTACAGAATGGAAAATTTCCATTCTGTTTTTTTTCGCGTATAATAAAGTGTATACAAAAAAGGAGTTGTTTATTTATGCCAATCAACATACCTGATGCATTGCCCGCAAAAGACATATTAGAAAGTGAAAAAATCTTTGCGATTGAAGATAAAAGTGCACATAGACAAAGAATTCGACCATTAAAGATTGTGATTCTCAATCTAATGCCCAAAAAAATAGAAACAGAAACACAAATCTTACGATTAATTTCTAAAAGTGCACTACAAGTTGATATTGATTTTATGATGGTAAAAAACCATGTTTCTAAAAATACAAGTCAGGATCATTTAGTTAAATTCTATACATATTTTGAAAAATTAAAAAATAATTATTACGATGGAATGATCATTACAGGAGCTCCTGTTGAACATCTAGAATATGAAGATGTGGATTATTGGAGTGAACTTGAAGAAATCATGGAATGGTCTAAAACTCATGTATATTCCACACTACATATTTGTTGGGGAGCCCAAGCTGGACTGTATTATCATTATGGAATTCAAAAACATATCTTGCCAGAAAAAGTATTTGGCATCTTTCCAGAACAATTAGTCGATGAATATGACTTTTTAACGAATGGCTTCGATGAAATCCACTACACGCCGCATTCAAGACATACGGCAATTGATGAAGAAGCCGTCAAAAAAGTGAAATGCTTATCTATTCTATCTAAAAATGATGAAATTGGTTCAAACATCATTGTCACAAAGGACTATCGTCAAATATTTATTTTAGGTCATTTTGAATATGGTAAAGAAACATTAAAAGATGAGTATTTTAGGGATTTAAAAGCCAATAAACCCATCCATATTCCATTTAACTATTTTCCCGATGATGATCCAAAAAAAGAACCTATTTTAAAATGGAGAAGCCATGCCAATCTTCTATATCGAAACTGGCTAAACTATGTATATCAATTAACACCATTTGAAATTGAAGAAATTGGAAAAATAAAAGAACCCATTGGTACGGGTTCTAGAGAAGATCATGGCTATGCCAAGACTTTTACGAAGTAATTTTTACTTCGTATTTTTTATTATTCCGCAAACATTGGAGTAGATAAATAACGCTCACCTGTATCTGGTAATAATACGATGATTGTTTTCCCTTTGTTTTCGGGACGTTTTGCGATTTGAATAGCGGCATATGTAGCAGCACCACTTGAAATACCTACTAACATACCTTCATTATGTGCAATCAAACGACCTGTTTCATAAGCTTGTTCATTTGTGACTGTAAAGACTTCATCATATACACTTGTATCCAAAGTATTCGGTACAAAGCCAGCACCAATACCTTGAATACCATGAGGACCTGCATGACCTTCAGACAATACTGGACTTGTTGCAGGTTCAACCGCAACCACTTTCACATTTGGATTTTGATCCTTCAAATATTTACCTGTACCACTTACAGTACCACCTGTTCCAACACCGGCAACAAAAATATCAACTTTTCCTTCTGTATCTTTCCAAATTTCTGGACCTGTTGATTCATAATGGGCCTGAGGGTTTGATGGATTTTCAAATTGACTTGGAATAAAACTGTTTGGTGTGGCAGCTGCCAATTCCTGAGCTTTTGCGATAGCCCCCTTCATACCAGCCTTTCCATCTGTTAAAACAACTTTGGCACCATACGCCTTCAATAAGTTACGACGCTCCACACTCATTGTTTCAGGCATTGTCATAATAGCCTTATATCCCTTAGCCGCTGCAACAGACGCAATCCCAATACCTGTATTTCCACTTGTAGGTTCAATCAATGTAGCTCCTGGCTTGATCAATCCTTTTTTCTCAGCATCCTCAATCATTTTCTTTGCGATACGATCCTTTACACTACCTGCTGGATTAAAAAATTCTACTTTCGCAAAAACACTAGCGTCTAAACCTTCTTTTTCTTCAATATGTGTTAATTCTACTAATGGTGTATTTCCAATTAAATCTGAAATTGCTTTATATACTGTCATTTTCTTTTCCTCCTATTAAACAAATTCAATATTATTCATTTAAAGAGTTACAACATCGCTCCATAATCAGTACCTCCGCTTACTATTCCCAGTAACTTTATAGGTATTATAGGAGTTTAACTCCCTATTGTCAATAAGAAAAGTGATAGAAATTCATCTATCACTAATCCAATAATTCTAGGCCATACTCCATCAAACACTCATTGGTTTCATATACACTCTTCTTGTTCTCAATACAATAGATCAATAATGCATCTCTTTTTACTTTTGGATACAACATGCCATTATTCGATAACGACAATAAGTTGTTTGTGATGTGTAAATCCAATCCTAAAGCTAAACTTAACTGAATCACCTTATCTTTATTAGGAATCTTAGATCCGTCAAAGATTTGATACCCATAATTTCTTTGAATCGTTGTCTTCGATAAAACTTGCGCCTTAGTTACATGTTTAATTTCTAATATGTGATTTAAATACTTTGAAAAAGTTAAATCATCTAGACTTTCCATCAAAGTACTTAAACCATCACTCTTTGTTTCTTGAATTGTTTTTAATAATTGATTTGTCTCTGCCATAATACTTATAATATACACAAGAAAGAGCAATTTATGAAGACTTTACAAATAATTAAACAAGATCAAGATAAAACTATTTCATTAGTAGAACATGAAACATCACACACTAAATATATCCAGAAAGAATTAAATTATTATGATAAGACTCTTTATCAAACGATTCAAAAGATAAAGAATCCTTACTTACCTAAAATTTTTGTGATCCAAGAAAATGACAATCATTTAACTATAATTGAAGAATATATTGAAGGTAAAACGTTAGATCAACAATCCTTTTCAAAAGAACAAGTTAAAGACATCATGCATCAATTAAGTGAATGTTTAGATGCATTACATAAGTTAAATCCACCTATTATCCATCGTGATATCAAACCAGAAAATATTATTTATCATGATAATAAGGTTACACTCCTTGATTTTGGCATTGCTCGTTTTCTAGATTCCAAGAAAAGTAAAGATACCCTTATCTTAGGCAGTGTTGGCTATGCAGCACCCGAACAATTTGGCTTTCGACAATCCAATCCGCAAACAGACATATATGCTTTGGGTAAATTAATGAACTACCTATTAAATGGTTCACTAGAACATCAAAACAATATTCCCTTTGATTTAAAACAAGTTATTTTAAAGGCAACACAATTGGATTATAAGAATCGCTATAATTCGGTTAAAGAAATGGATCTAGCCATTCAACAAAAACAAGTTATAATTCCAGCTATTAATAATGATACATTCAAATCCAAGATGATTAGTCTTGCCTGGATTGTATTTATGTTTATGGTAACAGTGGATATGCAACCTGGTGAAACTATCAAAAACAGCACACTCAATAAAATTAGTTGTTTTACATTTATGTATTTTGGTTTATTCCTTTACTACAACAAGAATCTGTTTCACAAACATTTCAAAAAAATACCTTGGTTTATTTTATACTTTATTATCTACTTTATATTCACATTTATAAACGTAGAATTCTTTGTATGGATCGACACCTTCTTCTAAATGTATGCTCACGGCATACCAAACTTATTTATATTTTTCTTATACTAAAGAAAAAGGAATAAGGAGTATATATGAAAAAGGGTTTAAAAGTATTTTTAACAGCCGCTATTGTCTTATCGGCTGTCGCTTGTTCAACAACGAGTGATGAAGAAACAAAGGATAAAGACACAAAAGAAAAGGTCGTAGAAACAAAGGAAGATACAAGTGCGCCAAAAGAGTATCGTAATGCACTGCATAAGGCTGAAAATTACAGTAAAATGATGCACATGTCCAAACAAAGAATCTATGATCAATTAACTTCGGAATATGGAGAAAAGTTTGATGCAGAAGCTGCACAATATGCGATTGATAATCTAAATGCGAATTATAATGAAAATGCATTAAAATGCGGAGAAAACTACAAAAAGACGATGCATATGTCAAAAGCTAGAATTTATGATCAACTAACTTCAGAAAATGGAGAAAAGTTTACACCAGAAGAAGCGCAATATGCCATTGATAACATCAAGGGAGATTATTTAGAAGCCGCTTTGAAGTCCGCAAAGAACTATCAAGAAACTATGAGCATGTCAAAAGATGCCATCTATGATCAATTAACTTCGGAATATGGAGAAAAATTTACAGCTGAAGAAGCACAATATGCCATTGATAATTTAGATGACTAATCTTATACTAAAGGCATGAAACTTGCTATATTATTTCCTGGAATTGGATATCACACTGATAAACCATTACTATACTATTCAAAGAAGATATTAAAGAATATGAATTATGAAGTCAAAGAAATTCATTTTAAAAACCTAGACTTTGATTTAAACAAATCTAAAGATGAAGCGTATAGACAAGCCAAAGATCAAATTGAAAAAATGGATTTAGGCACATTTGATTCCATTCTATGCATATCTAAAAGTATTGGAACCTATTGCGCAGCTAAGCTTGCCCATGAATATAAGTTAACTGCTAATATCTATTTCACGCCATTAGATTTTACTTTGGAATATCTCCAACAAAAAGATTTAGTGTATTCCGGAACCAAAGACCAATGGGCTAACTTCGATAAGATTGAGCGCTATTGTATTTATCATCTTATTGAATTTCACAGTATTCTAAATGGAAATCATTCCTTAGAAACAGGAAATATTCAAACAGACATTGAGAATCTGAAACAAATCATGTATCGTGTAGAAACATTTATCCACAGCTTATAGGGCTGTGGATATTTTTAATTGATCTTTTAAACGCTCAAAATAATCGATTTGAAATTGAATACAATCCAACCATAATGCTTGTGCCATCTTTGTTGTACATGTATAAGATGCATATTCATTCAATGTTTGTAGCATCAAATCCACATACTGAATCTGTACATCTATTGGTTATTTACTAAACTGCACAGCTTCTAACGTTTCATATAAGCGATAGGCGCCTACACGATCAATATTATCCGCTTCTTGTACACTCAGTGTAAACGCATTATATTCCCCATCAAAATCAGTTTTTAAATCCACATGAATCACAATGGCATAACATATATCATGAATACGCTCTTTAGGATAGTCAATCGATTTCAGAAATTCACGAACCATTTTACTAGATACCCTTCCATGATTTTGCCACTCATCCTGTGTTTTAAAAGGTGTACAATAACTCACATCATGCAAAAGACACGCAATCATTAAATCTGCTACATTCAGCCCTTCTTTTTCAGCAATTTCCTTTCCAATATTCACGACGCGATACGAATGAGCCAAACGATATGGATCCTTTATTCTCTGTTTCAAATAGTCTTGAGCTTTTATTGGGGTTTCCATATCTTCATTATACTATTTCTTTCAGAAATTTTCTGAAAAAAGCTTATGTTCATGGTATGATATACGAAAGGAGTTTTTTATTATGAAATTAAATGTCGATTTAGAAAATCATTCATATCCAATATATATTGAAAGAAACACAATTCAAAAAGTACATGAATATATTCCAGTCACACGAAAAATTGCGATTATCACAGATACAGGTGTGCCTGAAAAATGGGTCAACATCGTAAAAGAACAGTGCCCTGATTCTTTTATATGCACCATTCCGCAAGGTGAACCATCCAAATGTTTTGATCAATATAAACATCTTTTAGAAGAAATGATTTCACACAACATGTCTAGAAAAGATGCCATTATCGCGGTAGGCGGTGGTGTTGTCGGAGATCTTGCAGGTTTTGTCGCCGCTAGCTATATGCGCGGCATTGATTTCTACAACATCCCAACAACTGTATTAAGCCAGGTTGATTCAAGTGTAGGCGGAAAAGTAGCTATTGATATGGGTTCCTACAAAAACATTGTAGGGGCATTTTGGCAACCTAAAACCGTTATTATCGATCCAAACGTATTATCTACGCTTTCTCTTCGTCAACAACACAATGGATTATGTGAAGCTTTAAAAATGGGACTCATTTTAGATGATCATTTAGTCTCTCTATTTGAACAAGAAACAATAGATATCGATGCGATTATTACGCGTTCCATTGAATTAAAGCGAGATGTAGTTCAACAAGATGAAAGAGAAAGTAATCTTAGAAAAATTTTAAACTTTGGACACACCATTGGACACGCCATTGAATCTGCATATGGATTAAACACATATCTTCATGGAGAATGTGTGGCAATGGGTATGTTATTCTTTATTGAAGATAAAACATTAAAACAACGCGTATTAAACATCTATAAAAAACTAGGTTTGCCTCAAGTACCAAACTATGATACTTCCACATTATTAGAATATGTAACACATGATAAGAAAAGCAGTCATAATACTGTATCTACCATTTTAGTTGAACAATCTGGTTCTTATATCATCAAAGAACTTTCTTTTAAAGAAATACAAGAAGTATTAGAAAGAGGACCTTATGAAGAATAATTTTGGTACAAATATATCTTGGACATTATTTGGTGAAAGCCATGGTCCTGCCATTGGTATTACGTTAGATGGTCTTCCTGCAGGATTTAAGGTGGATATGGAACAAATCAAATCGGATATGGATAAGCGTAAGGCAACAGGTAAAATTTCAACACAAAGACACGAAGCGGATGAAGTGCATATTCTTTCTGGAATGTATAATGGCTATACAACAGGTACAGCTCTTACCATTCTAATTGAAAACCAAAACACAAAGTCAAAAGACTATTCTGCTTTTCATGGTAGATTGCGTCCTGGACATGCGGATTTTACAGCCTTTGAAAAATACAACGGATATCAAGACTATCGTGGTGGCGGACACTTTTCCGGAAGACTTACCGCATGCATTGTAGCTGCCGGAAGTATTTGTCGACAAATTCTGAAATCACATGGCATTGTAATTGGATCACACATTGAAAGCTTATATACGCTATCGGATATACCTTTTAGTCAAGACTCTCGTGTTTTAGAAAAACAAATTCAAGAAGTCAATGATAAAACCTTTGCGGTTATAGATGATCAAGTCAAAGATCAAATGATTCAAGAAATCGAAAAAGCAGCTGCTGAAGGTGATTCATTAGGTGGTATTTTAGAAACTGCCATTATAGGTCTTCCTACAGGACTAGGAGAACCTTTCTTTGATTCAGTAGAAAGCATTTTATCGCACTTGATTTTCTCTGTACCAGCCGTTAAAGGCGTTTCCTTTGGCGAAGGATTTGGCTTTGCGAAATTAAAAGGATCTCAAGCCAATGATGCCTTCCGTTTTAATGATAAAATTGAAACCAAGACAAATCACAATGCTGGAATCAATGGCGGCATCACAAATGGAATGCCAATTATCATTCATACTTGTATTAAGCCAACACCATCGATTTTTAAAACACAAGAATCTGTGGATTATCTTTCAAAAGAAAACGTGGATCTTAAAATTCAAGGAAGACATGACCCATGCATCTTGCACCGGGCAAGAATTGTTGTGGATAGTGTAGTTGCGTTTGGCTTATTAGATTTATATATGTCTAGGCTTGCCATTAAGCCACTTCAGGGGGATTTTGAATGAAAGTAAAAGTAACACCAAGTAAAGTACATGGAAACGTAAAGATACCCGCATCCAAATCTATGGCACATAGAGCATTGATTTGCGCCTCATTAAGTGATGGTACAAGTCTTGTTTCTAATGTCACAAACTCAAAGGATATTGAAGCAACCGTTGGCTGCATGAAAGCTTTGGGGGCTATAATTAAACAAATCGATGAAACTACATATGAAGTAACAGGTACTAATCTTTTTAAACAAGAAGGAAATATTACGTGTAATGCGAATGAATCCGGTTCTACTTTACGCTTCTTGATTCCACTTGCTGCATGTACAAATGCCAAAGTTAAATTTTTAGGTCAAGGAAGATTGCTTCAAAGACCTATGGATGTATACGCGAATGAATTTAAAAAGCAAAACATTGAATTTAATCAATCCGATAAAGAAATCATTGTGAGTGGAAATCTACAAGCAAAAGACTATCTTGTACAAGGAGATATTTCAAGTCAGTTTATTACAGGCTTCATGTTTGTCCTTCCATTATTAAATCAAGATAGTACACTAACAATCACTGAGCCTTATGAATCAAAGAGCTATGTAAATCTTACGATTCAAATGTTAGCGAAATTTGGCATTGAAATTTTGGAAACAAGTTCAAATTCATATTTAATAAAAGGAAACCAACACTATAAAGCACATGACGTTTCTGTAGAAGGAGACTTTTCTCAACTAGCCTTCTTTGCGGTGTTAGGCACTTTAAACAATACTCTTTCATGCTCTAACATGGATATGTCTAGTATTCAAGGAGATAAAGCCATTTTAAATTGTATTCCTAGTTTTACAAGTGACAAGGATACGATCACATTCACAAAAAAACAACCTGTACCACAAACTATCGACTTATCTAATTGTCCAGATTTAGGTCCAATCTTATGCGTCTTGGCCAGCTTCACAAATGGTGAAACCAATATTGTGAATGCAGCTCGTTTACGCATGAAAGAAAGTGATCGTATTCTAGCTATGGAAACCGAATTAAAAAAATGGGGTGTAGATATTACTTCTACATTTGATTCCATTCAAATTCACGGTAAAGAACACTATAAATCAAATAATACAGTAGAAATCTTTGGACATAATGATCACCGTATTGTTATGGCAATGACGGTATTTGGATTATGTGCAGGTTCCGAATGTATTATTGATGATGCTCAAGCCATCACAAAGAGTTACCCTACTTTCTTTGAAGATATTCAAAGCTTAGGTGGAAAGGTTGAGATTCTATGACAAATATTGCGATTATAGGACTTGGATTAATGGGAGCGAGTTTTGCGAAGAAACTAACACGCTTAAACTACAACGTCTATGGTATTGATGTATCTCAACAAACCATTGGTAAAGCCAAAGAATTAAATATTATTGTAGATGGCAGCACAAATCCTTTAGATGTCATTTCAAAGTGTGATACATTTATCTTCTGTTTATATCCAACTAAAATTCTTCCTTGGATTGAAGTCTATCAGAATGATATTCCTAAAAATTCATTATTAATGGATATTAGTGGTGTAAAGACAAATATTGTCAAACCCATTCAAGATGTATTACGAGAAGATCTTGAATTATTAAGCATTCACCCCATGTGTGGTAGAGAATCTCGTGGTATTGAATTTAGTGATGAAACGATTTTTAAAGGTTCAAACTTTATTCTTGTTCCTACTCAAAAGAATAAAAATGAAACAGTTGAAGCCGTAAAGGAATTAGCTAATAAGATGGAATTTGGTAGAATTTGTACATTATCCATTGAAGAGCATGATAAAATGATTGGTTTTTTATCTCAATTAACCCATGTCATTGCGGTATCTTTAATGAATACACATGACAATGCACATCTTGTAGAATATACGGGAGATAGCTTTCGGGATTTAACGCGTATTGCGAAAATCAATGAAGATCTATGGACTGAACTCTTCATTATGAATAAAGATATCTTATTAGATGAAATCAACCAGTTTATCGATTCAATCTCTCACTTTAGAGATTCTTTAGAACAAGAAGATACACAAGAAATGAAACGTCTATTCATTCAATCCACAAAGCGTAGAGATAAATTTAATAAAACCGATGCGAAGAAGAGATAACGCTCTTCTTTTTTTACACTTTTTTTGGCATAATAAAGGTCGGAGGTTTTGAAAATGAAAACGAATACATTAAAAAGCTTTTTAACTATCACACTCGCCATGTTTATCATCAGTGTCGCCATATATTTCTTCTTAATTCCTAGTGAAGTTATCACTGGAAGTGTTACTGGTTTAGCTATGGTTTTAGCCAAAATCACAAGCCTATCTATTTCTACACTTACCTTTGTGATCAACGTCTTATTGTTGATTCTAGGTATCGTTCTAATTGGTAAAGAGTTTGGTGCAAAAACGATTTATGCCTCTTTATTATTACCTTTATTTCTAGCCGTATTTGAAAGAATCTATCCAAACAATGTTTCTTTAACACAAAATGCTGTTTTTGACATGGCTACCTATACATTGATTTTAGCATTTGGACAAACCATTCTATTTCGTGTAAACGCATCGAGTGGTGGAACGGATATTATTGCGAAAATTGTCAATAAATATACACATATGGATCTAGGCAAAGCTTGTACGTTAGTCGGACTACTCATTTGTACAACAAGTCTAATTGTATATGATGTTGGCTCTTTAGTGGTTGGTGCATTGGCAACACTAGCCAATGGTCAGGCTGTAGATTATTTTATTGATGGTTTTAATAAGAAAAAAAAGATTTGTATATTATCCAAAGAATATGAAGTCATTCAAGATTATATAATGAACACATTAAAGCGTGGTGTTACTTTATATTCGGCAAAAGGTGGTTATGATAAGACCGAGCATACAGAGCTTGTCACAATCATGGCTTCAAATGAATATAAAAAATTACTATATTATCTTCAAGAAAGTGATATTGAAGCTTTTGTAACGGTATCAACTGTTAATGAAGTCATCGGTACTTGGAATAATAAGAAAAGAGTCGAAAAGCTTAGATAAATTTAAAGACATCCCAAAGCAGGATGTCTTTCTTATTACTCGGCAAATACCCAATTCTTTTGAATATTATAAACGACAAAAAATAAAATCGTATCAATGATTGCTTTTACAATAACAGTAGGAATTGGAATAACACTTAGTAAGGATACCAAAATACCACTGGCAGCCATCAGACATACAAACACAATGGAATAGCGAAGCATTTCTCTTTCTGGATTTAGTTTACTTTGAAAGCTAATATAGCGATTTAATATATAGCCTACACTACCACTGATGGCTCTTGCGCATATAGTTGCCACAAAAATTGAAATCGCTCCTAATTTTGAGAATACATTTTCAAATAGGATAAAGAAAACTAAATCAAATACAGTCGAAACATTTGATGTAAATAGATATTTCCAAAATTTTAGATACATTCCAAGTAAATCAACAACTGGACGAAAATGACTCGTTTTATTCCTATTATTTGTGTCTGAACAAATAGGTACAACCTCAATCGGTGTTTTTTGTATAGCTGCATCTAAAAAGTTTAATTCATAATCATAAGATTTTCCCTCTGTACAAAGAGCTAATTTTTTTAATGAGGCTGGAAACCCACGAAGACCACTTCTAGGATCCGGACATTCTTTCCCATGATTGGTTATACGGAAAAATAATTTCTGGCAAGAATTCAACCTAAATCTTACTTTCTTACCTTTTTTTCTTTCGCATGTACGTACTCCAATCACAAAACAATCTGGATTTTCTAACAATTCTTTTGCGACTTTTTCAACATCTTCCGACGAGTATTGCCCATCACAATCGGCCGTAATATAAGAATCAGACTCTCCAATTTTTTCATCTGCTAATCTTAAAGCTACCCCTTTCCCCATTTTTTTAGAATGATGAACCACTTTAACGCCCATTATTTCTGCTTCTTGAAAGTATTTCTGTCGATCATCACTACTTCCACCATCCGTAACAGCAATTTTATAAAAACCTCGTTCATGTAATCCATGAATCATTTGAATCAAACGCTCATTTGACTGTAATGCTGGAATCAGGATAATACAATTATCATATGCTCCCATCTTCTTCTCCCTAAACAAAATATGTATACTATACCTTTATCATATATGGCTTTTGAATCGAAAGATGTATACAATGAAAGAAAAATATTCAATTGAACTGAATATACAAAAAAAGACCATGGAATAAATCCACGATCTTGAAATCTCTTATACGTAAATATAATTAACGTTTAGAGAACTGAATGTTTCTTTATTTAAAGCATATTCAGTTATTTTTGCGTCTTATACGCGTGCTTAAAGTGCATTTTAGATATTTATTATACGATCCGCTCTTTCTACAAGCTCTTCATCATGACTGACTATCACAATTGTTTTTCCCTGTGACTGCATTTTCTTTAGGATTTTAAACACAACTTCTTTGTTTACTGAATCCAAACTTCCTGTAGGTTCATCTGCCAAAATCAATTGACATGGTTTGATTAAAAGACGAGCTAAGGCAACTCTTTGTTGCTCTCCACCAGAGCATTCACATATCTTTTTATTTTCGAAACCTTTTAAACCCACATCTTCAAGTGCTTTTAATATTCTTTCCTTCTTATCTGGAAATGAAAAGTGATCTATAGACAAATACAAGTTGTAATACACGCTCTTATTATCAATCAGCGCAAAATTCTGGAATAAATATCCTATTTTTGCCTTTAACAATTTATTGGCCTGTCTAGAAAATGGTTTTACATTTTTCTTATCAAAAACCACAATGTTTCCTTTATCTGGAGAATCCAGAAGACCAATCATATTTAACAATGTAGATTTTCCTGATCCTGAAGCACCTTGTATTGCGACAAAACTTCCTTGTTCTATTTCCATTGAGAAATCATCAAAAATCACATGATCATGATATTGTTTATGAATCTTATCAACAACTACTACCTTCATTCCAAATCTCCTTTCAAGGATAACAACACTTTCTTTCTTTCAAAATACGTTCTAAAAATTAGAGCTATCATAAAATCGATTAGAATTGTGAATATCCACAAATACAAGCCTATTGTCGAAATATTTTTTACAATTAGAACCATCCACAACAGCAAGACAAGATAAACAAACAGATTCACAATAATAAAATCACGATATTTTTGCCAGATGTTTTTTCCCAACAAACAATTTAAAGAAATCATCTTTCGATTTTCTAAAAAATATAAGTATATAGATTGATACTGGAACAAGAATAAGACAATCACATATACAAAAAGTAATATAGCTGAATCAATAATCAATTTATTGATTACCATGGTCTTTTTCCCATAATCATAATTTTCATACGCATAATTCATATTTTGATACAATCCCTTAGATTTCAAGAAATTATTAATGGACTTCTTTACGGTTTTATCTTTATCCTTAATAAAAATACCAAATTGACTCATATCATAGTTTTCATCCACAACATAAATAATTGGATTTTTTACATGCCAATTATCCTCTCTTAAACTATGCGAAATCATGACATAACCATCATCAAGTTGATCATACTCACACTCCGTAGCCAAACAATAACTTTCATCTACATTCACTGATTTTGGAGCATAAAGAGTACCCGGTTTAAATGTTTTAACTGGCTTACCATCCTTATATAAATCATATTCCTTTAAAAACTGCTCATTTACAATGATATAAGGATATGTTATTTCATCCCCATCACGATTTATTTTGGTTGAGAAATCTTCATATATATATGGATATTCTCGAACCTTTTCATTCAACTGGCTCATCGCATCTTGGAATTCCAAAGAAAACATATTTATATTAACACCCTCTAAACGAAGATAATTATTATAGGTTTCTTTGTATTTATTTAAGTAATACCCATCCTGAACCACTTGAGATGTATACTTGAACGAAGTCAATAATGGTATAAATATTGAAATCAAAAAGACACATTTCAATATAAACAGAGTCATTGAAATCCATCTAAACTGAGATTTTTTCAATATAACAACCGATTGAATTTGACTTAATAAGACATATATTATAAATCCAACTACAATCAGACAAAGTACAAAAAGAAGAGCAGACTGCAGTAAATATTGAATAAGTTCATGAGTAACAGGTCTAAAGTTTTGAACCACAAGAAAATATAATAAAGCTTGTGTTAATACAAACATCAATATACTTAACAAATAAAATTTTCCATATAGCCTCTTATAAATAAACCATGAAGTAGCACCTTGCATCTTACGAATAAAAACTTCTTTTCTAGATGTCAATTCATCAGATAAAAGACATAATAAAACCGCAATTGCTAAATACATCAAAATTCTCTTTAGAAATGAATAGTCAATCACTCCTGTAGAAAAATCGGAAGTTGTGATATCACCATCCACTTTCAATTCAGATAATATTTTCGTATCCTCTAAATCCTTCAACAAATCTTGTTTGGAATTTGTGACAAAGTACAACGGAAATAGTGTATTTCCATTCCAATCTTCTAGATAATTTGCAAAAGTCTTTATTCTATGCACATTATTGTATTCACTATGATAATCTTGATCAATAAAATCAATCGTTGCATACCTACTTTTATCCTTATAAGAAGAAGACAAATAATGATTGCTATTTTTGTTAAAATCAATCGTTTTATTTTCTTCTGTATAAATTGGTAGTTTATTTTGTTTTGGAAGATATACATATTCCGTTTTTATATTTTTAGAAACTATGCCAACAAAACAAGGATACGAATGTTCTTGCAAAAAAGAATACACCTGATTAAATTGTTCTGTTCTTTCTTGCTTATCTTCACTTAATTGTAAATCAATTGGAACAACTTCCATATCGTTTTCTTGAGCAAACTTGTAACTCAGATTTATCACATCATTATATTGTTTCTGTGACAAGTTAACATAACTATCATAAAAAATAATACTTGATATAAAGATAACCAAAACCATTATTATTTTTTTCATAACCTGCTCCTCTAAAAAGAAGTGGCTAGATTTTCATCTAGCCATTCTAAATATTATATTATTCCACACTGCGCGTAAACAAAGCTGAAGCAGCCGCATGTTTATGAGATGTCGATGTATCAACATTCCATGTAGTAGATGCATATCTTGATGATGACGTAGATGAAGCCGACTTCATCGTATTTCCATATTGATCAGCTACATAAACTGAAATTCTATGACTCAAACTTGCTACAGTTCCTTTTGTCGTATAAGAATGCATATATAAATTATTAGTACAACTAGTTGATGCCGTCCCATGCGCTAACCCTCGCGAAGAATTACATCCTAAAACATATGAATCAGCTAAAACAGGCACGCAGAATAAACTTGTAAGTGCAAAAACACAAATCATAATCCTAAGTTTTTTTCATTATAATTATCTCCTTATTTTACAAAAGAGCTCTTTCTGATTTCAATATAAAGTAATTGTAATAAAAAAACAATATCAATTTTTTAATTAAGTTTTAGCACTATATCTTCAATTATTTGATTCGCATATGACATCTTGTAGAAATTTTCTTGTAATTCTTTCACTTTTTTTAATTTATTTTGTAATCCATGATCTAGATATAACTCATTCAATAGCTTTAAATCTAATATAGCTCTGTCAACTTCACCATCACTTAGTGCTAAATCATAACATCTTTCAATTCGGTCTATAGCTTTTATAAATTTATTATCCATTAGATACTTTATTCCTTGAAAAAAATTTTTGTAATAACTTGATATGCTAGTGTTACCTAAAGCCTTACGTATATGGTTTTTTGTAGAAATATAATCATTACTAAAAAAATAAAGCATAATCTGATAAAGAATCAAATCATAATCATCATTTAAATATTTCTGATCAATCATTCCAATATACACAAATCCATCATTAAAATCTTTTTTTAATAGAGAAGATAATGTTAAATTTGACAATACACAATATCGCAAGAACAAATCGTTTCTAACATATGATTCTTCTAATAATTTAAGATTGATTCGATCTGCCTCTTGATATTGTAATGTATTTATATATAGCGAAGCTTGATTTAATAAAAGATGAAATAATCGCTCAATCATTACATCTTCTAAAGCAATTTTTAAGGATTTATTTATAAATATCTGAGCTAAATTATAATATCCTAAATTTAAAAAAATAGTACAGTGATGATAATTATTCATTAAAAAATTGCTGTTAAAAGAAATAGATTTTTCTAAAAATTTAACTGCCTTGATACTATTTTTTGAATAGATATACTTTAATCCCTGCATGTCGTAATATATTGCTAATTCATTGTTTGTAAAGCTATTAATTCCAATTTCAATCATCTTTTCTAAAAATTCCACATTGGAAATATTCTTATTTACAATGTTATCCATATACAGTATTAAATAATACTCAAATCGAGCATAAGAGCAGCTAATGAAGGGATTGTTTTTAACTTCTTCTATTGTAGAATTCATTTCATCTGTTGATAAATTTGTATATTGAGCATAAATATACAGAACTAAATCAATCATCTTTTTTCTATCGGTTTTATAATCAAACGAACAACCACATACATGACAAATTTCATTTATCTTCTCTTTAGTTGCTGAATTCTTACCTGTTTCAATCTGGGAAACAGTAGATTCACTTACTTTCAAAGCAGATGCTATTTTTTTCATTGTAATATTTTTTTCAACCCTAATACTCTTTAAAATATTACCAATCAATGACCTGTTTATATTATTTGACACATTTCTCACCTTTATTTCCAATGCACAATGATGGTTCAGTTTACTTTACATCTTAGATAATAAACCAAGTATTATTACATATGACCTGTATTTACTATAATTAATTTTAATTGTTAATTTAAATTCATTCAATACGCAATATTTAATTAAGAAAATACAGCATATTTGTAATATTTGGTTATATATGCTTATTATCTATCATATCATCTTCAATCGAGGTTCTGTGAAAATCATACTTTTATTTAGGATTAGCAAACACTACTCCACCATATATAGATCTTAATTGATCTAACGTATAGGATTTTGTTTGCCAGTCCTTTTTTGCGTCTTGAAACGTATTTGTAACACCATCAAGATTTCCTTCTTGAACAGTTATGGTATTATCTTTTACTGCAATGACTATACAAACATGATTATGTCCAATAGCAAAGAATACTGCACCAGCTTTTGGTGAAGAAAATCGTTCGAATTTATCAGGATGTGCTGCTATCAATTCCCTCACGCAACTGCTTCCATCCCCGCTAAAGCCCGGATCATAACCATATAATTCATAAAATCTTCCCCAAGCAAACCATGTACATTGTCCATATAATCCAGCCTGTGCATAAGGATTCTTTGTCACCCAGGCTTCTACATTATTAAAATTAGGATTTGTGCCTCCTCTAAAAGTAATCCCTACGTATCTCATAACATGATCAACGTAAGAAGGATCCCCATAGCCGGATACATTTAACTCTTGTTTTTTATTATCAGAAAACTGTTGTGCATTATATTTAGAATATCCACCAAAATTACGAATTGCCCATTCAATATAGCCAGAGCCATAATTATATCCTTGCAAAGCTAAATATATACATTCTGTATCGGATGAATCCTTTACTTTTGCTTTCTTTAAACAATCAGAAAAAGTATGTGTTCCCACTTCAATAGAATACTCAGGATCTGTAATTCCATTAGGTACTCTAGGATATTTTGTATTGTACCCTGACTCACTTGCCTGCATTGGATCACTTTCTTTACCACCAGATTCCTGCATCATAATCGCTTAAAGTAAAGATACATAATCTTCTATACAGTATTCTTTTGCATATTTACGAATGGTATCTTCATACGCAATAACTTCTTCACTTAAAGAAACAATTTCACTATTAGATCCACCATCCTGTGTCAACACACTAAATGTTCCAATAAATTTTGGGTGTATCTATGTTGATGAAAACGAGAAATAAACAGTCAAAAGAGTATCACCATAAACAAGTGATACTCTTTTATTGAGAAAACTTAATTCACACATAGAATCAATAATAATTGGATTAATGTGCATCAGGAAAATCATTTTTGAATTTGCCACCATAATGATTGTTTTTATAGTTTCTAATATATAGTAATAAAATCATTATCACTAAAACAATTCCACAGATGGCATACATGGTAATTGAACTTAAATTATAGAATAAATAACAGATTACTGTACCAACAATAATTAATAATCCTATAATCACAAGGAATGTATCCACATATTTTTTCATTTAAGACACCCTCTTTCTTATTATAAAATTTTAGTAATTGTTTTTTTGTATCTAAATCACATTTTTTAATTGTTCATACTCATCTAGACTTAGCTTTGCCAATGCATTAATTTTTGCATTGAATATGATTATATTGTCTCCATTTTTAAAACAATAATTATAAAGTGATTGTTTCATTTCAAATATCCTTTCTTCTAAAAGAGCTCTTTCTAAACTCAATATATACAAGCGGCCTAAAAAAAACAATCCCAATTTTTTAATTAAGTTTTAACCCTATATCTTCAATTATTTGATTCGCATATGACATCTTGTAGAAATTTTCTTGTAATTCTTTCACTTTTTTTAATTTATTTTGTAATCCAAAATCAAGATATAACTCATTCAATTGTTTTAAAACAAAAATTGCTCTATCATATTGTCCATTTTTTAATGCGATTTGATAACAGGTTTCAAAATTAGCAATGGCTTTCATAGGTTTATTATCCATCATATATTTTAAAGCGCGGATAAAACTCTTGTGATATTTTGAATCCTTTACATCTCTTAAAAAAGAAGCAATACACTCTTTTGATTTCGTATATTCATGGCCAAAATAGTATAGAAGACCTTTATACATTTTTAAATCTAAGTCATCTGTAAATTGTTCATCGATTCTGTTTAGATAATCAAATCCGCTTTTTATATCTTTTTGAATCAGCGAAGTAAAAACTAAATTTGATAAAATACAATACTTCATGATTTCGTTTTGTCTTTTAATGGATTCATTTAATAGTTTTAAAAATAGCTCATTTGCTTCATCATAACGAGATGTATACATGTAAAGTACGCCTTGATTCAACAACAAATAATATAATCGATCGAAAGACAATTGCTGAACTGCCATTTTTAAACTCTTATGAATATACTGCTGCGCCAAATTAAAATACCCTAAATCCAAGTAAATACTGCAATAATGGTAATTTATCATTAAATGATTACCCTTATTAGATAACGCCTTATCTAAGTATCCTAATGCTTCTTTTATTTCATTCGAATATATCTTCTCTAATGCCATTATATCGTAATAAATGGATAATTCCCTAATCGAAAAGTTATTCTTTCCTAAATCAATAATTCCTTTATATAATGCTGTATCCACTTCTTTTTGATTTATGATAGCATCCATATACAGAATCAGATAATATTCAAATCTGGCATAAGAACAAGCAATATTATGTGTATCTTTTACTATTTTAATAGTTTCATTCAACTCTTCTTTTTTTAAATCTGTATACAAATCATAAATATCATATACACGATCCATAATTAGATTTCTATCCAAATCAAAATTAAATGTTTGACCACATATTTCTGTAAACAAAGCAATCTTCTCTTTTGTTGGTTTATTCTTACCAGTTTCAAATTGTGAAATTGTAGCTTCACTCACATCCATATTCTGTGCAACTTTTTTTATAGGAATCTTTTGCTCTGTCCGAATGCTCTTTAAAACATTACCTATTAGTATACGACTAAACTTTTCTTGCACTACTTTTCACCTTTATTTCCGATTCAAAATAATTGTTCAGTTTTCTTTATATATACATCTTAAATCATAAACCAAACATTATTTCATATTTCTTATAATTAATTCTAATCGTTTATTTAGGTTCATTCAATACGCAATAATTAATTAAGAAAACATAGTCTATTTAGATTATTTGGTAATATATGCTAATTATCTATCATATCATCTTCAATCGAGTCAATGTGATTATGTATTCCACACGCCCGATCAAAAACATTTTACGTATCGTAACTATTACGACAGCTACTGGAATCCATTTATGGTTCGATTCGAATATGATCAAACACCGCATTGTTGCAGACACACATGTGTATCTCTACTTGCAACTGCACAAATATCACAAACATATCAAAAACTAATAGTTGGTCACAAAGGTGTTAATACACACCGAACCGTACTCTGCAATTTTCCTTTCCACTTGCTTGTTGAGTGCAGTTTTCCAAAGCCTCTTTGAACACAAAATTTCATTCTGTGGCTACACGTTTTGCGAACGCTTTTGACCACAACCAGCTTACCGCTGGTTGTGGTCTTTTTCTTTTAATTTAACTTATTATTAGTTTTCATATTCAAATAATTTTGCAATCCACACTTTGAGTTCATCCAAAGCTGCTGGCGTTCCAACAATGACTTCTAAGCATTCATTTCCAGTACGATAAACAACAACCTGTATAGGAGTGGCGTTCGATTGACAACGATGATCAACTAATGTCTTTGGTAACCAGTGACACAAGAGAAATAAACGAATTATAGTCATTGGAAAACAAATTCGTTTGCTTCTTTAGAATCATTGACATAGTTATAATAGCTAAAAACATACTATTCACTTTCAAAAATTTAAAAATTTTTATTTTTTGAAAGTGGCATATTGCATACAAAGATTATAATCGGATATAATACAAGTAAGGATGACTTTCAAAAGTTTAAAAAAATTCATTTTTTGAAAGTGAGGTAACACTATGAAAACCATTGAAAGAACTGAATACCTAAATCGAATAAAGAATCTGAAGGATACGCCTGATATAAAAGTTATTACCGGTATCAGAAGATCGGGTAAGTCAATACTGATGCAGGAGTATATCCAGTATCTGAAAGACAACTTTAATGATATCAACGTTATCTTTATTGACTTTATGGATCTTTCATTTGAACACCTGAAAGAGTATCATGCGCTTCATGCCTATGTTGAAAAACGATATGTGGAAGGAAAGTCGAATTATCTTTTCATTGATGAAGTGCAGATGTGTCCAAATTTTGAACTGGCTGTAAATAGCTTATATTCAAAAAGAAAATATGATATCTATATCACCGGTTCCAACGCTTTTTTGTTAAGTGCAGATTTAGCCACTCTATTTACTGGGCGTTATATTGAAATTCATGTCTATCCATTCAGTTTCAAAGAATATTGTAATTACTACGACAACAACCACGACATAGAAAAGCTATTTGAAGATTACACCATCAAAGGTGGATTAGCTGGGTCCTATGCCTACAACACCGAAAAAGACAGGAAGGATTATATCAAGGAAGTCTATGAAACAATTGTTACAAGAGATCTTGTACAGAAGTATTCCCTGCCAGATACTCAGGTATTACAGCGCTTAAGTGAATTTCTTATGGACAATATATCAAACCTGACCTCACCAAGCAGAATCAGCAATATGCTATCCGAAAAGAACATATCAACCAATCATGTCACCATTGGAAAATATATCAAGTACCTGTGCAACGCCTTTGTTTTCTATGATATCAAGCGCTACGATATCCGTGGCAAGAAATATCTTGAAAGCACAGAAAAGTTCTATTTAAGTGATATTGGCATACGTTATGCTGTTCTTGGTACAAGAAACATGGATTATGGCAGAGTATATGAAAACATGGTCTGTCTTGAATTATTACGTAGTGGCTATGATGTCTATGTTGGAAAGCTTTATCAAAAAGAAATCGATTTTGTTGCCCAAAGAGGTAGTGAAAAAATCTATATTCAGGTAAGTGACAATATCACTGAAGAGGAAACATTCAAAAGAGAATATGCGCCTCTTTTACAAATCAAGGATGCATATCCAAAGATTATCATCGCCAAAACCGGTCATCCAAAGTATTCATATGAAGGAATTGAAATCTTTGATATCAGGGATTGGTTGCTAAATAAAAAACAAGCTATATAATCAAAAAATTAGTAAGATTAAAAATATTAAACGCATCAGCATCTGCTGGTGCTTTTCTTGTAAAATTACATTTTGTGCGTGCTTTTCGTTAACTGAGGAGTTAATTTTGCTACTTATAAGCGTGCTGTATGCGTGCTTAAATAGACTTTTCAGCACTATTCACAACAATTCACAGAAATAGAAAAAACCACCCAAAGCCCATATATAAAGGGTTTGAGTGGTTTTGAATCTCTTTTCAGAGTAGTCAAAAGTATGTTCTGACTAACGTTTAGTTAATTTCCTATGCCCATAAAATGGATATTTTTTCATATTTTTGCATCTTACGTGCATCTTATTAAAGTTTGTTATCAAGAACAAACATCAAGTATTTTTTCTACTGCGGCTTTACTTCCTCCACACTTTGAAAAACTATTACTTATCACAGTTGCCTGTTCTTTGTACTTTGATTGCTGTAAAAGTTCTTTAGTCGCCATTTGAATATCTGATATAGATTCGCTATTTAAATATATTCCTGCTCCAAGTTCATTTACACGAAATGCGACACCCTTTTGTTCATTCGTTTGTGGATACATTACAAGTGGAACCTTAAAATACAATGATTCACTTACGCTATTCATACCACAATGTGTAAGGAATACATCTGCTTTCTCAAGCACTGCAATTTGATCCACATAAGATAACAGATGAAACTGTGCTCTGCTATCAGATTTTATCACGTATTCTTCTAATTCATTAATATCTACTTGATTTCCAACAGAAAGCACCACTTGATAATCACTATCTATAAATGCATCTATACAGTTTTTATATAAATTAGTCATGTTATTATTGACGGTTCCCATCGAAATATAAACAAGCTTCTCTCTTGTCTTTTCAAATATATCGCATTTTGGACGGATAGATGGACCAACAAATACGTATTTATCAGAAAATGTTTCAGAATATGGTTGAAACTCAGAAGAGGTATATACAATTGTATTCGTGTTATTATCATTTTGTATAATATCGAATACACTTTTTATATCATAACCATTTTCTTGTAATCGTTTAATGTGTCGCTTGGCTTTTATCATTTGAAGTATGACTTTAAAAAATTCTCTTAGACTACCTTTCATCACTTTGGCAGAATCCTTATTAAATGCAAAAGTTGTAGTAGAGGAAACAAAAGGAATATTAAGTTTCTTTGCTATAAGTTTCCCCCATAGTGCCATAGAATCTGCTACAATACAATCTGGCTTCCACTGTTTTATTTGCTCTAAAAGCGCATCATCCATTGCAAGTGTTGAATTTACTAAAACTTCAATAGCAAATGACATATCTTCTCCAATGCGTTTTCCATCTGCAGCAGTAAGTTTTTGTTTGAAATCATACCTATCACAAGAAATATAATCCGCACCTGTAGATATTATCTTCTCTTTCATACATTCATAAGAATAATACTTCACTTCATGTCCCTGATGAATAAGTTCTTTTACAACTTCTAATGTTGGATTTGTATGACCATGCGCTGGAATACAGAAGAATGCAATCTTACTCATACTGCTCACCTTCTTTTCTTATTTCATTTATCATGTTTAAAAAATTTGATTCTTTGATTAATGCAATTCCTTGAAATTCATCTCCAAGTATAATATATCTATCTCCACTCTGAATTTGGAATACCTTCCTTGCTTTATATGGTATCACAATTTGTCCTTTGTCCCCAACTGTCACCACACCAAATACATACTTACCCTTGGGTGGTATATTTAGTCCCATTTCATCTTTTGTATAATTCACTAAATCATCTAGCGTCACATTATAAAGTTCTGCTAGCAACATGCATTTTTCTATATCTGGCATAGTTTCGCCACTTTCCCATTTTGCAAGAGCTTGCCTACTTACACCTACGCGCTCTGACACTTCTTCTTGTGTCAACTTATGTAATTTTCTTAAAGAATATAAGTTATCGCCAATCATCTTTTTCCCACCTTTGTTATGTTTGTTTACATTATATCTATACCCATACTTGTTTACAATCAACTAAACTTACCATTTTGCAAGAAAAATGTTATGATTTATTGCATTAGAAAAGATCGCTAGATTTCTAGCGACCTTTTTCACATACATATAATAATTCATATTTAATTATAAGACCTCTTTCCCTTTCTCAACAAAATAAACTTCTTGCAATGCCGCAATGGTAGCAAGTACACATACATACTGTCGAAACACTATAAGTAGTTTCAACAAAAGTCAGCGACAACGGCAAAAGGAACAAAGCAAATCCCGTTGTTTTATTTAACACGGAATGTATTGATAATAGTTTTTTCTTATAAATAAAGACTAACACAATATTAAATATCTTAATCAACGCAACAGTTACGTTTGCTATCAAAACAGTAATATTTTATTGGTTTTCAGGTTACGATATAATTAGTTGGATTATCAAATTCTTATTTGTATAACTCATTATACCATGCCCCGTCCTATCAAGAAACGGGGACAGATCTTTAGTCTTTATTTTCGTATTACGATGTTTCTTGCTGCGTTCCTTCACGTAGCTTTATGAAATAATCTGTAATATTATCTTCGGATATAGGAAGATCTCCCACAACTATAAGTTCCATAAGTTCTTCCTTTATTTCGTCAGACATTCCAATACCTTCAAAATAGCCGTCCGAACCAATCGTAATAATATATGTTTCTTCGCCAACGACTTCCGTAAATGTGACCTTTTCCACGTTGTTTTTAAATTCGACGGAACCTTCCCCTCGCACAAAACCAAACAAAACAATGCCAACAACGGCAACAATCAAACAAGTGAGAATAATAATTCCCCAAATTTTTATTACTTTTATTGAACTAACACACTCTTACGAGTGTGGGCTTTTTTTTAATAAAGCCTA